>OGLN01001316.1_pt1 | contig 18052 bp, 10 predicted proteins | sample 1572641 | NCBI WGS metagenome assembly OGLN01 (sample SAMEA2581903, study PRJEB24529) | metagenome | biome: Human gut stool | place: China | collected 2011
TGGAAGATATCTTCATCGCTCACATTGCAGGTATGGACGCTATGGCTCGTGCATTGGAAAGCGCAGCTGCTCTGCTGAACGAATCTCCCTATAAGAAAATGCTGGCTGACCGTTACGCTTCATTTGATGGCGGTAAAGGTAAGGAGTTTGAAGATGGCAAGTTGACTTTGGAAGATGTAGTTGCTTATGCAAAAGCAAACGGTGAACCGAAGCAGACTAGCGGTAAACAAGAACTTTATGAAGCAATTCTGAATATGTATTGCTAATTAACCCCACCACAGATTACACGGATTGTCACAGATTGATTTTCTTCTCTCTTATTTTGAATTTTATCTGTGTCAATCTGTGAAATCTGTGGTGATATAAATCCAACTACTACAACACTACTTTATCTACTTATAACCATGATTAATACAACGAACGAAGGTAGTAAACTCTACCTATATTCGATAACCTCTGTCGCCATTTTGGGAGGACTGCTTTTCGGATACGATACAGCGGTTATTTCCGGTGCGGAGAAAGGCTTGGAGGCTTTTTTCCTTTCGGCCTCTGATTTTCAATACAATAAAGTAATGCATGGAATCACATCTTCCAGTGCATTAATTGGCTGTGTACTGGGTGGTGCGATCTCCGGTATATTTGCTTCCCGTTTGGGACGTCGTAATTCTCTAAGGCTTGCTGCCGTACTCTTTTTCCTTTCAGCATTAGGTTCCTATTATCCGGAAGTCTTGTTTTTCGAATATGGAAAGCCGAACATGGATTTGCTGATTGCTTTTAATTTGTATCGTGTTTTGGGCGGTATCGGTGTTGGACTGGCTTCTGCAGTCTGTCCGATGTATATTGCTGAAATTGCTCCTTCTAATATTCGTGGAACGCTTGTATCGTGTAACCAGTTTGCTATCATCTTCGGTATGTTGGTAGTATACTTCGTGAATTTCCTGATTATGGGCGACCATCAAAATCCTATTATTTTGAAAGATGCAGCCGGTGTACTGTCTGTTAGTGCTGAATCTGATATGTGGACTGTTTATGAAGGATGGCGTTACATGTTCGGTTCGGAAGCTTTCCCTGCCGCTTTCTTCGGTCTGTTGTTGTTCTTTGTTCCCAAGACTCCTCGTTATCTTGTATTGATACAGCAGGATGAAAAGGCTTATTCGATCCTTGAAAAGATCAATGGTAAGACAAAAGCACAGGAAATTCTTAATGATATTAAAGCTACTGCTCATGAAAAGACAGAGAAAATCTTTACTTATGGAGTGGCAGTAATTGTGATCGGTATTTTGCTTTCTGTATTCCAACAGGCTATCGGTATTAATGCGGTACTTTATTATGCTCCTCGTATTTTCGAAAATGCAGGTGCAGAAGGAGGTGGCATGATGCAGACAGTTATTATGGGTATTGTAAACATTGTCTTTACATTGGTTGCAATCTTCACTGTAGACCGCTTCGGACGTAAACCACTATTGATAATCGGTTCTATTGGTATGGCTGTAGGTGCATTTGCGGTAGCAATGTGTGATAGCATGGCAATAAAGGGTGTTCTCCCGGTACTTTCAGTGATTGTGTATGCAGCATTCTTTATGATGTCTTGGGGACCGATTTGCTGGGTATTGATCTCGGAAATATTCCCGAACACGATCCGTGGTAAAGCGGTAGCAATCGCCGTAGCATTCCAATGGATATTCAATTACATTGTATCTTCTACTTTCCCGGCACTGTACGACTTCAGCCCGATGTTTGCATATAGTTTATATGGCATAATCTGTGTGGCTGCTGCTATCTTCGTTTGGCGTTGGGTACCCGAAACAAAAGGGAAGACACTGGAAGATATGAGCAAACTTTGGAAGAAAAATAAATAAATTAGGTTAGTGTAATTTCATCATGCCATTATGACTTCGGTTTCTTGGCATGGTTCTACTAAGATTATGACATCGTACCAATGGTAGGGTGTCATAATTGTTTTTATTTGAAACTTTTGGGAACTACTATAAAGTTGAAAAAACATGAAAACATCTGCCACCTGCAACCAAACGCGTGTAATGCACTAGTTGATAAATAGTTGGAGCGTTGCAGATACCTGCGGCAGATAGGTTGCAGATAAAGTATCTGCAACACGTTATATAATCAAAGAAAAAGCCTTGATTCCTTTATGCAAAGCTATGGGATAATTGGGATCACTCTATGGAGAAATGACAGTGTCTCTACGGGGAAACGACAGTATCCTTACGTAGAAACTGTAGTGTCCCGCCTTAGAAACTCTCGTTTCCTGCCGTGGAAACTGTAATTTCTAATGCCGGAAACGACAGTTCCCCGCCTGGAAACGGGAAGTTAATGTATACAATAAACTTTTGCCCTCCTGGAGAATTGGCTTATGCAAGGCTTATACTGTGTTGCAGATACTTTGATCTGCAACCTATCTGCAACAGTATCTGCAACGCTCCAACTATTTATCAACTAGTGCATTACACGCTTTTCGTTGCAGGTGGCAGATGTTTTCATGTTTTTTCAACTTTATAGTAGGAGGATTACGCATCAAAATTAGGGTCACAACCGTAAGTCATAAACCAAATTCACCTCTGTGTCCTCCGCGTCCTCTGTGGTGAAAACCTAAACAAGAACTAATAACTTTCATCTTTCTATCAATTCCAGTCATTCCGTTTTGGGGGCTATTTTACCCTTTTACCCTCTTTGTAGCCTCCTGTAACGCTTGTTTTGGACGAATTTTAAGTTGAAATGAACGAAAACAAAGTCCTGTTAGACAGTATCAGAGAAGGAAGAAATGAATTGAAAGTTCCGTTTCGGACGGTTTATCTACATTTGCCTACAGAAAAACCAATCATTTGATATCATGAAAAAAGTATTATTGATTTCATTCGTAATCTTGTCTGTGACTGCACAGATGACACATGCGCAAAAACAAGCAGTTATTAAGCTGACGGAGAAGACATTGATGCACGAAATGCGTGCCACTCCTTATCCTCTTGATAAAGCGGTGGTAAATGACCGTGCGGTTTCTTTCCAATGGCCGCTCCGTTCGGACATGAACTCGCAGGACAGTCCGTTGGATGGATTCGAACACAAAGTAAAGAAGGTAGATAAAACAAAGGTTACCTATCGGTTACGTTATTCGCAGGATGCCGGATTGAAGTCCGGAGTTGTTCAGGTGGAAACTCGTTGGCCGTTCTATAATCCGGAACAACCGCTTACGCCGGGTGTATGGTACTGGCAGTTCGGTTATGTAGAAGACGGACAAGTGACTTGGGGAAGCACACAGCAAGTCACCGTAGAAGATCGTCCGGGCAAATTCTGTCCTCCTTCATTGAAAACAGTGTTGGCAAAACTACCAGCCGACCATCCGCGTGTGTGGATCATGAAGAACGAATGGAAGGACTTTATAAATCACAGCAAACAAAAGGCAGAAAGGCAATGGTATCTTGAGCGTGCAGATCAGGTACTTCAGACTCCAATGAAATCAGTGAAAGATATTAATGTCTCGCAGGTGAAGAATCTGAAGAACGAGATGCAGATAAATTCATACCTCACTCGTGAAAGCCGTCGCATCATCGATGCGGAAGAGGGAAATACCGAAGCATTGATACGGGCCTGGTTGCTGACGCAGGATACTAAATATGCTGACGAAGCCATCAAACGGGTATTTATCATGGCCGACTGGGATAAAGATAAGAATGTGAAAGGAGATTTTAATGCTTCTAGCTTATTGTCTCTCTGCTCTATGGCTTATGATTCTTTCTACGACCGGTTGAATACATCACAAAAGAAAGCATTGCTGGAAGCCATCAAAAATAAAGGTGGTGAAATGTATGAGAACTTTAATAACCGGATGGAGAACCACATCGCCGACAATCATGTGTGGCAGATGACACTTCGCATCCTTACAATGGCAGCATTCAGTGTATATGGCGATCTGCCCGAAGCCAACACATGGGTGGATTACTGTTATAACGTCTGGTTAGCACGTTTCCCCGGATTGAACAAAGACGGTGGCTGGCACAATGGCGATTCTTACTTTACGGTCAACACCCGTACATTAGTCGAAGTGCCTTACTATTATAGCAAACTGACCGGTTACGACTTCTTTTCCGATCCTTGGTATCAGGGAAATATCATGTATACCATCTTCCAGCAACCTCCTTTTTCCAAATCCGCAGGAAACGGAAGTTCTCATCAGAATGTGGGACGTCCAAACAGTATCCGTATAGGATATTTGGATGCGCTGGCACGCCTTACCGGAAACACTTATGCCGCTGATTTCGTACGCCGCACATTGAAAGTGGAACCGGATTATATGAAGAAAGCCTTATTGAGTAAGCCCGGTGATCTTGCCTGGTTCCGCCTGCAATGTGATAAACCTCTGCCGGAAGGTGAAGGATTGACTGCACTCCCTGCAGGATACGTCTTCCCCGCAACAGGACTTGCCTCTTTCCAGACGAACTGGGACAGAGTAGGCGGAAATGCGATGTGGAGTTTCCGGTCAAGCCCTTATGGTTCTACCTCTCATGCACTTGCCAATCAGAATGCTTTCAATACGTTCTATGGTGGAAAACCATTATTTTACAGTAGCGGACACCACATTGAGTTTACCGACGTACATAGTATGTTGTGCCATCGTGCCACACGTGCTCACAATACGATTCTGGTGAACGGTATGGGACAACGTATCGGTACGGAAGGATATGGATGGATTCCCCGTTATTATGCCAGCGAGAAGATCGGGTATGTGCTGGGTGATGCTTCCAATGCTTACGGAAAAGTGATTTCACCGCTTTGGCTGACACGCGGCGAACAGTCGGAGGTGCATTATACGCCCGAAAATGGCTGGGATGAGAACCATGTGAAAACGTTCCGCCGTCACATTGTCAATTTGGGAAAGACTGGACTCATCTTTATCTATGACGAACTCGTGGCAGACGAACCTGTAAACTGGAGTTATTTGCTCCATACCACAGAAAATCCCATGACAGTGGATAAATCGAATCATCGCTTCGTGCATATTCAAGCCACGAACCGCGGAGGAGCATCAGACGCTTATCTTTTCTCCACCGGAACATTGCAGACAGATACGACGAGCCGTTTTTTCTATCCGGCAGTCAACTGGCTACGTGCTGATGACAAAGGGGTGTTCAAGAAGTATCCTAATCACTGGCATTTCACCGCTACATCGGAAAAGGCACAAGTATATCGTTTTGCCACTGTCATCAATACACATGCACTGAAATATCCTGCCAAAGATCCCGAAATCTTGTCCGACGGACGTATCAAAGTGGGCGGATGGCTGATCAGTGTTAACCTGAAATCCGACGGTGCTCCTTCATTCTTTATCCGCAGCACTCAAGAGAAGGTGAATATCACTTATAAAGGTGAAGCTACTGTCATCAATGAGGATGGGTACGAAACGGTAATGAGGGATACAGTGCCCGAACTGGAAATCTGATCAATGAACATGAAAGATACGAATATATGAGACACTCTACTTTTAATATGAGAACTATATGTCTGTTGGCTGCATTATCGGGCATAACCGTCTTGTCGGCACAGACTCCCGGTAAACCCCGTGTACAGACTTCGGCAGCTCCGGAGGAAACTACGGTTTACAAGCCCGGCGGGAAAAAGCAGGAAACAGCAGTTGCGACTTCTTCAAAAAAGGAGGAGGATAAACGCCAATCCGGCAAAGAGAATACAGGAAAGAAAGCGGCTGCCTTTGATGGTCAACGCTATCTGGCACTGAAAACGAATGTAATATATGATGCTTGTGCTTTGCTGAACCTTGCCGTGGAAATGCAGGTGCATAAAAAGATCACGGTAGAGTTGCCGTTGACTTGCAGTTTGTGGGACTTGGGGGATAAGCACGGCGTGCGTACGGTAGCATTGCAACCTGAAGCCCGCTGGTGGATAGGAAATGAGACAGGACGGGGACACTTTGTCGGACTGCACGCCCACGTGGCATGGTTTAACGTAAAGTGGAACGATGACCGTTATCAAGATACTGATCGTCCGCTGTTGGGAGCCGGAATAAGCTACGGTTACAAACTCCCTCTTTCCAAACACTGGGGAGCGGAATTTAATCTGGGAGTGGGATATGCCAACATGAAGTATAACACCTATTATAATGTAGACAACGGCGCACAGCTGGATACGCGTGTCCGTCATTACTGGGGGATAACCCGTGTGGGAGCATCGTTAGTCTACCGCTTCTAACCTTAGATAGGAACATACATATAAATAAGATAACAATATGAGAAGAAATTTATATATACTGGCACAGTGCACTTTCTTGTTGTTCATCACCCTGCTGGTGAATGGATGCAGCCTGCACGAAGAACCGGAAATGACTCCCGAAGGAGAACTGGGAGTGGACCCGACAGCTGTAACACTCAACCTTAATCTGGCAATGAATCTAAGCTTGGCAGAAAGAGCACCGGTGACCATCACCCGTGCGTCGGAAACCAACTATCTGCGTCGTTTCATCGTAGAAGCCTATCTGGATAGACAGGTGGCGGCACGGCAAACGGTATATGAAGAGGATTTTAACCGTGCCAGTCTGTCTGTTAGTATGAAGCTGCACGCCCGTAATTACCGCATCCTGGTGTGGGCCGATTATGTGAATGCGGAGACACCGGAACAGGGACTTGTTTACGATGCCAAGAATCTGGCTTTTATCCTTCCTGCCGGAAAGTATATAGGGAATAGCCGCTATAAAGATGTTTTTGCTGCTTCTGCTGTGGCAGACCTGACTTCTTTCCGCAATCATTGGGGAGCTGAAACAAGTCTTGACGTTGAACTGTATCGCCCCGTAGCACGCTATGAACTGGTGGCTAAAGATGTGGCTACGTTTCTCAATAAACTGTCCACAGGCGGACTGAAAGGTGAAAGTTTTACCGCTCGTATGAAGTACAGTGATTATTTGCCTACCGGCTACAATTTGTGGGATGATGTACCCAAGAACTCGCTCATGTACATGGAATATAAAGTGGCCTTTGAACGCCCTGCCGATGGTACGAAAGAACTGATACTGGGATTCGACTATGTGTTGACCGATGCCGGAGAAACCGTTTCCATCCCTGTAGAGCTCGAAATCTTGAATGAGAAGAATGAAGTGCTGGCACGTACTGCTTTCCGTATTCCTTGTGAACGGGGCAAAAACACAACGGTACGCGGTAACTTCCTGACTTCCGATGCCAATGGAGGAATAGGGATCGACCCCGATTATGACGGTGATCTGGAGGTAGACCTTGGAGAATTATAAAATAGACAAATCAATTAAGAATTGCTTAACCATAAAACAATTAAGATCATGAAAAAGAACTTATTTTATTCGCTAATGGCTTTGTTCGTAGTGCTTTTTGCATCCTGTGGACAAGAAGAAATCGTTTCGGACAACGGAACAGAAATCAATGCTCCTGTTACCATCTCTGTACAGGCTCCTGTAAATAACGTCTTTAGCCGTGCGGTTACCATCCCTGACGGTTATACGATGCAATGTATCATGCAATTACTGAATGCTGATGGCAATAAGATAGGCGATCAGGTAACTAAACCGGTTACAGACGGTAAGGTATCTTTCACTATTTCCGTAGATGAACAAAAAGAAGTGTCGAAAGCATTGTTCTGGGCTGAATACGTACCGGAAAGTGGTGCCGCTAATAAAGTATATAACACTGCTGATTTGAGAGCAGTAGGATATAATACTGCATCATTCGATCTGACAAATGATGCGTTGATGGCAGCCAGCGACGCTTTCTGCGGAAAATTGGAAACGATTGGTAATGCCAGTGTGACATTGAAGCGCCCGTTTGCTAATGTGAGCGTAAAACCGAAGAATCCGGAAGTAGCTGCGGCAGCTAATAAACTGGAAATAACATACAACGCTTTGAGCGGATATGATATTTTAGAGGGTAAATGTTCTGCTACGACTCCTGTGACTTATACAAATGCAAGTTTTGCTTCTGCGGATGGCAATTGGTTCGCTAATTTCTTTTTTGCTCCTTCAAATGTAAGTAAATTTACAGAAGAAATAACCATGGCATTGAGTGGCGGATATAGTAAAGAGATTAAAATACCGGCAAATACATTACCTTTGGATGCTAATATGCAGATTATGGCTAAATTTGAAATCGGAGATGGAAACTTTGACATTGAAGTAGGAGTGGATCCGGATTATGAAGCATTGGAAATGAAAGTTGGTAGTTATATCAATGCAGAAGGTAAAGTGGTACGTGATGCAGCGGATGCTGTCGGTATTGTTTTCAAGATGGAGGCTATTGGTAGTGATGTGCCGGCTAATTATCCTGTAGCACTTCAGGGCAAGACAATTGCCGGATATGCGGTAGCGATTGAGAATGTGGCGACTGCTCGTCAGACTCTTAATACTGAATTATTGACTACTTTGGCTGAAACAGCTGCAGGTATGACAAATGGTACACAGACTACGGACGTTTTATTAACAGGTCTTGGAGATGTTGCCTTTAAAACAACTTATGAGAAATGGGTGGGAGAACATGCTCCTGATAGTGAGAATTTGAGTGCATGGTATATTCCTACATTGTCGCAATTGAGTGCGTTCATGGGTACATTGTTTACTATGAAAGAGATACCAGCTACTGGTAGTGAGGACTTCAGAAACATGTCGGAGTTTGAATTTGTCAATGGCAAAATGTTTGATAGAGAAACGATTGCTACAGTGAATTATGCTTCTAGTACTATCAATAACCAAGGTAATGTTTCTGGTGTACGTATTAATGTAGCTGATGGTGTTGTTACTAATGCACAAGAGGCGGGTATCAGCGTTAAGACAGCTCTTAATCAACAAGCTCTTTGCCGCCCAATGATTACAATCTTTAAATAGTCACTGAATATTCGACCTTACTCAATAGAAATTCAAGGAAAGTGGGATCCCCCCATCCCGCTTTACCTTCTTCTTACATTGAAACTTTTGAAAATAGCCCTCTAATCTTATACCAAGAAAAGAAAATAATATGCACACCACATTTCGCCTATCGGTTTTTCTTTTGTTCATGGTACAGCTGTTCTGTAGCTGTACATCTGACTCGCTGCCCGAACCGGACAGTACGCAGCCAGAGACGCCTGCCGGAATTCCCGATGCCTATCAGGATAAGATACGGACGCAACCTTATCCCAAAGCAGATAATGAATTGTATCTGAATCCTGCTCCTCTTATTGTTCCTCAAGCCATGAAGACGGGCGAAAGACTGCAATTTTCCCTTTCACGTACTGAAGATTTCAGCAGTTCCGAAACGCTACTTTCCGAACCGCAGGAATGGTGTATGTATAATCTTCATCGTCGTTTGGAGGTCGGCACATGGTATTGGCGCTTTCGTTCCACCAATCTTAATGGAACTACGCCCGGTGAATGGAGTGCTATCTATCGTTTCGAAGTAAAGAATGATACACCGGAATTTGTAACACCTCCTTTTCAGACATTCTTAGCAAATGCTCCCCGTCTGCATCCTCGTATTTACTGTTTTTTAGACGACCGTATCGGAGAGGCTCGTAACCGTGTCACTTCACACCCTGAATATACAGAATTACAAAGTCGTGCTTCTCAGGCATTGAAAGCCGAATACACCGGAATGACTGATTTATATAGCCGTGCAGAAGAGCTCCGGCAACATGCCACTTATCTTTATCAGGCCTATCATTTAACCCAAAAAGAAATTTATGCCGAAAAGTTACGTCAGCTTCTCGAAGCGTTGATTGTCGCTCCTCCTGCCGATGGACAACTTTTTGCATCCAACTTTACTGCCAGCAACATCGCATGGTGTCTTGTTGCAGCCTACGATCTGCTTTATAATAACTTGTCTGCTTCCGATCGTACTGCTGCCGAAGAACTGATGATGCGTGTGGCACGTTACTATTACAAGGTAAATTGCGGTTTTCAGGAAAACCATCTCTTTGATAATCATTTTTGGCAGCAGAATATGCGCATCCTCTTTCAAGTGGCTTTGTCGCTTTACGACAAACCGGCCTATTCTTCCGAAGTGCTGCCCATGATGGAGTATTATTATGAATTGTGGACAGCCCGAGCTCCTGCCTCCGGCTTCAATCGTGACGGTATATGGCATAATGGCACAGGCTATTTCAGTGCCAATATATTGACTTTGGCGTATATGCCGTCTCTTCTTTCATTCATCAGTCAGTACGATTATCTATCGCATCCGTGGTATCAGAATGTCGGACGCTCGCTGGTTTATACTTGTCCGCCGGGATCGAAAAGCAATGGCTTTGGTGACAATAGTGAAAAGGGTAGTGAACCCAACCGTCTGGTTGCCGCCTTTGCTGACTATCTGGCGCGTGAAACGGGTGATTCCTATGCCGGATGGTATGCCGGAGAATGTCGGGAGCTGTTGCGTCGGGATTATGAATTGCGTCTTTACCGGATGTGCACCGAGCAGGATTACAACACAGCTTTTCCTGCCGGGGCTGATAAAATGGTGTGGTATAAAGATGCCGGTGAAGTAGCCATGCACAGTGCACCGGAAGATGTAGAAAAAGATCTTGCACTCTCGTTCCGGTCCAGTACATTCGGATCCGGCAGTCACACTACTGCCAGTCAGAATGCTTTTAACCTGTTGTATAAAGGTGTCGATGTGTATCGCAGTACGGGCTATTATCAGAATTTCAGCGATGCTCATAATCTGATGTCCTATCGCCATACGAGGGCGCATAATTCACTGTTGGTAAACGGCATCGGGCAACCTTATTCTACCGAAGGTTATGGCAGTGTGATGCGTGCTATGGGCGGACAGCATATCAGTTACTGTTTGGGAGATGCTTCACATGCTTACAGAGGTATCAGCAATGACCCGATGTGGGTTGGCTACTTTAAGCAGGCAGGTATTGAGCAGACGCCGGAAAATGGATTCGGTGCCACCCCGTTGACTAAATACCGTCGGCACGTGTTGATGCTTCATCCTCATACAGTAATAGTGTATGATGAATTGGAGGCATCGGAGGCTGTCCGCTGGGAGTGGCTGTTGCATAGTCCTACGGAATTTAAGATGGATGCGACAAAGAAAACGTTGTCTACAAATAATAAAATCAAAGGATGGATGGCTGTGACACAACTTTTTGGAGGACATGTTTTTACGCTGTCCCAAACGGATCGTTTTGTAGTGCCGCCCGCCATCACCGGAGCGGAGTATCCCAACCAGTGGCACTTGACTGCACGGGTTGACGGTTGTTCTGCCACCCGTTTCCTGGCTATTATCCAGGTAGGAGATGAGGCTGTCCCTATTATCAACCGTGACGGTGATACCTTTAACGTAGGCGACTGGACGATCAAAGCGGTTTTGGATGCTTCCAAGGCACCGGAACTGACAGTGAGTCATCGCACCGAACAAGCAGTATTTAGTTATGGAACAGACAATCCTGCGTTGAATGGCAATTTTTACTCTCGACAATATACGGGTTCCTCGTTGCTTTACGACGAGATAGACGGAGCTTATCAGGTGGTAGAAATGACCGACCGGAGTCCTATATCTACCCGGGTAGTAAATCAATGATAAACAATGAAACATAGTGAATATAAATAACAAACAGAATATGATGAAAAGTAGAATTATTTGCATTTTGTTGCTTCTTGTCGGTGCATCCGGCATTTATGCCCAGAGTTTGACCGTTACCGGTAAGGTGGTGGACAACGAAGGCTTGGAAGTGATTGGAGGAAATGTGACCGTGAAAGGAAAACAAAACACGGGTACCATTACCGATATCAATGGTAAATACACCATTACCGTTAGTGATCCGCAGAAAGATGTCTTGGTTTTCTCTTTTATCGGACTGGAAAATATGGAAGTACCTGTGAAAGGAAGGAAACAGATTGATGTGACCATGAAGGCTGCGTCGGTATTGTTGGATGAGGTGGTAGCTATCGGTTATGCAACAGTAAAGCGTAAAGACCTGACCGGTTCCGTGGCTTCTGTGAGAAGCGACGATTTGCTCAAAGTTCCTTCGTCTGATGTAACCCAGGCTTTAGCGGGACGTATGGCTGGGGTACAGATTATACAGACAGACGGTCAGCCCGGTGCTACGATGTCAGTGCGTGTTCGTGGCGGTATATCAATTACGCAAAGCAACGAACCGCTTTATATTATCGACGGATTTCCGACGGAAGATGGCATGTCCAGCCTTGATCCTGCCGATATTGAAAGTATCGACGTGTTGAAAGATGCTTCGGCAACAGCCATCTACGGCGCCCGGGGAGCGAATGGCGTAGTGGTAATCACCACCAAAAGCGGTGCGAAAAGTGAAGGGAAAGCGACTCTTACTTTCGATTCTTATGTAGGTGTGCGTACGCTTGCCAAGCGGTTGGATGTATTAAGTGTAGAGGAATTTGTGTTGGCGGATTATGAAAGAACATTAGGCGATGCTACTGATCCCGAGGAAAGTATGCGGTCATGGCAAAATCGTTACGGTGGTTTTGTCGATCTTCATGAGAACTATGGCAATCGTAAAGGTATCGACTGGCTGGACCGTACGATGGGACGCACTACCGTTACGCAAAATTACCGGGTAGGCGTCAACGGTGGCAATGATAAGTTGAACTACAATATGTCTTATGGTTACTTCAAGGATGAAGGTGCGATGGTATATAGCGGCAGCGACAAACATAATATTGCGCTTAGCGTGAAAAGCGAAGTGAATAAGCGGCTCTCCGTTACAGGACGTATCAACTTCGATTATCTGAAAGTGTATGGAGCAGGTGTTGCCGGAAACGGTACGAATGAAGGCGGAAGCAATGTAGATGCAAAGTTTAATAAAATGGTTCAGATTTTGCAATACCGTCCTACCATTGGTATACGTGGTAATGACTCGGATTTGTTGGCAGGAGAAGACCCTGTATTAAGCGATGCGGACGGAAACGTGATGCAGAACCCGTTGATTGCCGCAGCTGAAGAAAAGGATAATAAGGAAACACGTACTTTGCAAGCCAATGGCGGACTGACTTTCAAAATCATCAAAGGATTGACCTTCCGCAACAATACGGGTATGCGTTATCAACTTTATCGCCGGGAGCTTTTTTATGGCGACCAATCTATAATGGGAAGACGCAACGGTATTTACGGCTCTATCAGAAATACAGAGACCGGAAGTTTTCAAACCTCTAACGTCCTGACTTATGACAAACGTTTTCAGAAAAAACATAAAGTAGTGGTACAATTGGGACAGGAATTTGTAAAACGCTGGACTCGTGTGCTCGAATCCGGTGTCAGTGGGTTGCCTACCGATGAGTTCATTTTGGGAGATATGAGTCTGGGTACTCCATCCGTTGCTTCGTCCGATGAAAACTATGATGATAATCTGCTCTCTTTCTTCGCTCGTCTCAACTATGACTTTACCGATAAGTATTTGTTTTCCGCAACTTTCCGTGCGGATGGCTCTTCTAAATTCGGAAAGAATAATAAATGGGGATATTTTCCTGCCGTATCAGCAGCATGGCGTGTGGGTGAAGAGGATTTTATAAAGAAACTGAATGTTTTCTCCGACTTGAAATTCCGTATCGGATACGGTTTGGCGGGTAACAACAGAATCGGTAGTTATAACAGCCTTGCTTTGATGTCTTCCATCATCACAGCTATGGGAGATCAGCTTACTCCCGGTTATGCTTCCAAGCAGATACCGAATCCCGATCTGAAGTGGGAAGCGAACAAGACTTTTAATATGGGGGTCGATTTAGGATTTCTGAATCAACGCATTACCATTTCACCCGAATTCTATATAAATAGGAGTAGTAACTTGCTGCTTAACGCCCAGCTGCCTTATTCTTCCGGTTATCAGAGTATGTTGATTAATGCCGGAGAAACGAAGAATGTAGGTGTGGAACTGACTGTGAATACTGTGAATTTCTCTACAAAGAAGTTTAGTTGGAACACTACACTGACGCTGTCGCACAATAAAAATTCCGTGAAAGCATTGACCGGTGAGGCGGTACAACTCTATGAAGCCAAGTTCGGCTTTAATCAAAATACCCATCGTATTGCTGTCGGAGAACCATTAGGACAGTTCTATGGTTACATCACCGAGGGGCTGTATCAGGTAGATGATTTCAATTATGATGCTTCTACGCAGACCTATACCCTGAAAGATGGGATACCTTATCATGGTGATAAAAGCCGGATTCGTCCGGGTATGTGGAAGTTTAAGAACTTGACCGGAGACGATAATGTGATTGATGAAAATGATAAAACGGTCATTGGTAACGCTCAACCGAAATTCTACGGAGGCTTGAACAATTCTTTTACTTACAAAGGATTTGATTTGAGTATATTCCTGACTTTCAGCTATGGCAACGAAGTGCTGAATGCGACCAAACTGGTTACCAGTAAGGTAGGTAGCTTGAACTACAACGCATTGGATGTGATGAATAGCTCTAATCGTTGGATGACCATCAATTCGGATGGACAGAAAGTGACAGATCCCGGAGAACTGGCTGCTCTGAATGCTGGTAAAACCGTAGCCGCTTATCATGATGCTCAACAAGGAGACAATTATATTCATTCATGGGCAGTGGAGGATGCTTCCTATTTGAAACTAAGTAATGTGACTTTGGGATATACATTCCCTAAAAACCTGATTGCAAGGGTGGGATTGAAGAACTTGCGTTTGTATGCCACCGGTAATAATCTCTTGACTTGGACTAAGTATTCAGGTTTCGATCCGGAAGTCTCTACGATGAAAAGCGGTTTGACACCGGGTGTTGACTTTGGGGCATATCCGCTTAGCCGTTCTTTTATTTTTGGTCTCAACGTAGCATTTTAATTCTTTAAATACATAGTAATCATGAAAAAGATACATCTATTATATGCCGTATTCGCCCTATTGGCAACAGGATTTTCCTCTTGTGAGGATTTGCTAACGGAAGAACCTAACTCAAAATATGACCGGGACCGCTATTTCGATTCGGAAGATAAAGCGGAAATGGCAGTGATGGGAATATATAGTTCATTGTCGGACTTTAATCATTACGGTTGGTACGAAATGGCTTCTCCCGCATCGGACGATACCTATTATACGGCTCGTACGCAGTCTGACAATCAGGTTCACGATATTGCACATTATCAGCTAAACTCCACGAATACGTGGATTGAAAGTATCTGGAAACTGAAATATGAGGGAATCGACCGGGCTAACCTCACCATTGACGGAATCTGTGGCATGACAGGATACGCAGAAAATACCCGTCTGAAAGCATTGGAAGCGGAAGCTCGCTTTCTGCGTGCTTTCCTCGCATTTGATTTGGTGAGATATTGGGGAGATGTGCCTTTCAAAACATCTTATTCATCATCCTACGAATCTGCTTTTGGTGAACGTGTGGACAGGGAAGTGATTTATGACGAGATTATATCCGACCTTACTTTCGCTAAAAACAATCTGGATTGGGCAACTGCTTCTTCCAGTCCCGAACGGGTGACGCAAGGAGCTGTCCGTGCATTGCTGATGCGTGTCTATTTGCAGCGTGCAGGATATAGCCTTCAGTCGAATGGACAGTTGAAACGTCCGGAGGACAGTAAGCGAATGGAATATTTCGATGCAGTGATAGAAGAGTGGGAGGCTTTTGAAAAGAAAGGGTACCATGATTTTTATGACGGTGGTTATGAGGCACTCTTTAAAAGCTACTCGCAGGGGGTACTGAATAATAAGGAGAGTCTTTGGGAGATTGCTTTCTATCATTCGCAAGGACGTCGTAACGGTGGAGCATGGGGGATTTATAACGGTCCGCAGGTGGCGGAACCTACCGGAGTTTCTGCATCTGAATCAAATCAGTATATGGGACGTGCCAACGGTTTCTTTATAGTAGTCCCCGAATGGCGTAACTTCTTCGAAGCGAGCGATAAACGTCGTGATGTCGCTATTTGCACCTATCGTTATACCTGGAATGGTACTAAAAAAGAGCATGTAAAAGAAGAAAGAAGCGCAGGAAGCTGGTATGTGGGAAAATGGCGCCGGGAATGGATGCCGAAAGAGTCATGGAACAAGAATATCAATTATGCGGATGTGAACTATTGCCCTTTGCGTTATGCTGATGTGGTATTGATGGCTGCCGAAGCGTATAATGAAACAGGAACAGATAGACAAAAAGCATGGGATTTGTTGAATAGCGTACGTACACGTGCTGAAGCAACTTCTATTACAGAAGCGAATTATGATGAAATGATGAGCGCACGGAAAAAGACACATAACCTGACTTTCATCGACGACTCTACACCGGAAGGAAAGTTTCGTACAGCTCTTTACTGGGAACGTGGCTTTGAGCTGGCTTTTGAAGGACAACGCAAATATGATCTGATACGTTGGGGAGTGTTGGGAAAGGCTCTGAAACTGTTTGGTGAGATCAGTTCCGTCAATCAGAAAGAGAACAAACCATATCCGGCTTACCGGAATTTTACGGAGGGTAAACATGAACTTTTCCCTATCCCTCTGAAAGAGATACAAAGTAATCCGAAACTCAATGGAATGAATAATAATGGGTATTAAGAAGACTCTCAATAGAATAGGCGACTGGAAAAATATACAAAAATAGTTTGCCAATTCAAAGAAAAGCCGTACTTTTGCAAGCCGATTATTATCACAAAATGATAAGAGATTAATTCATAGCAAGTTAGTATTCCTTTGTCCGGGGAAGACTAATGAGTGGTGAAGAAAATTTTTAGTAGTAACATTTAAAAAACAAAATTAGAGTGGATACTTTAAGTTACAAGACCATTTCTGCAAACAAAGCGACTGTAACCAAAGAATGGGTTATCGTTGACGCTACAGACCAAACATTAGGCCGTCTGGGAGCAAAAGTTGCAAAATTGCTGAGAGGAAAGTACAAACCAAACTTTACTCCTCACGTAGACTGCGGTGATAACGTTATCATCATCAATGCAGACAAAGTAAAACTGACTGGTAACAAATGGAATGACAGAGTTTATTTGTCATATACTGGTTATCCTGGTGGTCAGAGAGAAATGACTCCTGCCCGTTTGATTACAAAACCGAACGGTGAAGAGAGATTACTGAAAAAAGTAGTGAAGGGCATGCTTCCTAAGAATATCCTGGGAGCTAAATTGCTGAATAACTTGTATGTTTACGCTGGTAGCGAACACAAACAGGCTGCTCAGAACCCGAAAATGATTGATATTAATTCATATAAATAAGATATAATGGAAGTAGTAAATGCATTAGGCAGACGTAAACGTGCTATTGCACGCATATTCGTAAGCGAAGGTACAGGAAAGATTACTATTAACAAGAGAGACCTTGCAGAGTACTTTCCATCAACTATTCTTCAGTATGTTGTAAAACAACCATTGAACAAGCTGGGTGCTGCTGAGAAGTATGACATCAAAGTAAACTTGTGTGGTGGTGGTTTCACTGGCCAGTCTCAGGCATTGCGTTTGGCAATTGCTCGTGCACTGGTTAAGATGAACGCTGAAGATAAAGCTGCTCTTCGTGCAGAAGGCTTTATGACTCGTGACCCGCGTTCTGTTGAGCGTAAGAAACCGGGACAGCCGAAAGCTCGTAGAAGATTCCAGTTCAGCAAGCGTTAATGTGCTGCCTGACCGAGGAATATGTTTAGTATCTAAACTACTGGGACTCTGCTCATAGACTACCCAGCGGTTGGTTTAGAAAAAACAAAAAAGAAAGTAAACGATTTAAAGAAAAAACAAGATGTCAAGAACAAATTTTGATACATTATTGGAAGCCGGTTGCCACTTCGGACACCTTAAGAGAAAGTGGAACCCTGCAATGGCTCCTTATATTTTCATGGAACGCAATGGTATTCATATCATTGACCTCCACAAAACAGTTGCAAAAGTAGACGAAGCTGCTGAAGCTTTGAAACAGATTGCCAAATCTGGCAAGAAAGTTCTTTTTGTTGCTACTAAAAAACAAGCTAAACAAGTTGTAGCTGAGAAAGCTCAATCTGTTAATATGCCTTATGTAATCGAACGCTGGCCGGGTGGTATGTTGACTAACTTCCCGACTATCCGTAAGGCTGTGAAGAAGATGGCTACTATCGACAAGTTGA
>OGLN01001319.1_pt1 | contig 18032 bp, 16 predicted proteins | sample 1572641 | NCBI WGS metagenome assembly OGLN01 (sample SAMEA2581903, study PRJEB24529) | metagenome | biome: Human gut stool | place: China | collected 2011
AAGAACGCGACAGTCTTTTCATAGGTCTTCGCCACGTTCAGGCAGATATTGAGCGCGATAGCCGTCTTGCCCATACCGGGACGGGCTGCGATCAGAATCAGGTCAGTCTTGTTCAGGCCGTTGATCTTGCGGTCAAGGTCGTGAAGTCCGGTAGACAGGCCGGGGATCTCGCTGCCGGAGGCCGCCAGCTCTTCCAACCGGTCGTAGACGTTGATCATGACCTTGCCGATGTGCTGCAGGCTGTCACCAGTGTTGCCGCGCCGGAGCGAATAGATCTTTTTCTCCGAAACCTCGAGCATTTCCTGCGCCGTGCCGACGCCGTCGTAGACCATTTCCGTGATCTCCGACGACGCAGTCGCCAGCGCGCGCAGGAGCGACTTGTCATGCACGATCGTGCAGTACTGCTTGACATTGGCGGCGGTCGGCGTGATCTTCAAAAGCTGTGCGATGTAATCATAGCTTCTCTGCTCGTCATACACGCCGCGCTCTTTCATCTTATTGAGTACGGTAACGGGGTCGATCTTTTCCGAGAAGTTGAACATCGTATAGATCGTCTCGTAGATCTCGCGGTTCTGCCGGAGATAAAAATCGTCCGGCTGCAGCATACCGACCACGTCCGGCACGCAGCGCTCGTCGATCAGCATCGAGCCGAGCACGGACTGCTCCGCCTCCAGTGCCTGCGGGGCCTGCCGCTGAAGCAGTTCCTCATCCATAGATGTTCACATCCTTCCGGGAAATGATGGTCAGGCGCACTTAGGCTTCCTTGACCTCGATTTTGAGTTCTGCGTTGATCTCATAGCCGAGCTTGCACTTGACGGTGTAAACGCCGACCGACTTGATCGGCTCGTCCAGAACGATCTTCCGCTTGTCCAGCTGGATCCCGGCCTGCTTCGCAAGCGCCTCGGAAACCTCCGTGTTCGTGACCGAGCCGAACAGGCGGCCCGCTCCGCCGCCCTTGGCGGTGACAACGACGGTCATATCCTTCATGCGGTTGCGCAGCTCGAGCGCTTCCGCGCGCTCCTTGGCCTGCCGTTCCTGCGTGGCCTTGTCGTTCATGCGCATGGTGTTGATGTTGTCTGCGGTCGCTTCCTGCGCAAGCTTGCGCGGCAGCAGGAAGTTGCGCGCATAGCCGTCAGATACCTCGATCATCTGGCCGCGCTTGCCCTGACCTCTTACATCCTGTGTTAAAATAACCTTCATGTTGATAACTCCTTTCAAAGAGAATTGTCTGGTGCCGCTTATGCTGAAAGCGGAGGCCGGATATACCGTGCGCTGCTGTCCGGCGCTGGGCGCATATTGATGCCGGATACAATGCCCATGGCGAAAAACATTGTGACGAGCGAGCTGCCGCCGTAGGAAAAGAACGGCAGCGTCAGGCCGATGACCGGCACAAGGCCGATGCACACGCCGATGTTGATGAACACCTGTGCCGTCAGCATACCCGCGATGCCGACGCAGATGAGCCGGTTCATATAGTTGCCGGATTTGATGCCGACATAGATGATACGGATGATGATGGCCGTCAGCAGAATGAGAACTGCCATGCAGCCGAGCATACCGAGCTCCTCGCCGATGGAGGAGAAGATCAGGTCGGTATGCTGCGCGGGGATCGTGCCGCTCTGCACCATCGTCCCGTGGTACAGTCCCTGCCCGGTGATCCCGCCGTTCTGAAGCGCGCGCAGGCTGCGGTTCATCTGGTAGCGCTGATCCTGCGCCGCCGGGTCGATGCGCGGGTCAAACAGCACCCAGATACGGCTGCGCCGGTCGTAGCTGAGAAACTGCCACAAAAATGGAGAAGCTACAAGCAGCACCGCAAACGCGCCGAGGAACCACAAAAGGCTCACGCCGCCGACAAACGCCATAATGACGAAAATAAACAGATACTGCAGCGCAACACCCAGATCCTCCGACGCTACGACGATCAGGCCAAACATGAAGACCGTGATGACTGCGAGCCGCAGGACCGTTGAGATATGCGAGATCTTGTTCTGCCGGATGCTCATGGTCTTGGCCAGGATCATGATAAACGGAATTTTGCAGATCTCCGCAGGCTGGATGGAAAACGGCAGGAAGCTGAACGCCAGCCAGGAGCGGTTGCCGCTTCGGGTATCGCCGAAGGGGAACAGCAGAAGAATGAAGATCGCCGAGAAGATCAGCAGCAGCTCGCGCCGCTCGGCAATGATATCGACGTCGACCAGCGTGAAAAAGACATATAAAATAATACCAAGAACCAGCGCAAGGATCTGCGTGCGGACATACTGCGCGCTGCCCTTGACGTTTGTTGCGCTGGAAATGACCACAATGCCGAAGACGCTGGCGGCAATACAAAGGCTCAGAAGGATCATATCTGCGCGCCGGACAAAGCTGCCGATCGCTTTCCATATCCCGTGCATAAAGCCGCCTCCTTTGAATGCGAAAATAAAGCTTGAAAATAGGAATCCTAATTCAATTTTACATTGTATCAAAAAAGGACGAATAAGTAAACCACGATTTTCAAATTGCCGTGGTTTTGGTATGATTTTGAATTGATTTTACTTGATTTCTGTGTTATAATGCGGCAGATATAAAATGGGGTAGGTAGGGGGCTTTGGTATGCAGATCACCACGCACAGCGCGGACGAAACGCAGGCGCTTGGACAAAGACTGGCAAAGCGCCTCCTGCCGGGCGATGTGATCGCCTATTTCGGCGATCTGGGAGCAGGAAAGACGGCCCTCACGCGCGGCATTGCGCAGGGCCTTGGTGTCACAGATCTCGTGACCAGCCCGACCTATACCATTGTCAATGAATACCTGACGGGCCGCATCCCGCTGTTCCATTTCGATATGTACCGCCTCGGCTCCTCGGACGAGCTGTTCGACATCGGCTGGGAGGATTATCTTGCACGCGGCGGCGTGTGTGCCGTCGAGTGGAGCGAAAACGTGGAAGACGCACTGCGGGACGCAATTTATATCACCATCGAGAAAGACCCGCTTGAACCCGATACCCGCCGCATCACCATCGAAGGAGGGAGCCGATTTGAAGCTGCTGGCATTTGAATCCTCTGCGAAGGCAGCCGGTACGGCGCTGCTGTCCGACGGCTGCCTGCTTGCGGAATATATGCAGAATTCCGGCCAGACCCACAGCAGAACGCTGATGGAGCTGGCAAAAAATATGCTCTCCGGCTGTGATCTGACCCCACAGGATATCGACGCTGTCGCCGTCGCTGCCGGGCCAGGCAGCTTTACGGGCGTGCGCATCGGCATGGCCTGTGCCAAGGGCTTCGCGTGGGGCCGTCAGCTCCCGCTCTACGGCGTTTCGACGCTGGAGGCCATGGTGCGCGGCGCAGCCTGCGCCGACGGCGTTTACTGCGCCTGCATGGACGCGCGGAAGGGGCAAATCTATAACGCGCTGTTCAATTGGACCGATGGAGCGCTCCTGCGCCGCACGGAGGACCGCGCAATCGCAATTTCAGAGCTGTCGCAGGAGCTGAAAAATATTCCCGGCCCTGTGTATCTCGCCGGCGACGGCGCAAAGCTCGTTTTTGACACATTGAAGGAGGAGAATCTGCCGCTGCGGCTGCTTCCCGAGCATCTGCGCCAGCAAAGGGCCTCCGGCGTGGCGCTGACCGCAATGGAAAAGATCGCCGCGGGCGAACCGGCAGACGCCGCCGCGCTGACACCCAATTATCTGCGTCAGGCGCAGGCAGAGCGCACGCGGCAGCATGACAAGGACTTTTATTTGAAAAAATAATTGAATAGAAAAGACAAAGGAGCAACATCATGAGCACGAAAGCATTTGGAGAACACGTACACGTCATGGATCATCCGCTCGTCGCGCACAAGCTGACGATCATGCGCGATAAAAACACCAGCGTCAAGGATTTCCGGGAGCTGGTCAGCGAGATCGGGATGCTCATCACCTATGAGGCCACCCGTGATCTGCCGCTCACCACCAAGACGGTCGAAACGCCGATCTGCACGGCGGAGGAGCCGACGCTGGCCGGTAAGAAAATTGCAGTCGTGCCCATTCTGCGCGCCGGTCTTGGACTGGTCGACGGCGTTCTGCGCATGGTTCCGTCTGCCCGTGTCGGCCACATCGGTATGTTCCGCGACGAGGAAACGCTTGAGCCGCACGTCTACTTCTGCAAGATGCCGAAGGACATCGCCGAGCGCGATATCATGATCGTCGACCCCATGCTCGCCACCGGCGGCTCTGCCGACGCGGCGATCGCCGAAATGAAGAAGCGCGGCTGCCACAACATCAAGCTCATGGTCCTCGTTGCTGCTCCCGAGGGCATCGAACTCATCACCAAAAAGCACCCTGATGTTGAGCTTTACTGCGGCGCAGTCGATGAGAAGCTCAATGAGCACGGCTACATCGTCCCCGGCCTCGGCGACGCGGGCGACCGTATCTTCGGCACCAAGTAATTCAGAGTCTTTTCAGCGCGCGGACGCTGTGGGTGCTGCGGTTTCCTGTGTGCCGGAAAGCTGGCAGATTTGCCGGGAAGGCGGCATTTACCGGAGGCGTCCTCCTTTCTATCATCTTCTTGTAGTGAGGAGGTGGCTTTGTAATATGCAGATAGAGAAAAACATTGCAGCCACATTACAGCGCAAAATGAACGCGGCTGGAAAGACGAAGCTGGAATTCTCAAAGGAACTCGGCATTCCGCGTTCGACCTTTCAGGAATATCTGAAGGGGGACAAATGCCTGCGCTCGGATTCCATCGAGGAGCTTGCGAAAAGCCTCTCGATTTCACCGGCCCAGCTGATTTCAGGGCCGGAATACGCGGATGCGCGCGGATTATTCAGCGCGGACGCGCTGCTTGCGGAGCTTCAGACGCTGCACCCGCGTGCACAGGAGCTTGCAAAGGAAGCTGTTTCGCTTTTACAGACCGCGTTTCGGATCTCAGCCGAGTGGGACAAGCTGGACACGCTTTCGGCAGACCCGGTCAGCGAGGTTCCGGAATCCGCTTACCGGTACGTGCTCTACGAGGCGCACGGCGCGGCAAGAATGCTTTATGCATACGGCATTCTGGGCCAGCAGTACCTGAGCGGCTGCTGGACGACCATTGCAATCACCGCGCCCTTTTCCAACAACCGTCCCGGCGTCGTCCGGCTGACAAAACTCTGTACCGATCAGCAGCTCGAACCCATCCACATACTCGACGTGATCCACGATTTTATGGATCTCGAAACCAGACCCTTTTGAACAACAAAACGGCGGCCGATCGGCCGCCGTTTTGCATGGAATTCAACAATTGCCTGCAAGCTGCGCAGAGGCGGACAGAGTTGCCCGCCCCACGTGCAGGTGAAAAGACTCCCTCAGAATACCACGACCAGCAGCATTTTGAACTGCTCCTGACCGTAGACGGCGTGGGGATGGCGCGCGGGCATGACGATGGACTCGCCCTCGTGCAGCTCGTATGGCACGCCGTCGATGGTGATGCGGCCCGTGCCGTCAAGGCAGGTGACGAACGCGTCACCGCCGGATTCGTGGGTGCTGATCTCCTCGCCCTTGTCAAAGGCGAAGAGCGTCACACTCAGCACGTCGTTCTGCGCAAGGGTCTTGCTCACAACCTGACCGGGCTGATACGCGACCTGCTCTTTGAGCGTCAGAACCGTGGATTTTTCAATATTTTTAAGGCCGTACATACTGTTTCCTCCTGCTTATGATAGGATATGCTTATCATACCCGCTTTTTCGAAAATAAGCTGTCAGATTTCCAGCATAGTTTTTTTTAATCCTGTTGCCTTTTTTGAGAATGTATGCTAAAATACTGGCATACGTGCCAGTTAAAGAAACTGCATCACAAGGGAGTACTCCCTTGTGCGGAGCAAAGCTCCGCACAAGCCGCCCTCTGACCCTGCGTTTTCTTCGGAGTCCGGGAAGCGCGAACACCGAAAGAGAGGATCAACTATGAAAAAACGACTGCTCAGCATTCTGCTCATGTGCTGTATGGTGCTGACACTGCTGCCAACAACGGCTTTTGCGGAGGAAAGCACGGAAACCCCGCCTGTATGCAGCTGTGAAACGGCCTGCACGGCGGACAACATGAACAAGGAATGCCCTGTCTGTGGAGCGGAGAATGCCATACCGCAGAACTGCGGTCAATACATCCCTGTTGAGGACAGAACCGGCGAAAACGGCAGCACCGAGAGAGCCGATGATCCGAATGGTCCCATAGAGCTGAGTGCCACAGATCAGGTACAGGCCATGATCGACGGTTTACCGAACGCAGAAGAAATCACTGAAGATAACGCCGAAGAAGTCAAGGCGCAGCTTGAGGCCATCGACGAGGCGAAGGAGAAGCTCTCCGACGAGGAAATCGACGAGCTGGATATGACCCGGTATGCGGAAGCTGCCGCTGCATTGGGGGCGCTGGCTGCGCCAATGCTATTGGCTAATGATTCGCCTGACGAGCAGTTTTCCCTCACCCCCGGCGGCAGATATTATTTTGACCTTTCGGCGATGAATATTCCCGGAACGGCAAACGGCGGAAACTCAGATGGTGCGGTTTCTTTGCCGGATACGTCGCTGCACTATGTTCCCTTTACCTATGTGGGAACGATAGAAGCCTACAAACTCACGTCTGCGACGGCAACCACCGAGGAGTATGCACAGCAGAACAAATATCCCCACAGCCTGTTTGTGGCGGACTATGCCGTAACGCATACGGTAAGCTGGGATGACTTAAATACGAAAAGTCTGATTTTCGGCAAGGACTATGTCGCCGGCAGCGTGGACTATACGCTGCGTGCGCCGTCCGTGGGAAGTAGTTATACAGGCTCAGGTGATTCAGAACGCGGCACGCCCCAAAGCAACGAATGGGACAGGCTGCTGGACAAGGACGACGGATATATCAAAAACTGGAACGGGATTTTTTCGTGTGGACAAGATTCTGTGATCAGATTGTCGTGGCGCCGTACGGTTCGCGGGCACTATTCGAGCCGCTTCTGTGGCCACCGCGACGCTGCGGGCCAAAACCCGCAGGTCGGTTTCCGCCCCGTCCTTGAGGTTTTGAACCATGGCACGATAGGTCCTGACGGACTGAAGGACGTTACCCTTGACCTTGGCGGCGGCAAGCTGGGCGATAAAAGCAGCATTCGGATCATCGTGAAAAACGGCAGCGAATTTACCGCGCCTGCGTCCGACGGTCTGACCCGCCCGGAGGGAGAACCAGGCAATTACTTTATGTGGATTGGCAGCGACGGCAAGCTCTACGCGCCCGGTGCAAGCGTTCCGGCGGATGTAACCACGCTCACGGCGCGGTTTGTGCCAGACACCTACACCGTCATCGTGACCACGGACACCCTGCCGGACGGCAAGACAGGCAAGGCTTACAGCCATACCCTGACCGCCATCAGCACAGCGCCCATTACATGGAGGATTGATGAAGGCGCTCTGCCTGCCGGTTTACGTCTGAACGAAAAAACCGGAGAAATCAGCGGCATACCCACTGCGGCGGGAACCGCCACCTTCACCGTCAAGGCAGAAAACAGCGAGGGCAGCGACACAAGGGCGCTGAGCATTATCATTAGTAACCCGGTCGAGCAAACCCCCGTGCGCTATCTGGACGCGGACGGCAAGGAGCGCTTCTGCACTGAATACACGGTGCTGGAAAGCGTTATTATCGAGGATTTTTTCGATAGCGACAACAAGTGGTACGATATGCCCGCAGGCTGGTATGTTGTGGAGGGCGACGTGACCATCACGCCCCGCTTGGACACCCACGGCGCGGTCAATCTGATTTTGAAGGACGACTGCCACCTCACGGTACCGTGGGGCATCAACGTGAAGGAGGGCGACACCTTCACCATATACGCCCAGAGCACCGCTGAGGCATCCATGGGCAAGCTGACGGCGTGCCTCCCGGAGCTGTCTGATCATGAAAAGAGTGTGTGGCCTGTGGCTGGACTGTCCGGCATCGGCGCCGGTGTGCGCGTGTGGGCTGCCAACGACAACTACTATGAAAACGAGGGTACGATCATCATCAACGGCGGCAATATCCACGCCAAAGGACAGCAGGGCTCCTCCGCCATCGGCGGATCGGATTATGATCGCAACGTTTCCTCCGACGGAGATACGCCTGGCAATCTCAGGCAAGGCGGCAGCATCACCATCAACGGCGGCATCGTCTGTACCGAGCTTAGGACGAGCGGCGGCGCTCACACTGCAGACAGCTTTGGGATCGGCACATGCGGCGGTAATGGCGGCAGCGTCACCATCAACGGCGGCACGATCATCGCCGAGGCCTCCAGCAGCGCGATCAGTAGCGGCCGGGGCGGCAGCATCACCATCAACGGCGGCAATGTGACCGCTCACGGCGGTATCAATCGCTATGAAAACCAGCCGCTATACGCGATTCCCGGAAACGGGATCGGCCCGCTTGAGGGCGGCAGCATCACCATCAACGGCGGTACTGTCAAGGCATCTTCCGAGGGAGATGGCTTTGGCATCGGCGGAGCCGGAGTTCACCACACGGCGGAAATGCACATTACCATCAATGGCGGAAATATAGAAACCACGGCAAATCGCAATAACGCCGCCATTGGCGACAAAAGCAAACACAAGAGCAGCGTCACCATCAACGGCGGCGTCATCCATGCGGTCGGAAAAGGCAGCGCGGCAGGCATCGGCAGCACCGGCGACATCCGCATCACCGGCGGTGAGCTCGCCGTTTTCGCCGAGGGCGGCGGCGCAGCCGTCGGCAGCATTGGGGGAGTGGATTGCAAAAGCATCACCATCAACGGCAATGTGATCAAATCCATTTCCAGTAAGGACGGCGCCTGCATCGGCGGAACCACCGGCGGAAGCGTCGGAAGCATCACCATTTCGGACGCAAAGCTTCCGCTTCTCAGCGCCGAAAAGATTCTGATCGGCTGGGACGCAGACTCGCCGGGCGGGAAGCTCACCATCCGAAACTGCCGCGTTGAATCCACGGACATACCCACCACTCGTACCGACGGGATCCGCGTGGGCAGCAATAGCGAGCTCGTCATTGAAGAAAGCGAGATCAGGCTGCCGCATTTTAGAAGCATCCGCGTCGGCGGCAATGGGAGCATCGCCGTCCGGGATTCTGATCTGCACACCTACGGTATTTTCATGGACGAAACCGCGAAATCACCGAATGACGCAAAGACGCTGAAAAAGCTGGAGATCACGAACAGCGACGTGTTGACGGGCGATATCATCGGCGCTCGTGGAGGATATTCTTCCGTTGAAGAGGTCGTGATCCACGACAGCAGCATCCGTCTGAACGATGAGTACACCTATAATTACTGCACGATTGGCGGCGGCACCAATGGTTCCTTTGGCAGCATCGACATTCAGAACAGCCAAATCCATATTCCGTCTTCAGGCGGAAACACGGCCATCGGCAACGGTTGGCAAGTTTATTACAATCGTGAGAGCCGTATCCGCATTGCGAACAGTGAGGTGTCCGTTCGTTGTGCTTCGCTCGGACCCGCCATCGGCGCAGCGTGGGACTCCGGCAGCGGTCGGATAAATATCATCATTGAAAACAGCACCGTGACCGCAAAGGGCGGCAATTTGAGGACTGACGGAAACTATGTTCCCGGCATCGGGAAAAATGCGCTCGGCAGGGCTCCAGAGATTGGAATCCAGATCCTGAACAGCACGGTGGAATCCTTCCGGCTTGAGGAAAAGGACGGCACAAACTATGTCTATGACGACCTGCACACAAAGGAGCTGCCCGGTATTCCGGCGGAAAACATCTCCATCTGCGGCAGCACCGTCAACGGAAAGACCATTGACCATAGCTTTGACGAATACGGGAAATGTACGCTCTGCGGCAAGTATGATCTTGGATACTGCTATGAGCATGGGCTTTTGACGCTCGAGGGGCTGACGGGCTGCGTCTCAGACGGCAGCGAAAAGAAGCTGACGGGGCTTTCCCATCAGACGGGCGAGAACGAAACGAAGCAGCTTACGGAGAACACGGACTACACCGCCATCTATTCCAACAACGTCAACCCTTACACCCTCACACCGGACGACGCGGGCTTTGACCCGGAAAAAGCCCCCAGGGTGACGCTGTACGGCACAGGGAACTACTGCGGCAAGGCGGAGCACTACTTTACCATCAGCGAAAACGCTGCCGCCGCCCCCACCATCACCACGGACACCCTGCCAAACGGCAAGGTAGGCGAGGCGTACAGCCATACCCTGACCGCCGATGGCACTACGCCCATCACATGGAGCGTTAGCGGCAGCGCTCTACCCGAGGGCTTGACGTTGAACGAAACTACCGGCGAGATCAGCGGCACGCCCACCGCGGAGGGAACCGCCAAATTCACAGTTAAGGCGGAAAACAGCGCGGGCAGCGATACGAAGGAGCTGTCTATTACGATAACCAAAGACGCGCCGCCCTCCCATGAGCACAGCTACGGCGATTGGAGCAAGGATGGCACGAGCCACTGGCACGAATGCACGGATACTGACTGCCCGAATAGGGAAGAAAGCATCACGGACAAGGCCTCACACGTCTACACAGATGACACGGATACGACCTGCAATGTTTGCGGCTACGAGCGCACCGTCGCACCTCCTGCGCCCACCGAGTTCATCGTCACCTTTGACGGCAACGGCGGTACGCCCTCTGTCGGCAGCATGACCACCACCAATCAGAAGCTGACCTCTCTGCCCAGCGCCTCCCAAAGCAAGCACAGCTTCGACGGCTGGTACACCAAAAAGAACGGCGGCACAAAAATTACGACCGATACCGAGTTTCCCGCAGATACCACCGTCTACGCCCACTGGACGTATACCGGCGGCGGTGGCGGCGGCTACAATCCACCCGTCACCTACTACACGCTGCGCTTTGAAACAGGCGGCGGCAGTGATATTCCCAGCGTGCGGGAAACGTACAATGCCTACATTGACCTGACCCAATATGTTCCCACCTGGCGCGGACACACCTTTATCGGCTGGTACAGCGAACGCGGCCTGATAAACAAGGTTTCCGGTGTTTATCTGACGAAGGATATGACCGTGTATGCACTCTGGCGCGTGGACGAAAATCCGGACACAGGCGCGAATCCCTTTACCGATGTTTCTGAAAAGGACTGGTTCTACGGCGATGTGATGTTCGTCTACGAAAACGGGCTGATGCTCGGCACGAGCAAGACCCTGTTCAGTCCGCATGGGACGGCGACGCGCAGCATGATGGCGACCATTCTCTGGCGCATGGAGGGCAACCCCGTACCGAAGAGCAAAAACAGCTTTACCGATGTGGAGGCCGGAAAGTGGTACGCTGACGCGATCACATGGACGGCGGAGAACGGCATTTTTGCGGGCTACGGCAAAGACAAGTTTGGCCCGGACGATCCCATCACCCGCGAACAGCTTGCAGCCATCTTCTACCGCTACGCGGACTACAAGGGCTACGATCTGACCGTCAAGGGAAATCTGGATACGTTCAAGGACGCGGACAAGATCACGGATTACGCAAAGACGGCGATGCAATGGGCGGTCGGCAGCGGCCTTGTAAAGGGAAAATCCGGCAATCTGCTTGACCCGCAGGGCACGGCGACCCGCGCTGAGATCGCCGCCATGCTCCACCGCTTCATTGAGAAGTATGAGCTGGTGCAGGGCAAGGCTCCCGGCGGCCTGATGGGCTGAATCGACCCGAAGCGGCTGCAAATCCCCAAGACCGGCGACGGCAGCGTGTTAGGCTTGTGGGGAATCTCCCTCTGCGCATCTCTTGCCGGATGCCTTGTGCTGACCACATGGCAGATCAGGCGGTGACGTGAGGAAGAATCGCTGCAAATCATCGAAAAGTAAACAGGCTCACCTTTAGGGGCGCGGGCAAATAGCCCCGCGCCCCTTTTCGGTTTCGTTCGTCAGGAAAGGCGGTTGCTCTTTTGAACAACCGCCTTTCGCCATTTCTATCCGATTTGAGCAGAAAGGAAATCAGTCTATGACATATGTCTTAGAGCATACTGGGCTGAAAGTCAGCCACCTCTATATCTTACAAGCGAAGCAGGAATACGGCATCATTGAGAGAGGAATATACCTCGCTGAAATCCAAAAACGACAAGTAGCCCTGATGCCTATCTGAGAAGCAAAAAGCAAACGCAACGGCGCCGAAACACTTCGGGATGATGTAACTGAATACAAAAGGACAAGCATCTAAAATGGATGCTTGTCCTTTATATCCGACGCATTATGTTAAGATGTGCAGTAGATGCTCCATTTTGCTGTCCCATTCTCTGCTGGAATCGGCGCACTCTTTCAGTTCAGTTTCGACTTCAGCATTTATCGGCAAGTTTTTCTTATAGCGGATGGTATGCTCAAGGCTTGCCCAGAAGTCCATAGCGATTGTACGGAGTTGTATCTCCACCGGCACATGGATCTCTTTTTCCGCAAAGAATACCGGCAGCCGGATCGTCAGGTGCAGACTGCGATAGCCATTTGGCTTAGGGTGTGAAATATAATCTTTCTCTGTGATGATTTCAATGTCAGACTGATCTTTTAAGCACTTTGCCAAAAAGAACACATCCTCCTCGAAAGAGCAGATCACCCGCACACCGGCAATATCCATGATATTTGCCTGCATGGTCGGAAAATCCAGAGAAAGTCCGCGCTTCTGCATCTTATTCATAATGCTGGACGGCGACTTCAAGCGGCTTTTCATACTTTCTATCGGATTGCGATCATGCTGCAATGAAAACTCTTCCTTCAGAATTTCCAACCGGCTTTCAAGTGCTTTCAGTGCGCAGCGGTATTGCAGCATGACTTCCTGATACCTGCGATTTTCACTTAAAAGGCGCTGGCATTGCAGATCATCCAAGCCTTTATCTGCCGCAACCGTCAAACCGAATAGATTTTCACTCATAGCTTCTCCATTCCGCAGGGATAGGCGCTCCGCGCTGTCTGCTGCTCTTGTGTTACGACCTGATAAAAACTGTATCCGCCGGAGAGATGGGAACAGGTGAAACCGTACTGCGTCAAAAGTCGGCAGGCCAGATAACTGCGAAGCCCTGTCTGGCAATTCACATAAACAGGCTTACCACGGTCTAACTCGTCCAAGTGCTCCCGCAGATCGTCCAGTGGAATATTGCGGAATCCATTCAAGTGCCCACGCCGATATTCGCCTTCTGTACGGACATCCAGCAGTGTCGCATTGCCATCGCAAGGCAAGTCCTCAACCTCATTCCAATGGAACTGCCGTACCTTCCCGCTCTCCAAATCCTCGATCATAAAACCGGCCATATTGACCGGGTCTTTGGCAGAGGAATAGGGCGGCGCATAGGAAAGGTCAAGCTCCGTCAGTTCCAAGGCTGTCATTTTTGCGCGAATGGCCGTTGCCAGTACATCAATGCGCTTGTCCACGCCCTCGCCGCCAACGATCTGCGCACCGAGCAGCCGCAGGCTTTCTTTTTCATACAGCACCTTCATTGCCATAGACTGTGCGCCGGGATAATAGGTAGCGTGGGATGCTGGGAAAAGTACGACTCTGTCGTAAGCAATCCCTGCTGCCTGCGCCGCCTTTTCATTGATCCCCGTAGAGGCCGCGGTCAAGCTAAACAATTTCAGAACAGACGAGCCCTGAGAGCCGTGAAAGCGGCTGTTTCCGCCGCAGATATTGTCAGCGGCAATGCGTCCCTGCTTGTTGGCAGGCCCCGCCAGCGAGATCAACGCTTTCTGGCCGGTCACGAAATGGGTGACCTCTACGGCATCGCCCACAGCATAGATGTCCGGCACGGAGGTTTCCATCCGCTCGTTGACAGCGATGCTGCCACGAATACCAAGCCTGAGTCCGGCATCTTTTGCCAAATGCGTATCCGGGGTAACACCGATGGCCAGCAGCACCATATCCGAATGCAGCGGCTCACTACCCTCCAACAGGGTCAGCACGGAATCTCCGTCCTGTCGGAATCCGGTAACGGTTTCACCCAACCGCAGAGCCACGCCGTGTCTGCGTATTTCCGCATGGATAAAGCTCGCCATATCTGCATCCAGCGGCGCTAATAGCTGCTTCGGACGCTGAACGATGGTGACGGAAACGCCCATTTCTGCAAGGTTTTCCGCCATTTCCAGACCGATAAAGCCGCCGCCAGCCAAAACAGCGGTTTTCGGCTTCTGATCCTCTACAAAGTGCCTAATGCGGAGGGTGTCCTCCACGGTGCGCAGGGTAAAGACCCACTCGCTGTCCACGCCGGAAAGCGCAGGAACCGTCGGCTTTGCGCCGGGGGCAAGAAGCAGTTTGTCATAGGTTTCCGTGTAGACCTTTCCACTATCCAATGCGTGAACGGTGACGGTTTTCTCTGTGGGATTGATCGCAGTTACTTCCTGCCGTACCCGCACATCAATGCGAAAGCGGTCCCAGAAGCTCTCCGGAGTTTGCAGCGTCAGTTCTTCCTGCTCCTTGATCACACCGCCCACATAATACGGCAGACCGCAGTTGGCATAGGACACATAGCCGCTGCGCTCGATCATGATGATCTGGGCGTGTTCATCCAAACGGCGGATGCGAGCAGCGGCAGAAGCACCGCCCGCCACACCGCCTACGATCACAACTTTCATCTTGCGCCCTCCACCATTGCGGCAATCTCCGACTTAGGCCGATAGCCCACGGATTTGGCCACGACCTCCTGATCGGAATTGCGCTTGATTTTCATATCGGGTCCCTCTTTCCCTGTTTCTTTGTGATGATTGTATCATAGCAAACACCGCCCCGCCTTTCTGTAACAAGGTCACATTACAAATATTTTCGCGGCAGCAGAAAAAGCTGTGAAGCGGCAATTCACATACCGCTTCACAGCTTTCGCCTATCTCGTTATTCAGGCAAAGCAGGCGTTCACCTGTTCGACGATCGCCCGATCCAGCCAGCCCTTTTCAGCCATATCCAGAAGAATGGAGCAGGCTTTTTCGTGAAACATTCCAGCTTTGTAAGGACGATTTTCGGTCAGGGCCTGATAAATATCCACGCAAGCCATGATACGCTCCTGCGTATTTAACTCGGACTCGTTTTTTCCGAAGGGATACCCTGTTCCATCCAGATGCTCGTGATGAAACGCGGCCCAATCGCGCAGCTCCGCAAAGTCCTGGACTTCCGATAGGACGTAATATGTATAGGCAGCGTGATGCTTCATTTCCGCATATTCGCTGTCGGTCAGGCGTCCCGGCTTTTCCAGTATTTCATTGCCGATCGCTACCTTTCCGATGTCATGGAGTGCGCCGGCAAGATACATTTTCTGGGCGGTGTCCTCGTCAAATCCCATAAACCGGGCCAGACATTCCGCATCGTCGGCCACACCCAGAGAATGTGTACTGGTAAAGGGCGATTTGTAGTCTACAATTTTCGCAAAGAATTTTGCCAGAGCTTTTACCTGCGCAAAATCAAGCTGCTGCTTGATACGCGGCACCTTGCTCCACAGGCGCTCCTCCAGCCCCCTGCCGCCAAGAGAGCAAAAATGCTGTTCTGAAAAAGCGCGAAGAAACGCGTCCGCGCATTCCTCATCCACGATCCTGCCGCGTACCCGAGTAAGGAACGCGTTCGCACGCTCCCACACATCCGGCGTAAAGACATCGGCGCGGCAGAAAGCATCCAGCAGATCGCACAGACGGATAATACGGGCGCCCAGCGGGATCTCCTGCCATGTTTTTCCGAAGGAGCCGCTGCCATCCGCGTTTTCGTGGTGGTAAAGGATGATATTTTCTACATTTGTATGAAACGGAAGCGCGGATATGTTCTCCTCGCCCATAACGCAGTGAGCGCCGAGATGCGGCAGCTCCGGCAAACATTCCGCGGCAGAGCTGTCACCACGAAATTCCTCGTGCAGATACTGTGTCAGCGCATTATCGTGCAGCAGGGCGCAGACGGCAAGATCCTGCAGCGCTTCGCCGGAAACGCCAAACTGTTCGGCTGTACACACACTCATATACGCCACTCGCTTGGCGTGGAACGTTGTCACATGAACCAGTTCCGCCTCCACGCAATCCAGAGCATAGGAGCAGGCGCCGAACAAACCTAATACATCAAGTTCCACGCGCGGAGCGATCACGCCTTCCACAGGCTGTGGAGGTTGCAGTAGGCGTAGACCGCCTCGACCTCATCGCCCTCGCAGAGAGCGAAGCAGACCTCCGGCTTTTCGCCGGGATGCAGTTCCTTACGCTGATTGCCCTGCTTGGTGTGGAGGGACACCCACTCGATGTAGTGCTCCGGCAGCATGGGATGCTCTACGGAGCCGACCTTGACATGAACGATGCCGTTTTCCACAGTCCAGACAGGGACGTGCTTCTCCACGGCGGCGTCGGTGGTACCGGGGATGATCTCGCTCATCGGCTCACCGCAACAGATGACGGGAACGCCCGTGTCCTTGACCTTGGCAATGATGTTGCCGCAATGCTTGCAAATGTAAAACTTCTGCTCCATGATTCGTTCTCCTTTTCTCTTTAATAGTTTTCTGCGTGAATTTCAAAGTAGCTCTGGGGATGGTTGCAGGTCGGGCAGACCTCCGGTGCTTTCTCACCGATCACGATATGCCCGCAGTTGCGGCACTCCCACACCTTGACCTCGCTCTTGGCAAAGACTTCCGCCATTTCCACATTGTGCAGCAGGGCACGGTAGCGCTCCTCATGATGCTTTTCAACGGCGGCGACCAGGCGGAAACGCTGGGCCAGCTCATGGAAACCTTCCTCATCGGCGGTTTTGGCAAAGCCGTCGTACATATCCGTCCACTCGTAGTTCTCGCCCTCAGCGGCGGAGAGAAGGTTTTCTGCGGTGTCGCCAATGCCGTTCAGTTCTTTGAACCACAGCTTGGCGTGTTCCTTCTCATTATCAGCGGTTTTGAGGAACAGCGCCGCGATCTGCTCGTAGCCTTCCTTCTTGGCCTTGGATGCAAAATAGGTGTACTTGTTGCGTGCCTCGGACTCACCGGCAAAGGCAGCCATCAGGTTTTTTTCGGTTTGAGTTCCTGCGTATTTCGTTTCTTTCATGGTGGATACTCCTTCCTGCTTTTCTGCTTTTATTGTAGCAAATCTATGATTTTATTCCGTGACGAAGTCACATTCCTTTTTATTTTAGACGATTTAGTCTGTTCTTATCCCGCAGCGTGATTGCACCACGCTTCAGCTCCACCAGTCCGTCCTCCGAGAAGCTTTTGAGCATCCGTGCCACTGCCTCCCGTGCCGAGCTGATGTGCTGGGCGATCTGCTCATGGGTCATACGTATCGTGTCGGAGCCGGTACGTTCCGCTTCGGCAAAGAGAAATTCTGCCAGCCGCTGATCCAGCCCCTTGAACATGATCTGCTGCATCGCCCACATCACATCAGAAAACCGTTTCGTTGCCAACTCATAGAGGAAGCAGCGGACATATAGATTCTTCTCCTTGAGCGCAGCGATGACATTTGCAGGGATAATCAGAACGTCCGTATCCGGTCCTGCGGTCATTTGCGTATCAAAGGTGATCTGACTGATCACACAAGAGGCAGAAAGCACGCACAGCTCACCCGGATACAGCCGGAACAATGTGACTTCTCGCCCTTCCTCGGAGAGAAGATAGGTGCGAATCTCGCCGGAAAGGACGAACAGCAAGCCAAGACATTCGTTGTCGCTGCTGTGTACGAACGCACCCTTTTCATAATGACGGACAAAAGCACTTCGGCGTAGCGTTTCTTGCTCCTGTTCGGTCAAGGATGACCAGAATGGGAGCTGTGTCAGTGTTTGTTCCATATCAATGGCAGCTATGCTTGCCGCAGCCGTGGTTACCGCAGGTGTGACCAGCCTCGCCGTGCTCGTGGTCATGGTGGTCACAGTGAACATTGGGATCGTAGCCCAGATTTCCGCTGAGCAATGCGCTCACCGCCGCGTCAGCGTCCCCACTGACACCGCCGTAGAGATTGATGCCCGCTTCGGCCAGAGCTGCCTGCGCACCGCCGCCGATGCCACCGCAGATCAAAGTGTCCACGCCGTTCTGCATCAGGAAGCCTGCCAGTGCGCCGTGACCGCTGCCGTTGGTATCAACAACTTCCGCATGAGTGATTTTGCCGTCTGTAGCTTCATAAAGCTTGAACTGTTCGGTATGGCC
>OGLN01001334.1_pt1 | contig 17889 bp, 15 predicted proteins | sample 1572641 | NCBI WGS metagenome assembly OGLN01 (sample SAMEA2581903, study PRJEB24529) | metagenome | biome: Human gut stool | place: China | collected 2011
AACACCCGTTAACCAATTCGTTTAAACTTGTTTCCAGGTGCAAAGGTAAAAGATAGTGATATGTACCTCTGGATTCTCTCAATGTAGTTGTTATCGAGAGCCGTATCACCTCTTTTGAAGATGTCACAAATGGCATTATATTCATTAAGGGCATAGCCGACCGCCTGCGCCAAGGTAGACTTGGGCAGCAAATCCTTCCTGGAAGATATTTCCTCCAGTTTCTCCAATAAATCCTGTAAAATGTCTGGTGCGTATGACTGCCGATAGGCTAGATGGTCTTCAACGGTCCATCCATTTACCCCAACCTTATGTTTTTTGTCTTCTTGATAAAACCTGTTGATAATATCTACGACTTCCTGAGCATCCTTGCCCTCCTTGCCGCAGTCGATGAAGTCTCTCTTGACATGCTGTAGACAGGCGATTCTCATAATGTCCGGATAAGCATCCGACTCCAGTTTCCGGTAAGGAGCATATGCATCACTCTGTATGGTACCTTTATAATCTGAGAATACGTTAAGTATGACCTGCTCAGAACGTGAACCATCCTCATATACGAAGAAAACAAGTCCCAGTTTAGGCGCACTTACAGCCCAGAGGTAGCCTTTCTTCGCCCCCTTGTCCGTAGGCTTTGTCTTGGCTAACAGCACTTTATGATATGTCTCGTCTGCCGAGACATAATCCTGCTGCAACACTACTTGGCAGATAGCCTTATAGAAGTTTTCCAGTACATCGGCACTTCTGGCAATCAGCTTGTTTGCCGTAGCTTTCCTTAACGTAAACCCATTATCACCAAAGTATTTGATGATTCGCTCCACCGGCATGGAATAGATGTATCGCATCTGCAGGAGACCTGCAGCAAAGGAAGGTGAATAGGAAGAATTCAACAACAGAGCCGGCGGCGTTTTCCCCGGATACATGATACTTCCATCAGTATAAGTGTTGATGTGATACACGGTCTTGATGAACTTGATGGGTTCCATGCTGTAACGTATACAGGTACGAGTCCCGAAGAGACGCAACGTCTTCAAAAGCTCAGCATCCATGACTGGATCTATCGTAACATGCACTTCTTTCATTTCGTAATGCATGTCACGCTTGGCTCCGTTGTTTTTGCGTGCCTTTCTTTTTTCGGCCTGCTCTTTTTTCTTCTTGTCAAATTCCTCCTGGGTCATCGAGTCTTGTGGATTTTTTCCTGACGTTCTGACTTCTTGCCTGAAACGAGCTTGCCGAGTGCCTTGTTCTGACGATTCGCTTTGTCTATGGCGATTCCTTTCTGGACGAGTAGTTCTTCTAATGACTTTATACGTTCAATGAGTTCGTTGACCTGTGTAGTCAACGAACTCACTGTATCATTAGCAACTCTTAGTTGCTCCTTTAGAAGTTCTATAATTTCGTCCTTTTTCATAGTGCAAAGGTACGAAAAAATATCGAGATATGCAAGTAATTTCAGATATTTATTCTTATTATCTTACTGATATACAATATGTTAAATACAGCATAGCAAAGCTATAAGTTAAGCCTCTTTCTATATTTCATGCTTTTTAGGCAAATTCCGCTCATGATGGCCGATAGTGTCCTGTACGGCATTTTGCATTGTTTGTTCTTGGGGTCAAAGAATGGCAATTCAAAGGTTCCTCGCTCCAGTCGCTTCTGGTACAGCAAGAAACCATCGCCATCCCATTTGAGCAATTTTACCTGCTGGCGGTTCTTGGAGAAGAAGATGAATACCGCACCACCAAGTGGCGGAAGTTCCATCTCGGTTCTCACTATCTGATACAAGCCATTTATGCCCATGTTCATTCGTACGTATCTCTGGCAGACATAGTACTGGGTACTCTCATTCAATCCAAACATACCGCATCCTCCTTCTCATAAAGTTTCATCAACGCCATAACAGACTTGGCACATCCTTTTTTAACGGAAACCAAAGTTCCATTTGGAAAGGTTATGTTTATGCCATAAAGGAGGTCTTCCATAGGAAGATCTATGGTAGGAGGTTCCATAGGCACGAACATCATGCCTGTACTTGATGTAGATGCTTCTGCTTTTTCTCTGCGGGCTGCCTCCTGGGCTTGGCGGATTTCCTGCTTGGCACGTAAAACTGAATATCCTTTTTCGCACATCCAGTTCATCATGGTGCGATGATTTATATGTCTTTCCTTCAAGAAAGGAGTAAGTTGAGCCTTGGGGTTTCGATTCAGATAGACTAAGAAGGAACCCCAAGCCTTCTCAAAACGTTCGTTTGCTGTCATAATTTGTTTGATTTTAAAATGATGGTGCAAAGGTACGAATAAATGAGAAGTCTACAATGGTATAAACGCGGAGCCGCTTACTTTTTTCGGGTGAAGAGTGGGTGAAGAGAGGTGAAGAGTGGGGCAGACTCTTCACACGTGCAAGCTTCTAAGTTACAGACATTTATGTTCTTTCTGTGAAGAGTGAAGAGTGTTTTTGAAAGTGGCTTACTATTGCGACGGATTGCGAAGATACGATTTTATTTATGGATATACAAATGTTTGGGGCTATAAAATTATACGTAGCCACACACTTTTGCTGGTGATCCGAAAAAGTTCTGTTAGTATCAATTAGCACCTAGTCAATAACTTTAATTTAGTTAAAAAACAGAAAAAATCTCCTCTGATATAATAATACAGACGATAAAACGTTTTTTTGTTAGAACAATAAATATTGATTAATTATGAAGACAATTAGATTTTTTGTTGGATTAGCATTCGTTCTGTTTGCATCCTTCTTTGTGGTATCCTGCAATGATGATTCCGAGGAAACATTTGAACAGCAATGGGCTTCGGTATTGGATAATCATGGAATCAACTACGACTTTAGTGAAGGTGGAAAATGTTTTGGTGCTGGTGGCGGCATTAGCAAAGAAAACTTCGACAAAATGTTTATTGGTCATGGCTGGAAGCACTATGGCACATGGGAAATAGACAAGTATGGAAAAAGGTTGCCTCTCGAATATTATCACAATGAGATTGGTGCATCTCCAGATAATTACTATTTTGATAGCAATACTAAATAAACAATTTATCATCGTTCAGCTCTTGCTAAGAACGATATGAAAAAGAAAGAAGTAACATATTCTTTCAATAATAATTACAACGGAATGGGACACACAGTCCTGTTGCTTGACAATAAAGAATACATTCAGATAACAGGCTGGACAATGGGTACTCAACCCTCTTTCTGTATGGTTCATCCTTTGGGAGTAAAATCCAATGGTGAAACCGTCTATGGTGTTTCCATCTATTTGCAAATGACAGATTCTGAATTAAAAACAATGCAGGAGGGTGTAAAATAAAAATGTTAGAATTAATCTCTTTCCTTCAATGATGCAATATTCAGAATAGCTTATGAATAAAGAAAAAGAAGATTTCTTCCTCCATTCCAACGAGGTGAATCATATCAACAGAGAAGATTACGACAAGATAGAATTATTGGTGAATGCGGCAAAGGCTTTTGCCCGCAGCACCTACCAGTGCGTCTATGTTATCGATTATTTTCATCAGGACTTCATCTATGCATCAGATAACCTCGCTTATCTCTGCGGATTGGAACCGGAGCAATTGATGGAGGCTGGCTATCAGATGTATATAGACCATGTTCCGGATGCCGACCTGCAGATGCTGCTCGAAGTGAACAAGAAAGGTTTTGATCTTTTCAATGAATTGCCTGTGGGCGACCGCCTGGACTATACCATCTCGTACGACTTTCATCTTACCAATGGCAGACATAGCCGATTGATTCATCATCATCTTACTCCGATACTTCTTTCTAATGATGGAAGAATCTGGCTTGCCCTCTGCACCGTATCATTGGCAGCAACCGATGAACCGGGACATATCATCATGCAGAAGAATGGTGAGCGTAGCTATTTTGAATATTCCACATTGCGCCACAAGTGGGAAAAGAAAGAAGGCATAACCTTGAGCGAGACAGAGAGAGATGTTTTGAGATTGTCTGCCCAAGGTTACACGATGAATGATATTGCCGACCGACTATGCAAATCGGTTGACACTATAAAGGCTTGCAAGCGCAACCTTTTCGCCAAGATAGGCGTGAAGAACATTGCCGAGGCACTGTTTCATGCCACGAATTATCAGATGATATAATCAGAATCATATCTCTTCCAACAATGGCGAGAGATAGAACTTGGGGAAGTATTTCACCTCCTTGCCTTCCGCAAGGTTTGCGAGAATGTTGGCACAATAGCCGGCGGTAATATATGCCCCGATGCCCCGTTGCGGGAAAGACTCATTGGAATAATGCCTGATGGCTTCATCTATCCAAGGCACAGGCATCTGCCAGAACATACCGTACTGCGAGATATACTTGCCCAGTGAGCAACGGAAATCATCCGTTCCTTTTTTCACTACTTCGCTGAATGGATAGCCTTTCGGTTTCTCTACAGCGAGAAAGGCAGCCTTGCCAAGATTGACGGCATGGATAACGGTGATGCCCTGCTCCTTACATTTCTCATCGAAAGCAAACGAGGCTTCGTTGTCATGCAAGGTTGCATTCACCGCATACCGGATGCCCGACAAGTCGCATGCATCCACATCTTCCATCGTCAGCGTATCCTTTTCTATGCGATAGATATGAAATCTATCTTCCTGCCGAGGGCTTTTATGGAAGTCATGGCGCAAGGCACAGGAAGCTATCAAGCCTCCCAAGTCTGCGCCACTAATCAACAATTTTATTGGGTTGTTCATTTATAGAGAGATTTATTGTCATTACACCATTGCTGGATTCAGCAGATAGACAGATTACATTCTGTTCTTCTGGCTTTCTCCAGCACCCGTACCCTTATACTTGCTTCTTGTAGTGTTGAACTTATACTGTACAGTAAGCGACACTTTGCTTGTTGACAATCCATCATACACCATTTGCTTTATTTTGCCAAAATGAGCAATCATATGGCTGTCGTTTGTCCCGAACAAATCATAGATGAAGAGCTGAAACGACAAACGATCCTTCAAGAAAGCCTTATATGCGGAAACATTCGTGCAAAACATTGGCTTGTACAGATACTGGTTCTTCTCATGGCCTTTCGTGATATATGACATCATCAACGTAAACATTCCTAATTTGGTGTTGAGGGTATTGTCAAAACGGAAAGAAGCCATTGGCTTATTGAGCGATTTCCCATCGTGCGTCTCCATATCAAACCATTGCTTGTCAATGGATGCAGTAAGCGAAGGATACCAGATGCCAAACGAAGGGCGCAAATTAATGGATGCAGCTACGTCATTATACGAATTCCCATTCACAGGCTTCATCAAGCCTATTGCAGGATTATCCTTATAAGTCTCCACTGTTGACATAATTGGATGTGAAGTATGACTGTAGGTCATATCGAATGTCAACCATTTGTAAGCCAACTCGTAGTTGAGATTTCTGCTTATCTCAGACACCAAGAATGGGTTTCCTGTTTCATACGTGTAGCGGTTGTCATACTGAATGCCGCTGCGCAGGAAATGATAGGAAGGACGATCGATGTCGGCAGAATAGCTCAGCTGCATCTGTACCTTGCCCACAGGCATCGATAAGCTGAGCGATGGGAACCAATTGCCATACGACTTGCTTTGTCCTGGCATATACTTGCCGTATTCATAGTAGTTGAAGTCGATGTACTCGTATCTCAGTCCTGCCTCCATGCTTACGTTTCCGAAATCTCTTGAATAGGTCAAGAATGAAGATGTCATGCTTTCTGTAATACGGCTGTCGTCATCCGATACCAAGTTGGTTGGCACCACTTGATACTTTGAGGTACGATGGGTATTTGAATATTCACCACCCAAAGATAAGTCGCCGCCCAACAGAGGATAAGAAAGAACCAGCTTGGAAGCAAGCAAATGATAATCCTTGTTAGTCAAGCTATGAGCCGTTTGGCTTTGTGCATTCATCCCCACTTCCTGGTATTGCTCTTTGGTAACATCGTTCTGGTATTCCTTCGACCATAGCCAGTCGGTATTGAAGTCGATGCCGAGTTTGCCAATCTTTCCCACATAGTAAATGTTGCTTGAAAGATTATTCTTCTGCCAAAAGAAATCAGCATGACTATCAGAACTTTCAGACAATTCTTCGTCTTGCAATATAGAAGAACTCATATCGCCGTTCCATGTTTGTTTTGGATTTCTTAGAAAACCAAAGTTGGTTCCTATAGAGTTATTGGCATCCAACTGGTAGCTGGCATCCAATCGAAAGTTCATGGCTTCGATAATACCTACTTGTCTTATCTCACTTTTCTGGTTCCACGTCTTGTCAAGATAAGTCTTCTGCTGTAAGTCTTTATTGTCTGGCTGGTATTGTCTTGCTCCAAAAGCGTATGCGCCCAGCTCTAAGCCATTCTTGCGATAGTTCATATTCAATTGGCCAAATCCACCGAAGTTTTTCTTCTCATCATATTCACCAGTAGTCTTCGCATCGAATCCGAATCCTTCGCCCTGTATCTTCTTCGTTGTGATACGGATGACCGCCTTGGTGCTGGCTGCGTAACGGGCACCAGGGTTAGTGATGACTTCCACCGACTTGATGTTGTCGGAATGCAAACGGTCCAGCTCGCTCTTGTCTCTCATCTGTCGTCCATTGATATAGATAACAGGCTCACCGCGACCGAATACCTTGATGCTGCCATTTTGGGCAGAAACGTTAGGGATGCGGTCGAGCAGGTTCTCCATGGTTCCTGCCTTCTCAAGTACGGATCCGACAACGGTTGTCGTCATTCCGCCATTCTTCAGGATAGTCTTAGGCAGGGATGACTTCACGACAACTTCGCCGAGCATCTTGCTGTCTTCTTCCATCTTGATAATGCCCACATTCTCGCCAGTGCAATCCATGCAGATAGTCTTATAACCTACGGATGTCACCTTGATGATTCCGCCGTTGCAGGAAGAGTCGATGACAAAGCTGCCATCCTCTCCACTCACCGCGCCCTTGATGAAAGCCGAGTCTGTTCTATTCAATAAAACTACATTGGCAAACGCCAAAGGTTCTCCCTTGGTATTCACCACCTTGCCGATGATATTCTGCGCCATCATCGGAGTCATAGCCGAGAGGCACAACGCTGTGGTAAAAATTACTTTTTCCTTCATATTGCTACAGTTTTGCTTGTTTTTTTTATTTTTCTGTTGCAAAAGTATAGCTTTATAGGAAAAAGCCTTTGACACAAAAGTGTATTTCTCAAGAGTGCGGCTTAAGAATTACACTTTTGTGTATAAAAAGAAAGGATAAATAGCGTTTGGTGATAGATTTTTGATGAATTTACCTTATTTTTTCATCACCAAATCTGCGAGCACGATGGCGGATTCCTTCTCATCCCTCGGTGCATCCTTTGACTTCCATGCCACGATGAAGCGGATTCGGGCAGCGGTTACCTTGTAGCCTTTCAACTCCCATTTGCCTAGTTTCTCTTTCATCTTGATGGAGAGCTGGGCTATGTCTCTGCCTGTTGATTGGAGACAGAGGCAATGGTCGTGATAGGTTAGCGGCATGCCACTTCTCAGGCAAAGGATAGCATCCTTGTGAGGCTTGGAGAAGCCCAGGTTTACATCCTTGTGTGAGAGCTGAAGTACTATTTCATTGGGCTCATCGTAGGCTTGGGCATCATAGAGATGCTGGGCACTTTTCAGACTGTCGAAGAGATTGCCGTTGGTGTGGATGGCAAGCGTACGCTTGGCACGGGTCATACCTACATAGTATCGGCGCAGTATGTCATCTGTAGGATGCTCGGGATGGGTAATGAGCATCAGTACATGGTCGAACTCATGGCCTTTTGCCTTGTGGATGGTGCTGACCACGATGTCTGATTTCGATATATCACAGAAGTCTTCTACAGATGATTCGAACACGAACTCCCTCAGGTCGCTGTAGTACTTGGCACGATTGGTCTGCTCAAATATCTGAAGGCTGCGGCGCAGGTATGGCAATGCCTGGCTGGTGGCATACTTTTGGAATGTCTGCTGTTTGGCTGCTTCCCAAATATCATCAGGGATGATAGGGGATTTCGTTTCCTTGATGCCTTGGTCTATCTTCTTTAAGAAATATCTTACCTCTGCCAGATTCCAGAAGCGCAAGCCATCCATTGATTGCACCAGCTTGGCCTTGATGCCATGGCTGTGAAGAAGAGCCAGCATGATGACTGCCTCTTCATTGGTCTGCGTGAGGATGCTGATGGTTTCGTTCTTCTTGCGGGAAGAAGCATCGGCTTTTTTTGAAGCGTTACTTCTTAGTAATCGCGTAACATCTTCAAGAATAGGCTGATACATATAAACCTTTTTCTTCTGAATCTCGTATGGATGCTTCACGATTCTTACCTCTCCATCTTCTTGACTCATGGAGATGATAGGGGTAGATTTGATTCGTTGGCGGATGTTGCGGGCAAAGTCGTTGGCAGTATCCACGATGTGGCGAAGGCTGCGGTAATTCTCGGTCATCTCGATGAAACGGCTGTGTTCTGTCTGGGTCAATTCATAGAGATACTGCGAGTTGGAGCCCCTAAACTCATAGATGTTCTGGTCATCATCGCCTACGGCAATCACCCTCATCTCTTCGTTGGCTTTCATCAGAGCAGAGACAAGGGCATAGTCATCCTTGCTCATGTCTTGCGCTTCATCGATAACGAGTACGGTCTTGCTGATGCGATTGGGCTCCACTTCTCCATTGTTGATCATTTCGGCGGCTTGCTTAACCACATCTCCAGCCTCATCCAGATTGCCAACTCTGCCCAGCAGGTCGAAGCAGTAGGAATGGAAGGTTTTGATTTCTACGAAATGGGCGGCATTGTCGATGAGTTGCATCAGGCGCTGCTTGAATTCGGTAGCGGCTGTACGAGAGAAAGTAAGCATCAGGAGTTGTTCGTGCTTTACATCTTCCAACAGTAGGAGAGAGGCAAGCTTATGTACGAGCACACGTGTCTTGCCGCTGCCAGGACCGGCAGCGACTACGATGCAGTGGGACTCGTGGTCGTCGATGATTTCCTTCTGTCGCTTGGAGAGTATTCCGAAGAGTTTCTTATACTTCGAAGGTGTTACGTTGCGCTCTATCTCAGTCTCCCGGTTGCCCTTGAAGTACTTTGAGATGAAGCGATGGTAGTCCATCTGGAAGTAATCCTGCACATATTGCAGGGCGGCATCGTAATCCCTTACCATCAGGTTGGCATATTCGCCCACGATGTGAATCTGCTGAATCTTCTGCTTGTAGAATTCATTGAGCATGCGGTAATCCTCCTGCTTATAGTGGAGGCGAGGTTCCTTGATGCGTTTAATTGCCATCGCATTGTAAAGTACCAGGAATCCTCCTTCCAGCTTCATGGCTCCTATCTTGGAGAGATAGAGCAAGGCTTCCTCCACGTCTTCCAACTGCAGGGAAGAGAAGTCGGAAAAGAGTGACTGGTTGCTGGATTTCAGATCGTTCAGAAGTTCGACTACCGAGAATTGAAGAGGCTTCTCTTTTGAATCTACAGAAGAGGTATTGTAGCTCTCTTCTGTTATAGTTTTACTGTTTTCTTCAGCCAGGCTGTATAGTCTTTCGATGATGAATCGGCAAACCTCAATTCGTCTTTCGAATCGCTTGATGATGGTCTCTATGTCCTTGTCTCTTGTCACGATAAGATTGCGGACGCCGTCTTCCTTCTTGTGCGCATATCCCTTCACTGCCAGGAAGTATAGCAGTGTGCGGATTTTCTTTTCTGTAGAAGTGTTGATGCCGTCATGTACGGCATTATCATTGAGTTGTTTGTATGTGATATGCAGCGATTCATCCGGGATATGTTCCAGAATGTATCTTTCCAGTTTGGCAAAGTTCTCCAGCATCTGCTGAGGCTTGCGTTGCTTGTCGCTGATGTCTTGCAGATAGGCTGAGATGTCACGGGTATCGGCAAGGATGCCTTCCTGTCGCATTCTGTCAACGGAGGAGATGACGTCTCGCTTACTGAGTCCTAGGATATCGGCGAGGTAATCGATGCGGGATTCAGCCTCACTATCCTGTGCCTTGGCTATATGTTTCTGGGTGATGAGCGACTTGATGATGCGGATGGCATTCTGCATCTCATCTTCCGAGAACAGGGGTGATTCGGTGAGGCGCAGTCTTGCCTCATCCATGTTCTTGACGGTGATACCTGTGGCATAGACGTGCGGAATGTTGTTGCCACGCTCAATGTATCCGCTCTGTTCTAGAGCAGAAAGGGCGGTGCGAACACGGGTTTCTATGTCGGATACCGAGTCGTCCCAACCGGCTTGGCGGGCTATCTCCAGTGCCGAACAACTTACGTGTGGACGCTGCTTGGTAAAATCCTTAATGGCTTTCCATACCTGTTGTATCTCGCTGATGCTCAGTTTGGTTTGGTTGAGCAGGATGAAGTGCTTGTCTAAGTCCTCGTCACTATAGAGTACATAGCATTTGGCATTGAGGTGTGGATCTCTTCCTGCACGTCCAGCCTCCTGTACATAGTTCTCCAGAGAGTCGGAGATGTCGTAGTGGATAACCAGCCCCACATCGCTCTTATCTACTCCCATACCGAAGGCGGAGGTAGCAACGATGATTCTTACCTTATCGCTCATGAAGGCATCCTGATTGTGTATCTTCTCATCGGCATCCATCTTGCCATTATAGGGCAGGGCAGATATGCCGTCACGGGTCAGCTTCTGGGCGAGTTCCCGGGTTCGCTTGGTGCGGGATACGTAGATGATGGTAGGGCAATCAGCCTGCTCTACCAGCGAGCGCAGGAGATTGTATTTGTTGCCGTCACTATCTACGTGGATAACGGAATAGTGCAGGTTGGTACGTGAGGCTGATGAGGCGAAGAGCAGGAGGTCGGTGCCCAGCCAATGCTTGAAATAGTCGCAGATGTCCTGCACCACCTTCTGTTTTGCAGTGGCGGTGAAGCAAGATACGGGTATCAGGGTTTGACCATGATTACGGGCCATTGCATCCTTGCCAAACTTGCGTTCCTGATATTCCTTGATAAATTTGCCGATGTATAGGTAATCCACCCGGAAGTCTTGTCCCCATGCAGAGAAGCAGTGAGCTTCGTCAATGACGAATCTCACCACATGCCGTGCCATCAGAATGCGCTCGATGGTTTTGGAGCGCAACATCTCTGGTGCTATATATAATAAGGTGGCATCTCCGCTCTGTACTCGTTCGATGGCTAGGGAGCGGGAGATAGGGTCGAGGAGACCGTTGATGGTTACGGCATCGGTGAAGCCGCGGTCTGCGAGATTATCTACCTGGTCTTTCATCAATGATTGCAGAGGCGAGATAACCACGGTGAGTCCATGTATGGTTCTGCCATCCATCAGGGCTGGCAACTGGAAGGTGAGCGACTTGCCGCCACCCGTAGGAAATATCGCCAATAATGACTTGCCATTTACTGCTGCCTGCGATGCCTGTTCCTGCAGCGGTTCGCCGTCATAGGTACGGAAGGCATCATAGCCAAAGAGCTGTTTCAGGTTGTAATGAATGTCGAGCATGCGGTTGCAATACTCGCAGCCATCGGTGCATTGGGTATGGAAGAGCATATAGATGATATGTTCTACTTCGGGATAATGGCAGAGTACCCAACCTGGGGTTACAGATTGGTAATCGTCTGTGCCTATGAGAGCCAAGGCGTATGCCAAGCCGCAAGGCGACTGGGCTGCAAGAGCCGGAATGTCGGCATGGGCGCAAATATGATTCTTGTATTCAGAAAGAATGAATTCTGAAACTTCTATGATTGCATGATCCGATATGGTATCAGTTGATATAGTATCTTCAGTGTCGATGGCTCCCACATACATCAGGAATCCTCTGAATTCCTCTTCATTCTGGAGCAGCAAGGTGAAGATTTTCCTCTTCCTTTCTGATAATTGATTCCATGCAGCGATTTCATCCATCAACAGTTCCTTGGCTTTCTCGCAGTCATTGACAGGATTATTCATCTGCTCGCTCATCAGTTTGTCGTCCTTTACCAGATGATGGTAAGGGCGCTTGGGGAAGAGGAGCGGGGAGAGATAGAGGGTATCTATCAGTATGCCGTTGAGTTGGAGATAGCGGGCATCGTGGTGAATGAGGTTATGACCGCAGATATAGTTAACCTTTCTTTCCTGCAGGAACTTGTTCAGTGCCGTCTGTGATGCTTGGTGAAAGGTAGCTCCGTCATAACTTAATGCCCCGATATCATGTATTTTATGGTCTTTCAGTCCCACTTCGGTATCCACGAAGGCAATATTTCTGCTTCTGGCATCTTTCTTCTTGATGTCAGAGCTTACGGTGAGATTGTTCTTCCTTCCAAAGAGGCGACTGAATATTGACATAATCTTCGATGTTTATATTTTCACCGCAAATTTACAATTAATATTTGATATATGCAAATAATCAAGCACTTTTATATTCTTTAACTGTTTTTTGTGCAGTATTCATGCTGGTTTCATATCTATATATAAATAAATAGTACAAAAATAATATACTCATGGATTCAAATATACAAACTTTAGTATTTAAAGCAAAACAAGGAGATAATAGTGCTTTCAGCACATTGTATCAGATATATTATCCTAAAATGAAAGGTATATGTATTAATATTCTTAAAGAGGACAAGGATGTCGTCGACGACCTTGTCCAAGATGCATTTATACTTGCACTTGTTTCTTTGAAAGATTTGAAAAATCCAAACAGATTCAGCCAATGGCTTACAAGTATAACATCTAATCTTGCATTAAAATACAAAGAAAAGGGTAATACATTAAGATATATTTCTTTATCAGACATAGATGAAAGTGTGATTGACAGCTGTGATGATTATAGAAATACAGTAACTTCTATCCAATACGAGGATATTATGGCTGAAATCGATAAATTACCAGTTGGATACAAAAAGGTATTCAAGCTTTCTGTGCTAGATGGTTTGTCTCATCAGGAAATTGCAAAGTTGCTTGATATAGCTCCACACAGTTCTTCTTCGCAATTAGCGAGAGCTAAGGCTTTGTTGAGAAACAAATTGAGCCAGAGAACAATACTAATTATGGTATTGGTTCTCATCATTATTCCTGTATATAAGCAACTTATAACCAAAAAACAGCTTATTTCAGAAAATGATACCAATATAACACGCAGACGTAAAATAAAAGGTCAAGTTAGTCCGGCATCAAAGAACGATGTTGACTCTACAAACTGTACCCCAAAGCTGAATCCATGTACTCTTTATCACAAGATACTAACCATAGAGACTATAGCAGCAATGCGTGATGACAAAACGGAAATAAAACATAATATAATTGCAAATATAACAGATACATTGCAAGATGAAAAGCAGTTTGCTGTAAATAGAACTGATAGTATCTTGGTAAAAGATTCTATCATCGCCCCTAATCTCTATAAGGAATCATGGATTACAGAAAATCTTGAGGTTCACAAAAGGAATAAGTGGCAATTACTGGCTGCAGGTTCTTTGGGTACGACTCTTGTACAGAGTGTATGTAAGTTTATGAAAAGTAACGATATTACTAATGATTTGCCTTCTGGTCCGGACCAGCCAACAGACCCAACCAACCCTTTTGGGAAGTATTTCACGACATGGGAAGACTATGCAAAAGAGCTACATCGCATATCCCAGGCAGACCCTACTACAGAAAATGTAGCCATGGCAGATATTGCAGACCACAATAGTGGAGAAATAGTAGAAGTAGAACATCATGACAAGCCAATAACATTGAGCATTGCTGTAAATAAAAACATAGGTAAAAGATGGAGTTTAGAGACAGGACTTCAATATTCTTATCTGAAATCATATCTCATTCTTGGTACTGGCAGCTATCGTGTTGACAAGGGACAAAAGCTCCACTATCTTGGTGTTCCTTTCAAACTGTCTTATCAATTTATGAAGTTCAAGAGATTGTCAACTTATGGTTCTGTAGGCACTGGTATTCTGATTCCTATATATGGAAAAACTGATGCAGATTATATCGTTGGTGATAAGTCTGCATACACAACAGATTGGAAACTGACGCTCCCGATACAGTGGTCTGTAAATACAAACATCGGAATCCAATATCAGTTTGCACCAAATCTGAATCTGTTTATAGAACCAACCATGAATTGGTACATTCCGAATGGTAGCTGTATTAAGAATGCTTGGACAGAACGTCCATTCACATTTACCATTCCGTTTGGAATAAGGTTCTCTTGGTAAAAAGTCTCTTTTCGCATGCAGTCTTTTTGGCAAATTTGTATCTATATGATAAAAGGTCAAAACATTATATAGATATGCAGAAAAGACATACAGATAGAAAGATGTACTTCCATGACTTAGAAATTACATCTAAAGAGTTTTACGTCAGCTACTTATCAACTTTCAAAAAGTTGACTTCGAAAAGTAGAGTATTAGAGGTGGGTTGTGGCGAAGGAGGCAATTTAGTCCCCTTTGCCCAACTTGGCTGTAGAGTTACAGGAATAGACATGGCAGAATGCAGAATAATAGATGCGAAAGCATACTTTTCGGAAATCTGCGAAAATGCCACATTCGTGTGTTGCGACTTTATGAAATACCATGCGCCAATCAATGAAGAGGAAAAGTTTGACGTGATACTATTACATGATGTAATAGAACATGTTCCAGCGAAAGGAAATTTTCTGTTACACCTCAAAAGTTTTCTAAAGTCAACAGGCGTTCTCTTTGTCGGATTCCCTGCATGGCAGATGCCGTTTGGTGGACATCAACAGATTTGCCGAAGCAAACTCTGTTCGCACTTTCCATTTATACATTTGCTACCAAACTCTATGTATAATTCATTATTGAAACTATGCAAAGAGGAAGAGGGTACTATAAGCGAGCTGATGAGCATAAAAGAGTGCAGAACAAGTATAGAGTTATTTGAAAAATTGATAAAAAGATGTGAATTCTCTGTTGTTGACAAGAAGTTTTGGTTTATCAATCCTCATTATAAGCAGAAGTTCCAGCTTACTCCATCGCTGTTGCCTCGTTTTGTTTGGAAAATTAAGTATGCAAGAAATTTCTTCACTACTTCTTGTTGGTACATATTGAATTTGAGCAATACGTAAAAGTAATACTCTCTTGTAGAGTGATAGAATATAAAAAAAGTAAAAAGAGAAATCTCATGCAAGTTTTGAAAACGAGTTGTGTTTATTAATTAGTTATAACCCTTTAATATAAAGAAGCGTATGAAAATTAGAATGATTCTTATGGCATTAGCAGCTTTGCTCTGTTTGACAAGTTGTAGCGATGATGATTCTGGAATCCAGCTCACTGAAGACGAAGTAACCGGTGATATAATTACTGGTAAGCAGATTGTTATTAACACTCTTACAACCTATACCGATAGTGGCAGCAAGGTGAATGTTAATGGAGCTAAAGGTAAAGTATCAGCAACTTCTTCTGATGATAGTGTTGCCAAGGTTTCGTGTTCGTCAAAAGAGTCAGAGAAGGAGATATACGTAAGTGGCGTTTCTGAGGGAAATGCTACTATAACCGTTACCGACTCAGACGGGAACTCTGCAATCTTAAAGGTAGAAGTAAAAAATTGGACTGCCCGTTGGATGATATATAAAACGATATATGTGGTAAATAGAAAATGTTTAGTTGAAGGAGTTTCTTCCAAGGATTCCGCAGCTATCGCAGCTGATGCCATAGAGAACGACAAGTACAATAAATATTATACTTTCCGTAATCCTACATATTTTGGTGTTATAACCAAAAGACTTACCATAACTGACAGTGAAGGAAATACACGTATGGAGGGAGAGCTTAACATCCAACAAAATGCTGATAATACAGAAGTGTGGTATTTGTTGCCTTTCAAAGATTATAGAGCAGTTGTCTTGGCTACATTCTATAGTGACGGTGAGAGTATCTTTAAAGATGTGACAGATAATTATAAGAAGACTTATCCTCACATTAAAAAGGTCGAGCTACAAGCCATTTGTGCAATAGAGGAATTGGAGCCGGACAAATAAGTAAGAGTGTTTCTTGTAATATTTTTGTGGATAAATCCCGAGGAAAGATTTCTAAAGAAACGTTTCCTCGGGATTGTTGTATTTATACAATCCCAAGAGGCTTACGAGGATATCTTCAAGGCAGATTAATATGCCCCTAAAACCCTCCAGTCGTCTATGAGTTTGAATAGTCGGAGCATGGCTGGCTTGTAGCTGTCGGGATAGGTGAGGGAATAGACGAAGAGTATTCTGCCACTCTTGATGAATTTATCGTAATGACTGTAGCCATCTACTCTTACTCCGTTTTCAAAGACAGGACCGGAGAGGATGAATGCCTTATTCGATGCCTGCATCGTCCGCTCCGAATGAAGCTTCTGGGCTAGAGAATCGGCACAAGCCTGGAGGGTGTTGCTATAGTTGGGGGTAACGTAACTCTCCAGGATGATGTTGGCATGATTGGTGAATGAGAAGCGGGCATAGCCCTGGTATCCCGATACCGAAGTATCCTCCTGCTGGAAGAAGCAAGGATACTTGACAACGTAGCCGAAGTCCGGGTCATTGTATTCCTTCATGGGCGCCATCTCTACCTTGGTCTTGAAATCCGCCATCGGTGTATGCTGCTCTTTCGTAGCCTCATGATGATAGTTGATGATGAAGTTTATCATCACCAGCAAGACAACTGCTATCAAAAAAATCTTCTTCATATCTTTGCTCTTTTGCTCCTTTTGTATTTTTGCTGCAAAGGTATGAAGAAAATTGAAAACTGCCAAATAACAAGTATGACATTTGATTGTTATTTGCCTGACATTTGGCTGACATTTCTGAACTTATCTGATAATCAGTCGATAAGACTTGCCTCTTTCCGACTCAATCATGAGGTTGCTATTCTGCTCAATCACCGGTTTGATACGGCGAATCAAGGTATAGAGCGTTTCGCTGGCATCCGGTTTCTTGGGCCAAAGAGCATCACAAATCTCCTGTTTGGAGAGTTGATGATGCGTATTGTTGAAGAAGAGTTGCATCAGCTGGTGCTGCATCGGAGTAAACTTGATGGCTTGTCCGTTTTCCTGATTGTAGAAGGAATCCTCGTCTTGAGAATAGCACATGGTGCCGAACATATCAGCCTCATGATTCCAGGGTTGTTTTCTGCGATGATAGTATAGCGATGCAATAGCCCAAATCATAGCCATGAGAGTAAGCGTCAAAGATGTCCGCTGGTTGCTCATGCAGAAAACATCTGCCATCGAACAGTTAGCATAACTTTGGATAGAATGATCGTTGAGAAGCATCTCTTTGCTGCTGAGCAGGTTGGCGCTATTTACCAACTGGGAATTGTTCTTGCCTCTTCTTCTGTCTTCCATCACATAGCAGAGATTACTGGTCGACTTCAGCAGGTCGATGCTGAGATGTGAGCGGTAGCTCTGGATGGTATCAGGCGTAATCCATTGATATTTATTTTCCTGAAGAGTCAGAGCCAAAGCTTTGTTCATATCTTGTACAATGGCATACTGTGCCTTGCGGTAGTTGCTTACGCTGGAGAATGCCGCAGACATCACAAGGATGGCGAAGATGAGGATGGAATGATATGCTTTCAGTTTCATATTATCTATTCTGTTTAAATGATATACTGTTTAAAGATTCAAATGCAAAAGTACAGAAATTCTATGAAAGATGGTATAAAACTAGATATAATATTCGTTAATTGATAAATGTCAGACTCATGTCAGCCATATTTTTCGCTTTGGTCTTCTCTTTTTGATACCTTTGCAGCTGAAAACAAGTTTTAGAAAAGTATATGATGACAATGAAGAAAAGTAAATTGTTAACAGCTATGGTGATGCTGTGGGCATTGATCTCTTGTGTAGAAATACGTGCCCAGGAGATCCAGAAGGTATTGTGGTTTAACGATTTTGGTTGACCACTTTTTATCTTATTTATAAGACGAGT
>OGLN01001339.1_pt1 | contig 17811 bp, 21 predicted proteins | sample 1572641 | NCBI WGS metagenome assembly OGLN01 (sample SAMEA2581903, study PRJEB24529) | metagenome | biome: Human gut stool | place: China | collected 2011
TTTTGCATTCCTCTGAATGAGCTGATGAAAAAGAAAACGGCGTGACTTTCGTCACGCCGCCCCTTGAAAACACAAGGTTTTCACCATTTTTTCATTTTACTGTTTTACGACAACCCGGTATTTTGTGAGTGTCTACTTTCAGTTTACAGGGGCAGCCTCTTTTGAAGCTGCCCCTGATCTTTTTAAAATCTTTCGCTTGTCTGCCGAGAATCAGAACTCCGGAGTGCTGTTCACGGCTCTCTGGCTCTGCATGCGATAAGTCACCTTGGCCATCTTCCGGTTCTTTACGGAGCTGATGATGGTGGGGATTGCGCCGATCAGTGTGAAGGCATACAGCTTGATAAGCTCACCGGTATAAACGCCGCCGTCCAGAATTTCCTCGTTAATGAGGTAGGGGATAGCCCGATAGGAATCTGTCAGACTGGCCTCAAAATACTTGGCAACAGTAATGGCCCAATCCAGCCGATAGCCCACATAGGTCATTACCAGCATCAGCGCGCAGGCAATCACAATTCCCTTGGTGGACAGACGCCCGCCCAGAAGCTCATATCCTTTCAGCGTGCAGACAGCCAGCACAATGCCGGACAAAGCCGCTACATAGCCCAGCTGTCCCAGCAGCACAATGCAGCCCGCGCCCAGCAGGCACCCCAACAGAGCGCCCACCACACCGGCCAGCACATTCTCCGGCTTGCTGGCAGACTCCTGCTGAATCTGTTCCTGATTATGGCCCAGCTGCTGGTAGCAGCTGTCACACAGCAGGGACGGAACCCCTGCCATGATGCATGCATCCGTGTCCACCGTCTGCCCGCAATTTTGGCAGCAGCTCTGGTAGCCGCCGGTGCGCAGGAAGGATACCACCTCGCCTGTGACCTGCTCCAGCTGGTCAATTTGCTTAAAGCTGCCGAATCGGGGCTTCAGGATAAATTCCACCCGGCTGCGGCGAATGGAGTAGTTTACAATCAGCTTGTTGCTCTTGACAAAAGCCTTGATTTCCGCCGCATCCGGCTCCTGCCCGCTGTGAGTCAGGGAAAAACAAGAGAAACAAAATTCTGGTTGCTGGTGCTGCGCATCAGCATCATATGCAGGCCGCCCTGCATCCCAAAGAGAATGCCGCTCTGCGCGTCTGCTGTCAGATGAAGCCGCTGGGCCACCTGCTCCAGATAATTCTGCTGGGATTTACTCATGATGAAAACTCTCCTTATCTTTCTATGTTTCAGCCGCCGGACGCAGGCGGCAGACCGGTACACATAAGCTGGCCTCGATGAGTATAGCATAGAAACCATGTGTAGTCAAGTGCACGGCACCTCCAGCAGTTCCCGAAAGCCATCGAAATGATAGATAGGCTATTGTGTTTGTTCCGCACCAATAGTGCCCACAGATCTCACTTCGTTTTCACAAGAGATAGGGTCCGGCATTTTCTGTTCTTTTTCTCTTTTGCTTTACCGTGCCGTGTGGCATCTGTGGTTGTGTTTTCCCACACTGGCTGATGGAGATTTTGGGCACTTGGATTTTTTTGAGTTCGAGGTAACTCGTCGTTACATTTCTCGATGCTCTACAGCAGTCTTTTCGTTAGCATAGGTAGTTGCCCCGGTCTTAATTTTAAAAAACACAGCTCTATACACACGGTATAATCAGCGACCGAGTTTTATGGTTTTGTAATAAATATAAATGGCAGCACACTTGCATCTTCCGTGTGTTGGCCTTTAATACGCTCACCCTCCGATGACTGCCCATCTTGGCTGGCGAAAGCGTCAACTGGTACACCTGCATCATTGCCGAGTGTGTGGTGCTTATCTTTGCTGTGATTCTGATGAAATACTTCGAAAGAACCGACCTCGTGTTCAAATATCTGCAGTATTAAAAGGGAAGAAGTTATCCAATTATAGCTTTCTCTTTTAGATTAATTGTTTTAAACAAGATGGCGGCTAACCATACTCGTCGTCTTCAGACGTTTCTCTTTGTCTATTGCATCCCATTCCCTGCACTGCCCCTGCCAAAGAAAGCGGTTGACGATTTTCCTCACTTGGTCTATCATAGGCGTATGTAGATTACCACCTCGTTTAGATGATATCGACGCACATCTCCTGTGACCACAACACGTACCACATACGCTTCCGGGACACATAGTTACAACGGGAAAAAGAGGCCACAAGACCATTTACATTCCAGCCGAAAGCGCTGGAAATGTTTGAAAATCAATACAAATCAGAGCTTTTAATTCGTTCGCATCCGTAAGGTCGTGGGTTCGAATCCCTTCAGGTCCACCAAAAAGAAGAGCACCGCAAAGCGGTGCTCTTCTTTTTGGTATCCGTAGGACATTTAACAGCGCACAAACAAATGAATTGCTTGTGCACCAAGGTTTTCGCACAGCGAAAACGCTTGTGACGCGCCACTCGGCGCGTTTTTTGTTTCACGCGCCGCAGGCGGCTTAACCCAAGGGTAATTAAAATGCTCGATGGAAATGAATCCCACCTCCGCCAAGATTTTGCTGCGCAAAATGCTTGCACGGCGCAAATGCGCCGGTGTAGGCCGTCTCGGGCGCGATCTCGAAGAGGTCTCCGCCGGTCACACCGGCAAGGGTCTTGGCAAGCTTCGCGGTCTGGCCGCTGGCGGAAAAATAGGCAACTAAGGTTTTCATTCTACTGCACTCCTATCTATTGAAATTTCTCACTGTTTCGCTTCCGGAAGGACCTCGTTGATGCAGGAAAGCGCGTTGAGCGTGCGCGGGAAGCCGATATACGGCAGGCACACCGTGAGCGCCGCGAGCAGGACCTCCTTCCCGTTGCCGACGGTGGCGTTCCCGCCGACGTGAGCCTTGACCTGCCCTTCGCAGCCGCCCTGAGAAGCGAGGATCGAGAACGTCAGCAGCTCGCGCTCGTGGATGGGCAAAAACTTTCTCGTATAAAAATCGCCGAAGCAGTAGGCGGAGAGATAGTCCTGAATGTTCTTCTGGTTCTCCGGCGCGGCGGCGCGCATCGCGTCGATGTGGTCGCCGAAGATCGACTTCTGCGCCGCGATGCCATCTAAAAGGCGGCTCTCCTCCGTCACGGTCTGGCCGCTCGTGAGCGGCAGGACGATGCCCTTTTCGGCGAACACGGCGTTCACCGCGTTCACGGCGTTTTCCGCCTTGCCGAGGCCGATGTACGGCGCGCAGTGGTAGACGGCCTCCTTGATCTCCTCAGGCTTCACGCCGCACGCGAGCGCCGCGGCGGTGTGGCGCTTGACCTCGTTCATCGTCTGATTCGTCGTCGCCACGACCAAAATGACCAGCTCGCGCAGTCTGGCGCTGAGCTTTTCCTCCGCGTAAACCTCGCCGTAGATGAGCCGCTCCTTGATGGCGGCAAACTCGGGGTCGGTGACGCCGAGTGCGGACGCTCCGCCGTACAGCGCCTTTGTGGTCTTTTCCGCCTGTTCTGCTCTGTTCATTGCAATGCCTCCTAATGCGTATCCTTTGCAGTCGCGGCACGAATGCTCGCACCGGCTGCTTTTCTGTTTTTTCTGCCTACATTATATAATGTTTTGCCCGTTATGTCGAATCCCCATTTTGAGAAAATGCAAATTTTTCGCACACCGCGGGGGAACCGCGCAAAAAAGGAGCATTCTTTCGAATGCCCCTTTTTTTACATAAGGTTGGCAAAAATCGACGCGCCGACGACCGTAAGAAGGCCCGCCACGACGATGGACAGGCTGCTCATCGCGCCCTCGACCTCGCCGATCTCGATCGCCTTGGCCGTGCCCAGCGCGTGCGCGGCAGAGCCAATGCCCACGCCCTTGGCGATGGGGTCGGTGATGCGGAAAAGCCCGCACGCCGAAACTGCGATCACGTTGCCGAAAATGCCGGTGATGATGATCATGGCGACCGTCAGCGTCACGTAGCCACCGAGCTCTTCGGAAACGCCCATGCCGATGGCCGTCGTGATGGACTTAGGCAGAAGCGTCACGTATTCCTCGTGTGTAAGATGAAAGAGCTTGCTCATCACAAACACGCTGCAAAGCGTCGTGATGACGCCGGAGAGAATACCGGCGAAGATGGCCTTCCAGTTGCTCTTCAGAAGCGATAGCTTTTCATAAAGCGGCACGGCGAGGCACACGGTCGCGGGCGTGAGCAGGTAGCTCAAATACTTCGCGCCCTCGTAGAACGTGTCGTAGCTGATGTGCGCCGTCAAAAGCACCGCAATGGTCAGCACCACCGAGATGAGCAGCGGGTTGAAGAGTGCGAACTTGAACTTTTTTTGCAGCAGCACGCCGATGCCGTAGGCAGCAAGACTGACAGAGACGCCGAAAAAGACGGACTGTTCAAAAAATGTCATTTCTTCTCCGCCCCCTTCTTGCCCTTTTTGAGTACCTCCTGCGTCACAAGGCCGGACACGGCCATAACGACGATCGTTGTCACCGCGGCAATGATGAGATAGGCGACAAGATTCGCCTGAATGACGTCCCACGAAGCCATCAGCCCCACGGCGGGCGGAATGAACATGATGGGCATGATCTCGATGAGAAAGCAGGCCGTGTCGTGCACATCGCTGAGCTTGATGACGCCGAGCATCAGGCAGAGAAACATCAGCACAAGGCCGTAGATGCTCGCCGGAACGGGCAGAGGCAAAAAATAATTCAGCAGCTCCCCAACAAGCGAGACGATGAGGATGATGCCGAACTCCTTGACATATTTCATGATTTTTCCTCTCTTTGTGTGTTAATTTTCATTGTACGGCGCGCACTTTCCCCTGTCAATCGACGAACGGGCGGGATTCCGCCCCGCTGCGCGGCTTTTTCTTAACAAGGTGTATAAAGGCGGCACAGCAAAGAAAAACGGCGCGGTCTCCCGCGCCGTTTTTTGCTTTTCCGTTTTCACATCAGCGTCATATAGCTGACGCCGTCGAGCGCTTCAAGTGCCTGGATCTCCTCGTCCAGCGTCGTTTTGCCGTTCACCCAGAGGGTGAACGTGCCGCACACGGGGCCGCCGCTCTTCTCCTGCGTCTCGCTGAAGAGGTTCAGGTCCCAAATGTAGTGTCCGTGGCCCTTTACCTGGCGGATGATCTGGCCGACCGTGCTCTTTTTCTCCATCTCGAAATACACAGTGGAGACGCGCTGCGTCTTGCGGATGCGAAGGTCCACGCGCCGCAGCACTTGCATCGCAAGGAAGATGAACGCATAGCAGATGATGCCGCCCGCGTAAAAACCCGCGCCGAACGCCGTGCCGATGATGGCGACCGCCCACAGGCCCGCCGCGGTCGTCAGGCCGCGCACCTCTTGATTGCGCGTCACTAAGATCGTGCCCGCGCCGAGAAAGCCCAGCCCCGTGATGACCGAGGCCGACATGCGCACAAGGTCCGTCTCGCCGATGCCGGCAACAAAGATATTCGTCATCATCACGAGCGCCGAAGCATCGCTCACGATGATATACGTCCGAAAGCCCGCCGCCTGATTGTGTCGCTCGCGCTCAAAGCCGAGCGTGCCCGCGCAGAACGTGGAGAGCAGGATGCGCACCACGATTGAGAGCACCGTGATATCTGCGAGCTGCTGAGAGATCGCTGCCATAGGATCTATTCCTCACTTTTTGCAAAAAACTGGAAATACCCGCACAGCAAACTATGCCTGCCGCGCAGGAAAGATACCTTTCCGCCGCAGCCTCAGTCGCTCGCCTTTTTGAGCTCGACGTTTTTCTCGTAGGCCACGGTCACGGCGTCTAACACCGCCGCGCGCATGCCGCGCTCTTCGAGCGTGCGCACGCCCTGGATCGTCGAACCGGCGGGCGAGCAGACGCTGTCCTTGAGCACGCCGGGGTGCCGGCCCGTCTCGAGCACCATCTTGGCCGTGCCGAGCATCATCTGCGCGGCATACTGGATCGCCGACGCGCGCGGCAGGCCGCACGCGACGCCGCCGTCGGCCATCGACTCTAAGAAGATCGCGGCAAAGGCCGGGCCGCAGCCCGCGACCGCCGAGCCCGCGGCATGCAGCTCCTCCGCCAGCGGGAAGAGCTTGCCCGCGGGCGCCATGTAGCGCAAAAACGCCTCCTGCTGCGCCTTGTCGCAGTTGCCGCTGCACGCATAGAAGATCACGCCCTCGCCCACGGCGGCGGGCATGTTCGGCATGATGCGGATGACGGGATAGTCCCCGCCCGCAAGCTCCTGAATGCGCGCGATGTCCAGTCCCGTGACCATGCTGATGAGCACCGGCGCGCTCTTGCGCTCCTTGAGCGCCGGGGCGATGCCCTTGAGCACGTCCACGATCATCTGCGGCTTCACGCCGAGGAAGATGTGGTCCGCCTCGCGCGCGATGATCTCGTTGCTGCTCACAACGGCCCCGATGCGCTCTGCGAGCGTCTCCGCCTTTGCCTTCGTGCGGTTGGCGAGCAGCACCTCCACCTCGCCGCTTCTGGCCGCCGCGCTCGCCAGCGCGCCGCCCATATTCCCTGTGCCGATAAAGCCGATCTTCATCATCTGCCGTGTCCTTTCTACACCCATCAGGAACCCAAGCGCAGCCCTGTACCGCGCACCGCCCCTGTTTTTATTATCAGTAAAGGATATATCAACCCCCGCCGCCTTGTCAAGCACCGCGCCCGTCAATCACCCGTCCCGCGAAAATTTTATGTAATATCCATTGCACTGAGTACCGTTCTTTAGTACATTAAATAATCCGTGCGTATCCATTTGCAGGCACCTAAAGCATCCAGTTTTTAGATTTTGAATGATCCTGCGTGTCCGCTTTTAAAGGATGTGCCGACAAGAAGTGAAAAGCCCGCAAATCCAGGCTATTTCGCCCAAAAGCAGACTTGAAAAGTGATAAATTCTTTCATAACAATTAGACAGGCTAAGTCTGTTCTTTTTTTCTGTTCTGCCTCGCCATGGCGGTGGAATTGCTCCCGAACATGGCCTTTGCTGCCGCTGCGACACGCAGCGGCACGAAGGATGACCCTTATATGCAAAGACCCGTTCCAATCCCTACCGCATTTCCTATGAGGATGTGTGTAAAGAGGTAATGGGTGCAAAGCAGAAAGCACAGCTGCGGCGAATGGTGGACTTCAAGTTCACCCGTCATCCGTCCCTCAATTTGCCGGAGCAGCGGCTGACAGCCATTGAAAAGCAGCTTGGAGAGCGTACAAGAGAGCTACTCTCCATTCCGGTTCAGAGAAGCGCAAAGCGCAAAAATGAGCCGGAAGGATGATCCGTCTGCGGTATGGGAGCATCCCCATACCGCAGATACTTATCAGCCGCCCATACAGACCAGTATGAGATTCCCGTAAAAAATACCACCTATGTTCTTAAAACAACCACCTATCGAGAATCGGTAGAAATCGATTCTTGATTTTCCTATACTGTAACCGTAGCGAGGAGGTGAACCGATGCAAATTGAAATCAAGATAGACGAAAAATGCAAAGAGCCAAAAATCATCGTGATGACGGACAAAATGACTGATGAAGTCAATGCAATCATAAAAAGACTGTCAGACGAGCAACCGCAGGTCATTGCCGGATTCAGGGAGGATGTGGTCGAGGTTCTGGAACCGTCTGAAATCTACCGTGTTTTTGCCGAATCAGGTAAGGTGTTTGCCGAGACAAATCACGGCGAGTATGCGCTCCGCCTGAGGCTATACGAGGCGGAACAACGGCTTGACAGCAAGACTTTTGTCCGAATATCAAACTCGGATATTATCAATCTGAGAAAGGTCAAGAGCTTTGATTTGAGCTTTGTCGGGACAATTTGCATTACGCTTTCAAACGGTACGGTTACTTATGTTTCACGGCGATCCGTCGCCAAAATCAAACAACTGTTAGGAATGTGAGGTGGCAGAAATGAAGAAAAAACTGATTGGACGAGGACTACTTGGTTTCCCTGTTGGCATTGCAATCGGATATGTCATTACGGTGATTATCTCAATCTGCATTGGGGATGGCTTCTTCTATCCGGTCACTCCGGAGCTTGTGAATAAAATAGGGAGCGAACTAAATGCGGTTCTCATTCAAACCGGTCTGAGCGGAATAATGGGCACAGGCTTTGCAATGGCTTCGGTTATTTGGGAAATTGATTCGTGGAGTCTTGCAAAGCAAAGCGGGGTTTATTTTGCAATTGCTTGCGTGATTATGTTCCCCATCTCTTATTTTGCCAACTGGATGCCCCATTCGACCGCTGGAATTCTGTCTTATGTAGGCATATTCGTAGCGATCTTCCTCGCTGCTTGGGTAACTCAGTATTCTGTGTGGAAAAGGAAGATTAAGAAAATGAACGAAGGCATTAAAGATAATAACGATATGAACTGATCCCGCCGATCTGCACCCTGTGCCTTGTTTTAACAGCAGAATAAACCACATACATAGCCGCTTGGTTTTCAAAAGAAATCAGGCGGCTATTTCTATTTTGAAGGAGGTGTTCGCTATGAGCGTAACAGATTACAATGCTCGCCTTTATGAGAAAATGAAAGCCGAACAGGACAAATACCGGGGCTGGCTACTGCATCAGGAGCCGTCCGAAATTCTCAATCATACCTACGAATATATCGTCGGTCACAATGATGGCAATGTTTACCCAAATGGACTGATCTCCCGTGTGGAGACCGCCACCGTTTTCTTCCGGCTTTTGAAAGATGAGGTGCGTGACGGCAATCTTCTGACCAGCAATACCTATTCCGATGTTCCGGATGACTATTGGGCAAATACCGCCATCTCCACCATGACGGGTCTGGGCATCGTGCAGGGTCATAGCGGTACTACCTTTGATCCCGAGGCCCCATCACGTGGGCTCAGTTTGCCGCCATTTGCGCCCGGTTTGATACCGGTGCCGGCGGCACCACCCAGACCTTCTCCGACATCAGCGGACACTGGGCCGAGGAGTATATCCGGCGAGTTGCCGGGTTGGGCTGGATCAAGGGCTTCGAGGACGGCACCTTCCGCCCGGATGCCTACATCACCCGTGCCCAGGCTATGACCATGATCAACCGGGTGCTGAACCGCATCCCCGAGGAGAGCAGCGACCTGCCGGCAGGCATGAACACCTGGCCGGACTGCAACCCTGGCGACTGGTTCTACCTGGCGGTCCAGGAGGCCACCAACTCCCACGCGTTCCAGTACAAGACTGGAAACTACGAGACCTGGACCGGCATGAACAAAAAAACCGACTGGACCCGGTATGAGCACTGATATTGGGCAAAATTTCAGAAATACACATATCGGTTGCTGCTCCTAAATAAAAGCACAAGCGGCGCACCAGATCTGGTGCGCCGCTTGTGCTTTTGCCTTGCTCTAAACGATTCTTTTAAATGTTGCCCTTATGCGAGGCTGGCTATAGGCCAGCCTCTCTTTTTTGAAGTTATAATAGCATCGTGACCCCATTATCTTCGATCCCGATCTCCACGACCGGCGCGCCGGGGTCGTACTCGCCGTCGAGCGTCCAGGGAATGTCCTCGGCGGTCTCCGCCGTCACGTGCTTGACGTGGCGGAAGATGAGCCCCTCGGAGTTATAGTAGTCCTTGTTGATGAGCGCTAAAATGAGCGCCTGCATCGCAGCTGGCGTGCGCGGCACGGGCACGAGCAGCAGCTCGAACTTGCCGTCGTCGAACGACACCTCGTCGGGCGAGAGCTTCATCAGCCCCGCGATCGACGTCGAATTGCTGATCGCACCGAAGAGGTATTCCCCATCGAAGACCTCGCCGTCCGCCGTGATCTTCATGCGGTACGGGCAGAGCGTGTCGAGATTCTTGACGCCCTCGAGTAAGTAGGCAAAGTGCCCGAACATATTCTTGATATCCTGCTGGACGGTGTAGGTCGTTTTTGTGAACGCGCCGAACGACGCGACATAGACGAAGTTCCGCTCGCCGAATTTGCCCACATCGAGAGATCTCGGCTTCATGCGCATGGCGGAGGCCGCCGCCTCGGCGGGATTCGACGAGATATTCAGGCTCGCGGCAAAGTCGTTCGTGCTGCCGCCGGGCAGATAGCTCACGAGCGGGCGGTATTCTCGCGGAATGCGCATCACACCGTTCACCGTTTCGTTGAGCGTGCCGTCGCCGCCGTGGCAGACAACGACGTCGAATTCCGGCCCGAGCGATTCGGCGAGCTCCGTCGCTTCTCCGCGGTGCGTGGTCTTGCGCACGGAGACGAGATAGCCCGCCTCGGAATAGATCGCGGCGGCGTCAAACAGCGGTGCGAGGGATTTGGTCTTTCCCGCGCGGGGATTGACGATAAAGAGCAGCTTTTTGTCGTCCATGGGTTCCTCCTCGTTTGCTCTTCACAGCATCAGACCGGCAAAGCACCCTGCGCCCTGTCGGTCAAAATCACCCTCTGCCAAAAAAAGTCAAGTTCTGTTCATCTTCATTAACAGAGAGTAAAGATTATCATAACACACGAAATGAGCGGTTGCAATTCCCAGCAAAAAATAGTAAGCTGTTTTTGGTATCTTTTTAGCAGTCATTTAACGCCTTTTGCCCAAAAAAAGGGGGAGCCCATGAAGCAGAACAAAACCTATCTTCACCTCGGCGTAACGCTGATCGTCTCGGCCTGCGCGGTGCTGATGTTTTACGACACGTTTTTCCAGTCCCGCGTGCTGCTGGACTTTTTCGACAAGCTGATGAGCGTGCTCTCGCCGGTCATCTACGGCCTTGCGTTCGCGTACCTTCTCGCCCCCATCGTCGACTTTTTCGACCGGTATATCCAAAAGGGGCTGCCGAAGGTCAAGTCCTCGCTCGTCCAGGGGCTGAGCATCCTCGTCACGTGGATCTGCGTCATCGCCCTCATCTACCTGATGTTCAGCATCCTCATCCCCGAGCTGGTCGACAGCACGAAGACACTGGCCGACAACTTTGAAAGCTATTATAAAACCGTCTACAACTGGGTCAACAGCCTTGTGGAGAATCAGGCGATCTTCTCCGACGACATCTACTCCGACCAGCTGCTCTCCGCACTCAACGGCTACTACGATAAGCTCGTCAAGTGGGTCACCGACACGGTCATCCCGCAGGCGCAGGTCGCGATCGTCGCCGTGACCGGCGGCATCTGGAGCGTCGTCATCTTCCTCAAGAACATTCTCATCGGCATGATGATCTCGGTCTACCTGCTCGCGCGCAAGGAGAGCTTTGCCAAGCAGTCGAAGAAGATCCTCTACGCCATCCTGCCCGAAACGCCGTATCGCCGCACGCTGCGCGCCGTGGCCGAAAAACTGCTGCGCCGCTTCGGCATCGACATCTATGCGCTCAAGACCGAAACGCTGCAAAGCGACCTCTTCGGCGAGGCGCTCACGATGGCGCTCAACGGCAGGGAGCTGTTGCAGATCGGTACGGTCAGCCGGAATATCCGCCGCAAACTCGACGTCAAACAGGATGTCTTCTATCTGGAGATGAACTTCGAGGCGCTTGTCAAATCGACCAAAAAGCACCGGATCGTGGCCGAGGAGCTGTCGAAGTTCCCCGAGGTGAAGCGCGACCTGGCGCTGCTCGTGGACAAGCAGGTGACCTTCTCGGCGCTGCGCGACGTGGCGTTCGCTACGGAGCGCAAGTTACTCAAGAGCGTTTCGCTGTTCGACGTCTACGAGGGCGACAAGCTGCCCGAAGGCAAGAAATCCTATGCCCTGAGCTTTATCCTCGAGGACAAGACCCGCACGTTGGACGAAAAGGCCATCGAACGGGCCATGCAGAACCTCACGGCGCAGTTCGAGCGCCAGTGCGGCGCCCATGTCCGTGCATGACCCGTCGTGACGGATAAGAACCGAAGCCGCCTGCCAGTTTTCTGACGGGCGGCTTTTTTCCTGAAATGATTTTTCCTGAAACGATGCATCGGACTTCCCGCATATTGGCCCTGACTACCCTGCTTTTTGCCGCAGGCGCCGCCCTGTTCTTCACCAAGGCGGCGGCTCTTCCGTACAAGGTGGCCTATCCGGTGCTTTTGCTGGCTGTGGCGGTTTTCTGCCTCCGGCGGAAAACGTTGCTTCCGGTCGGGGCTGCACTCCTCTTGTCTGCCCTGGGCGATGCGGCGGGTGCGAAGGGTCTGTTCATTCCGCAGATGCTGTTTTTCGCGCTGGCCCACGGTGCCTATATCCGCTATTTCCTCTGCGCCGGGGGACTTCCTGCCCGTCCTGCCGCATGGCTGCTTCCCGCGGCGTTGCTCGCGTTGCTCTTCGCCGGGGTCGTGCCCCGGGTCTTGGATCCGGCCGAACGGATCGGCGTCGCCGTTTACGGTGCGGTCATCGCCGGGATGCTTTACAGCGTGCTCCGGTATCGCGGGGCGTATGCCGCATGGTTCCGCTTCGCGGCCCTGCTGTTCGTTTTTTCCGACGGCGTGATAGCCTGGAGCCGTTTCATCGGGGCCGTTCCCGGGCGCACCTACGTCGTGATGGTTCCCTACTACCTGGCGCAGTGCCTGTTCTTCTGCTTTGCCGTAAAATCGCTTCCCGCCCTCCCGTCTGAGGGCCGATCCGTGTGAAGATTGCTTCCGCCCGTGCCGTCCGTCCGCCGATGGCCCGAAGGCATCCTGCTCGCAACCTTTTCATCCATGTGCCGCAGTCCTGCCGCGCCGATGCGCCGTTGCTGGCCGGAGCAGGCCGCCGTTACAGCACCGGCTTGATCTGCGGCGGCTGGATCGTCACATAGGGCGTGCCGTTGTCGTCGCAGGTCGAGACGATCCGCACGGCTTTCACCGCGCGCCCCGGCTTCAGGGTGATGCTTCCCTTTTCGAGGTCGCCCGCCCGCTCATACGTCGCACCGTCGTACGACACCTCGGCATAACCTGTGGTTATGATGGTCTTCGGCAGCTGGCGGTTTCCGGTCTGGAGGTACATTTCGCGGCATTTCACCGGCTGCTCGAAGGTGTAGAGCACCCAGTCCTGCTGCCGGCAGGCGCGCGCTGTCCGCGAAAGCCCCTTGTAACCCGCGGCATTGGCAAGGGGGAACTGCCTGCTCTCGCCCATCGAGGTGGTGATGGCCACGGCGGGTGCGAACGTGCGGTAGTAGGATTTGTCGGCGACATAGGGGCTGCGCCCCGTTTTGTAGCGGGTGAAGAAGCGGTACAGGTGCGGTTTGCCGGTCTTGACGGGACGGGTATAACGGTGTTCTTCGGGCGCGTCGCCTTCCGTGTAGTATATCTCCGACCCGTCGTCGGCCGTCACGGTGAATGCGCCATCCTTATAGCTCACTTTCGGCGGGAAGAGCCGGAAACGGATGCCCATGGCTGCCATGCGGTCGTAATGCTTCTCCACGAGCCCTTTGTAATAGGCGTCCCAGCCTTCGCCGTTGCCGCGCCACGCGATGCGGGCGAGTGCGCAGATACGCGGGAAACACATGTAGTCGAGGTAGTCGGGCTTCTCGGGCTCGTGCGAGACGTAGGCTTCGCTGAAGAACGCCGCCTGCAACCCGACGACGTTGCGCATCTGCTCCGGGCCGAACCCCTTGTCCGTGAAGTCGAACCCGAAGACCTTTTTCGCGTCGAAGATCGCCGCCCAGTCGTGCCCGTCCTCGTGCGGGGTCTGGCGCATGTCGAAATAGAAATATTCGCCCGGCATCACTACGGTCTCGTATCCCTTGGCCGTGGCGTCGAGGCATGCCTTGACGCTCTGCCAGCCGTAGACGCGGCTGTCGTGCGCCAGGTCGCCCGTCGCCACCGCTTCGTTCCACACGGCGGGGCGTTTGCCGTTGGCGCCAAGGATCGCCGCCATGCGTTGCATGAAGAGGTCTTCCAGTTGGTGCGGGTCTGCCATGCCCCGCTGCCGCATCAGCGCCTGGCAGTCGGGGCAGCGCTTCCATTGGGTCATGTCGACCTCGTCGCCGCCCACGTGGATGTATTCCGAGGGGAACAGCGTGCAGAGTTCGCCCAGGATGTCCGCGAGCAGCGCGTAGTTCTCCTCGCGTGCCACGCACCATGCCGAACGGTAGTCGTAGCCGTTGGTCGACAGCGTGTCGGGCGGGTAATTGCAGCGGATTTCGGGGTGTACCGAGGCGATGTTGCGGCTGTGCCCGGGCAGGTCGATCTCGGGGATAATCTCGATGTTGCGCACGGCGGCATAGCGGATCAGCCCGCGCATTTCGTCCTGTGTGTAGAAGCCGCCGTATTTCTCGTCCCATTTCCCGTAGACGGGGCGTACGGGCGAGTCGCCGCCGCGGAAGCCGCCGATTTCGGTCAGCTCGGGGTGCGACCTGATCTCGATCCGCCACCCTTCGTCGTCCGACAGGTGGAGGTGTAATTTATTGATCCCGTGGTAGGAAAGCAGGTCTATGTAACGCTTTACTCCATCCACTCCGATCCATGTGCGGGCCACGTCCAGCATCATGCCCCGGTACGCGAAGCGCGGGGCGTCGTCGATCCGCGTGCAGGCGACTTCGACGGGCAGCGGGCACGCCTTGGCGTAGACCTCGGGCGGCAACAGCCGCAGCAGCGCCTGGATGCCGTTGAAGACGCCGCCGTAGTCGCCTCCCGTGATCTCGATCCGCTGCGGCTTCACGGCCAGCGTGTAGGCCTCGCGGCCGAGCGTCGGGTCTGTCGTGAGCACGATCGCGTCGTCGGCCGACATACTGTCGCTGGCCTTTCCGACGTTGATATATTCGCGCAGGTAGCCGGCCAGCGGCGCGAGCGGCGTCTCGTAGCTGAGCTGTGTGCCGGCCGATATGCGGTATGTGCCGGGAAGGGTCGTCTGGCGCGCCGGAAGCGGCTGCGCATGGGCGTGGAGGAGGCTACAAAGGGCGCCCAGGATGGACGCGAGGTAGCGTAGTTTCATGAGGTTGCGGAATTTTGTTCGATGCAAAGTTACTATTTTCCGCCGAATGTGCTAACTTTGCAGGGGATAAATTGCGGCCGTGCAGGCTGCATGCTGCTGCGGCCGGGCGACCCGGCGCCTCGGGCAGTTTGCGCCCTGCATGACGGCGGAAAAAACAAACCGGATAATGGAAGATAAACGATTGGAGGCTACGGCCCGCCTGCTCGACGTGATGACCACGCTGCGCCGCGAGTGCCCGTGGGATCGCGAGCAGACGTTCGACTCGTTGCGGAGCAATACGATCGAGGAGACGTATGAACTGGCCGATGCCATCACCGACCACAATATGGAGGGGATCAAGGAGGAGCTGGGCGACCTGCTGCTGCATGTGGTGTTCTACTCCAAGCTGGGTGAGGAAGCCGGGGCGTTCGACTATGCGGATGTGGCCAACGCCTTGTGCGACAAATTGGTATACCGCCATCCGCACGTTTACGGCGACATCCATGCCAATACGCCCGACCAGGTGAAGGAGAATTGGGAGGCGCTCAAGCTCCGCAAAAAGAACCGCAAGAGCGGTACGCTGGGCGGCGTTCCCCGCTCGCTGCCGGCGCTGGTCAAGGCATTCCGCGTAGGCGAGAAGGCCGCGGCGACGGGCTTCGACTGGCAGAAGCGCGAGGATGTGTGGGACAAGGTGAAGGAGGAGACCGCCGAAGTCGAGGCCGAGATGCGCTCGGGCGACAAGGCGAACCTCGAAGCCGAGTTCGGCGACTTGTTCTTTGCGCTGGTCAACGCTGCGCGGCTCTACGGCGTCGATCCCGAATCTGCGTTGGAGCGTACGAACAAGAAGTTCATCCGCCGCTTCAATTACATGGAGGAACAGGCTGCTGCACAGGGGAATTCGCTGCACGACCTTTCGCTCGGCGAGATGGAGGCCCTGTGGCAGGAAGCCAAAAAAGGCGAATAAAAGATTGCCTTCCGGCAGCGCTGTCCATGTCCGGGGCACCACCGTACGGTGGCGGGGCATGCAGGGAAATATACATGTGAAACAAAGAAATTTTATTACGGAATTATGGCATTGATTAAAGAAGTGCGGGGGCACACCCCCGTGATCGGAGAAAATACGTTCCTGGCCGAGACGGCCGTCATCCTGGGCGACGTGACCATTGGCCGCGACTGCTCCATCTGGTACAATGCCGTGCTGCGCGGCGACGTGAACAAAATCGTCATCGGCGACCGTACGAACATCCAGGACGGCGTCGTGCTGCATACGATTTACGACAAGGCCAAACACCCGTCGCAGACCATCATCGGCAACGACGTGTCGGTGGGCCACAACGCCATCGTCCACGGCGCCGTCATCGGCGACAACTGCCTGATCGGTATGGGCGCTACCCTGCTGGACAATGCCGTCGTCCCCTCGGGCTGCATCATCGCGGCCAATGCGCTGGTGCTGTCGAACGCCAAGCTGGAGCCCAATTCGGTCTATGCGGGCGTCCCGGCCAAGAAGGTCAAGGAGGTGACGCCCGAGCAGCGCGAGGAGATCATCCGCCGCACGGCGCACGATTACATGCTCTATGCCTCGTGGTTCAAGGAGGATGAATGACCCTGCCGGGGCGTAAGGAGATGCGATGAACCTGCAATCGAAATATTCCGACCTGATGCTCAACCTGCTGGTTGCGCTGGCCATCAGCCTGGTGGTCAACTTTTCCTATGTGCTGTTGCTGATCGTCGAGCAAAAGGGCGAAGGACAGCCGCGGCCGGCGCGGGCGAGCGTCGTCACACGCAGCGAGGAAGGGGTGCTGCACGTCAGCCCCGACGGCCACGGGTACATCGTCTACGGGAACCGCGACAGCGTCTACGTGCCGATGCAGCGCATCCGCCGGATGGATCTTTCGGACGGCGACCGGCTGGTGGTCGACGTGGTCGCCCCGCGCCGTTACGGCGCCCATCCGGTGATGAACGAACTGCGTATGCGCAACGGCGAGGAGTTCGATTACAGCACGCTCTACAACCGGCCGTCGAGGACTTCGGAGCTGACGTTGCAGTTGATCTACTACCTGGTCGTATCGTTCATCATGCTCTCGATCCTGACCTCCGCACGCCGCAATTACAAGGCGGGGCGTTTTGCCCTCCACTGCATGGGGTGCCTCGTGGCGGCCGCGGCGCTTTATATCTTCGCCCCTGTCCGCGAATGGCATTCGGGGCAGATCGTCCTGAATTTCATGAGCGGGCATATCTTCGACTACATGCTGCTGCTCAAGTGTTCGTTCGCCGTGGCCGTGTCGATGCTCTACGGCTGGGTCTACGTGCTCAACTCGAAGCAGCAGGCGGTCGTCATGGAGAACGAACGGCTCAAGAACGAGAACCTCACGACCCGCTACAACATGCTCGTCGGGCAGATCAACCCCCATTTCTTCTTCAATTCGCTCAATTCGCTGGCGATGCTCGTGCGCGAGAAGCACGACGACAAGGCGCTGACCTACATCGACCAGCTGTCGTATACGTTCCGCTACATCATCCAGAACGGCCAGAGCACGCTGATGACGCTCGACGAGGAACTGAAATTCATCGAAGCGTACAGCTACCTCTTTGAAATACGCTATGCCGACAAACTGTTCTTCGACATCGACGTCGACGACAAGTACCGCTCCTGGACACTCCCGGCGCTGTCGTTGCAGCCGCTGATCGGCAACGCCGTCAAACACAATACCATAACCCGCAGCAAGCCGTTCCATATCTCGATCCGCACCGAGCAGGGGTGGCTGGTGGTCGCCAATCCCAAGGTGCCGAAGATCGAACCCGAACCGTCGACGGGCATCGGCCTGGAAAACCTGCGCAACCGCTGGCACCTGATTACGGGCCGCGACATCGAGATCATCGACACCGACAAGGAGTTCGTCGTGCGCATGCCGCTGCAAAAACCCGTCATAGGATGAAGGCCCTGATCATCGAGGACGAAACCGCCGCCGCGCTGAACCTGGAGGCCATCCTGAAACAGGTGGCCCCCGGCGTGGAGGTCATCGGGACGCTCGAAAGCGTCGAGGAGAGCATCGGGTGGCTGCGTGCGAACCCCCAGCCCGACCTGTTGTTCATGGACATCCACCTGGCCGACGGCGATTCGTTCCGCATCTTCGACGCCGT
>OGLN01001348.1_pt1 | contig 17720 bp, 12 predicted proteins | sample 1572641 | NCBI WGS metagenome assembly OGLN01 (sample SAMEA2581903, study PRJEB24529) | metagenome | biome: Human gut stool | place: China | collected 2011
TGTAATGGTCGATCTGTTTCAGGAGGTCCGGAGCGGTATTTTCCTGGAACGCGGCACAGTTCCGGCTTTTCTCGGAACGGCTACGACAAAAGTGTACGGCAATCTGGGTAAGGTGAGAAATCGCGGTTTGGATCTCTCGATGGATTATACCCATCAGATCGGCAAGGATTTCTTCATTTCTGCCAAAGGAACCTTCACCTTCGCCCGCAACCGGGTGCTCGAACAGGATGAGCCGGATTACCTGCAGTATCCCAATCTTTCGCGGGTCGGCCGTTCGGTCAATTCGTTCCTGCTTTATGAGGCGCAACGCCTGTTTATCGACAATAACGAGGTGAAATACAGTCCTGAACAACTGCTGGGCGGTGAAATCATGGCCGGCGACATCAAATACGTCAACCAGCCCGATGCGAACGGCAACTACGACAACACGATCAATTCGAACGACCGTATTTATGCAGGGTATCCCGAAGTGCCGGAGATCGTCTACGGGTTCGGGTTTTCAGCGCAGTGGAAAGGGCTCGATTTCTCGGTCTTCTTCCAGGGTACGGCCAATACGTCGCTCGTGATGAGCGGATTCCATCCGTTCGGTATCAATAACAATGTCAAGCGCAACGTCATGCAGTTCGTCGCCGACGATTACTGGAGCGAAAGCAATCCGAATATCTATGCGGCCTATCCGCGGTTGAGCGTCGTGGAATACGGCAACAACACGGTTGCCTCGACCTACTGGCTCCGCGACGCGTCGTTCCTGAAACTGAAAAACGCGGAGATCGGCTATACCTACAAGAAAATGCGTTTCTACATCAGCGGATCGAACCTGCTGACCTTCTCGAAATTCAAGTTGTGGGACCCCGAACAGGGCGGCGGATCGGGACTGAAATATCCGACCCAGCGGGTTTTCAACATTGGAATCCAGATGACGTTATAAAATAAATTCCAAACGAAATCCTATGAAATATTACACACATATTCTATCCCTGATTTTATCTGCCGCATTCCTGTTTCAGGCGTGCAGTTATCTGGACGTAGTCCCCGATGAGACGCCGGACGAGAAAGACGCCTTCCAGAACCCGACGATGGCCGAACGCTATCTCTATTCCTGTTATTCATTCCTGCCCAATCCGCGTCACGAAACAGCTTCGCTGGACCTGATGACGGCCGACGAGGTGGTCACTCCCTGGGAGCACGAGACCTTCGCCAATTTCCCGAAGGGGAACTACAACGCCAGCGAACCGGTGATCTCCTACTGGAATACGCTTTTCGGAGGTATCAGGCGGTGCTACATCTTGCTGGAAAATATCGACGCAGTGCCCAACATGACGGAGGCGAATCTCCGGATTTACAAAGGAGAGGCGAAATTCCTGATCGCTTATTACCATTTCCTGCTTTTGAAGAACTACGGTCCGATTCCGCTTATCAAGGGCGTCATGTCCATCGATATGGACAAGGCGGACTTCCCCGAGCGGGACAGTTACGACGTATGTGTGCAGTGGATCTCTGACCTGTTCGACGAAGCGGCCGGGATGCTGCCGGCAGAGCAGACCTCCACGGCCTACGGCCGGGCCACGAGCGTTGCCGCCAAAGCGCTGAAATCACGGTTGTGGCTCTATGCCGCTTCCCCGCTCTTCAACGGGAACAGCGAATACTATGCAAATTTCGTCAGCAAGGTGGACGGGCGCCATCTGATCAGCCAGACTTATTCGGAGGCAAAATGGGAAAAGGCAGCTTCCGCAGCCGAGGAGGCCATTGAGGTCGCTAAGGCCGCAGATTATAAACTCTATACCGAAAGTCCGGTGGCTACGTCGAGGTTCGCCCAACCGACCGATCCCGTGCATCGGGTGCTCCGTCTGAATTTCATGGATTACAACACTTCGAAAGAGGTGCTGTGGGCCGATACCCGGAAAGAGGGCCATTACGGGTTGCAATACAAGTCCACTCCCTACCGCGTGGGTCCGTCATCGGGCAACGGTGTCGGTGTGACATTGACGATGGTCGAGATGTTCTATTCGAAAAACGGACTTCCGATCGATCTCGACCCGGAATACGACTATACCGGGAGGTACCGTTACGGGGAGTATCATAACGATGTCTGCGACGGTGTGACCATGAACCTGAATATCGATCGTGAACCCCGCTTCTATGCGTGGGTGGCTTTCCAGAACGGGTATTACGAAGTGCTCCGTCGCGACGGAGCTGACGACAACGCGAACATCGTGCAGACGAAGTTCCGCAAAAACGATGTTTTCGGCATCAAGGAGCGCACGACGAACTACACCCCTACGGGATACCTCAATAAGAAGGGTTGTTCGCCGCTCTACAACAACATTCAGGAGGACGTTGCCGCTCCGCATTATCCGTGGCCGGTGATTCGCATGGCAGAGCTGTACCTGAATCTTGCGGAGGCTTATGCCAACTTGGGACGGATTGACGAAGCGGCAGCAGCGCTGAAACCGGTCCGCGAACGGGCGGGACTGGACCCGGTAGACGAGGCTTTCGAAAAGGCGGGGCTGACGCTTGGACGCGACGAAATGATCCGCATGGCACGTCAGGAGCGGACTATCGAACTTTATCTGGAGGGGCACCGCTTCTGGGATGTGCGCCGTTGGAAAGAGGGCGACAAGTATTTCAACGTCCGCCCCAAAGGCATGAATTACAACGGGGAGTCCGATGCCGATTTCTTCCGGGTGACCGAAGTGATCGTCCAGCGCAAGTTCATGACTCCGATGCATTACCTGATGCCGATACCCAAGGATGACATCAACAAGAACGAACGAAAGTTCGTCCAGAATCCGGGTTATTGACAGAATCACGAATTTGAAAAACTGCATCTATGAAAAGCATATATAAAATACTGTTGCTCTTTACCTGTTCGTGCGGCGTTTCGTGCGGCGGGGACGATGAGCCGGCCATGACGGCGCTCGCCGTACAGGGAATCCGCGCCGAGGCATTTCCGGGAGCGATCCGACTGACATGGAATCCGGTCGAGAACAGCGACTTCCTCTATACCGAGGTTTCGTATTACGATTTCGGCACGCAGACGACAGTCTCGAAGCAGTGCAGCCGCTATACCGGTACCCTCTACATTGACGGACTGCTGAACAGATATGGGAAGTACCGTTTCACATTTACGGCTTACGATGTAAACGGAACGCCCGGGCAACCCGTCTATATCGAACGGCAGTGTGAAAAGGCCGAGTCCTATTATGTGGTTGTTGCGGAGAATCCGATCCCGCTCGCAGCCGACCAGTTGGCTACCAATGCCCAGGAGCCGAGCGAAGGCCCCCTGGAATTGCTTGTGGATGGAAATCCGGATACTTTTTTCCAGAGTTTCTGGGATGAGTGGACCTATCCCGAATTGAAGCCTACGGGTTATCATCACCTGACTTTCGATCTTCGCAAGGAAGTTTCAGCGTTTAAATTCCAATATTGGAACCGTAAGAAAGCGAACGGTTCGCTGCCCAAGACCGTGAATATTTACGGCAGTCCGGATGGCGAAACGTGGGTGTTGCTGGCCCAATTGGATAACCTGCCCGGTGATCTGGGTTCCTCCTACACTTCGGAGTTGTTTCTGCCGGAAGAACCTATTTCCCATGTAAAATACGAGGTGGTGAAAGGAACCGATGTCTACCAGCCCTATTTTTCACTCGCAGAGATCGAATTTTACGAGGTCGTGCGGGAATTGGTCGACCCCGAAGCCGAATGACAATCATAATTGAAAAAGCAACGATAAAGATGAAAAACCTTTTGAAATACATATTGCTGCTAATTTATGTCGCATTGATGCCTGCTTGTGGGGAAGATTCCGGACTGGACGGCGTATTTGCGAATAAGCCTTTTGCCTTGGTGACCGCTGCCGACGGTGGGCGGACTTCCATTTCGGCGGTCATCGACGACGGCAAGCGGACGATCGGTCTGACTTTCGACAAACAGCGGGATGTGGATGCCGTGGAGTTGACGTTCCAGTTGAATCCCGGGTATACGATGGTTTCCCCGGAGGAACCGGAGACGACGATGGACCTGACGCACCCCCGGACCGTGACGGTCCGCTCGGGAGCCGGGGAGGTGTCCTACGAAATCTCGGCCCGGAACGAAACCCCGGTCTTGTCGGCCTCTTTCCTGTTTCGCGGTGAACTGATCGAGGGAGTGATTGACCATGAAACGAGGACGGTTTCATTCCCGGTCACAACGATCTATGCTTCGGAATATCCGGAGGAGCTGTTGGAAGCCGTACCGCTGGATATCACGCTTTCCGACGGTTATCGGCCGACAAGTAAAAAGGTTTCGTACGACCTTTCGACCGGGGAGAATTTTCCCGTTTACAAAGGCCGCAATACGTACACTTATAAACTGGTTGCCGACATTGCTCCGATACCGGTGGCAGATCATCTCTCTGACTTCCGGTTTCGGCGCGGCGTGAACCTCGCTTATTGGATGACGGAAGCCGATCGTGACTGGTTGGGCTATGTCATGCCCGCTCAATTCCCGTTGTGGAAAGAGTTGGGATTCGACCATTTCCGGGTTCCCGTCGACGAGCTGTGCATCTTTGACCGGGAGGGGCAGTTTAACGAAAAGGCCGTCGGGAAATTACACGAACTTTTTACATGGTGCGAGCAAAACGGCATGTATGCGATTCTCGACATGCACACACTGGCTCCCCGTAAAGACTCGGACAGTTACCGGGAGGAGGAGTTGTACGACCCTGCCTATCCCGAATTTCGCACCCATTTCGTAAATGTTTGGCGAAAACTTGCTGCGGAATTCAAGGCTCACAATCCGAAGTGCGTGGCCTTCGAATTGCTGAACGAACCGCATGACGGGACGCCCGACGCAACTGGTTGGAACAAGCTTCAGAATGAGGTTCTGACGGCAGTCCGAGAGCAGGACCCCGAACGGATCGTATTCGTCCCGGCAATGGGCTGGCAGGACTACAACTACATCAAGTATGCACGGGTGGCCGAGGGAGATCCCAATGCGGTTGTGTCGTTCCATTATTATCTCCCGATGCTGCTGTCGCATTATAAGATGCTGGCGTGGGTCGGCTATCAGGGAGCCGTGCAATATCCGGGGGTAGTCATTCCCACTCAGTCGGATGCTGACAAATACCCGCAGTATGCCTCTTTTCACAAAACGACCTACAATGCCGACCGGATTATGGGTGAAATGTCCAATGCGGCGTCCGACGGTCGGAATGCCGGACTTGCGGTACATTGCGGCGAATTCGGATGCAGTAAAAACGTCGCGGAAGCGATGCGTTTGGCGTGGTTCACGGATATGGTGGCTGCCATGGAGGCAAATAATATTCCATGGACGCTTTGGGAGTGCCTCGACGGCGGGTTCGGATTTGTCGATATGGAATATGGCATTTACCGGATCAACTGTCCTCTGCTGAAAGTGCTGACCGGCAAGGAATTGACCGATGCAGAGGCGAAAGTTCTGCTGCAAAAGTATGGATTTAAAACCGAATAGGAATGTTGTTGAAGATTGCACAGGGCGTATTCTGGATACTTGCTGTTTGCCTGATGCCCGGAACAGCCTATGGGGAGGGCCGGGACGTCTTGCCCGGAAACGCCGCCTATAAGGTCGAGGTTTTTCGGGGCGGAACCTGGGAGGAGATCTTCGTTTACAATGCTCGGGTTTCCGATTATGCCGGCAATCCCGAGGCGGGATATACCCAGTATACAATGGGGTTCGCCTTGTTTACGGACTCGTTTCGGCAGCCGTTGAAGGTCCGCGTGACCCGCCGTGTGGGAGCGTTTTCGAAGGTAGAGATTCGTCCGTTCTGCTACGGCATCGCACCGACCGCGCAAACTTCCGACAGCGTCGAGTTCGAACTGGATGATCCCGCGCAAAAGGTTTCAGTGGAGTTCGACGGCAACCGAATGGAGAACCTCTTCATCCTGCCCGACCTGCCCGACACGGCGATCCCGACGGGTGCCAATGTAACTTATTTCGGTCCCGGGGTGCACAATGCGGGAGTGATCCGCATTGCCAACGAACGCGGCCGCACCCTCTATCTCGACGAAGGGGCTGTCGTGCTGGGGCGGGTCGAGGCCGAAAACACCTCCGACCTCACGATTCGCGGACGGGGCGTTTTTTGTTCGTCGCAGGAAAACCACGGCGACGGCCGGCGGCCGCAGATGGAATTCCGCAATTGCGACAATCTGAAGATCGAGGGCATCTTGTTGCGTGACACGCCGAACTGGACGCTCAAGATCGTCGGGAGTACGGGCGTGCATATCGACAACATCAAGGAGATCGGCTGGATCATGAACTCCGACGGCATGGATTTCATCTGCTGCCGTGACGTGCTGGTCGAAAACACGTTCCAGCGCAACTACGACGACAACGTGACCATCAAAGCCTTCAACGCCACGCCCGAATACATCGCTTCCCATACAAACGCCGACGGCTCCTATTCCGACGGGGCGATCTGGATGGTTGCCGGGCTTCGCAACTTCGAGGTCTGCAACTACGAGATCCGCAACTGCGTTTTCTGGGCCGACAAGGCTCACAACATGCTCGTAGGTCCCGAAGCGCGGGGGATTGCGTTCCGGAATATCCGGTTCCACGACAACATCGTGCTGGAAAACCGTCAGGACGACGGGATTTATCCCGGGGCGATGGCGGTGATGATCGCCGACGACGGCACGTTCGAGGACATTTCGTTCGAAAACATCATTGTCGAGGACATCGACGGCGGAAAGGTTTTCTGCGCGCACTTCACCAACGCCTGGGCGTTCGGCAACCTCTACGGACAATGGGCGCGTAACATCACCCTGCGCAATATCGCCTATACTGGTATGCGGGCGACTCCGAGCTGGATCAGAGGACGCAGCGACGCACAGTCGATCGACGGTGTGACGATCGGGAACTTCACGGTCAACGGTACGCCGGTAACCGACGGATCGGGCCCCCATCTGGAGATAAACGGATACGTCCGGAACGTGACGTTCGAATAACCGCCTGAAATCAATAAAAAAATTTTATTAACCACCTTAAACGCATAATTATGAGAAAGTATTCCATGTACACATTTACCGTCGCCATGCTGGCCGGTATGATTCTGACGGGCTGCTCCTCCTCGGAGGAGATTCCGGGAGGCATTCCCGACAAGGGACCGAAACTGATGATCGAAACCCGCTCGGCGGATGCCGCCGAGGCAGCTTATGCGCACCGGGCGATTCTGGTGTCGGAGGGTAACATTGCGGACGCAAAGAGCGCCGCCGACGCTGCGTCTTTAGGAGCCTTCTCCGTCGAGCCGGGTAGCTACACCGTATACGCTGTCGCTTCCAGCGACGAGGCGAATCTCACTTTTACGGGTGTCGCCGCTTCGAATGCCGTTGCCGATGCACGTGTCAAAATAACCGACATTTCGGCTCAGATTCCCGAACTATTGGTCGGTAATTCCGACGTCGTTACGGTCGGTGCCGAAGGCGCGGCGGCCGCACTCCAGCTCAAGCGCGTCGTGGCATCGGTCACGGTGACGGTCAGCGGACTGGAGAACGTCGATGCCGAGAGCATCACCCTGACGATCGGCAACATGTACGATCAGGTGAGTCTCGACGGCGCGTTTTCCAAGAGCGGAGCTGCGTTCGCATCGAAAAGTCTTGTACTCACCAAGAATGCCGAAGGCAAGTTCGTCGGCAACGCTATCGTGATGCCTACCGATACGGAGGCTTCCAACCTCTCGCTGACTTACAGCGTCAACGGCACGGATTACACCAGCACCCCTGCGGGCCGGATCGCGGCCAACGGGCAGTATGAACTGGCGACGACGGTCGAAGCCGGCAGTTCCTCCTCGAAGGTCAACCTCAACTCGGCGATTACCTACGCGGCCTGGGACAGCACGGTGGTGAATCTTTCCGACAGCTTTACCATCGACGAGACTACCCCTGACAAGCAGTGGATGGGTCCGACAGCCCTTCCGATCAGCGGTACAGCCGCTCCTGGATACGACAATTTCTGGGCGTCGTCCGATGGAGGCAATTCTGGCTGGGGCGAGACATTCTGGCAGTACAACCTCTATGACGGGAACAAAACGGACGGAAGCAACTATTGGTGTCCTGCCGAATGGGACCGCACGGCTCCCATCTGGTATATCGACCTCGGCGCTGCCAAGCAGGGCGTGACCATCGACTACTGGAACAAGGCTGGCGGTAAGGGCGGTCAGAAAATCAAGACGATGGACATTTACGCAAGCAATACGCGAGCCGATTACGGCGGTGGCAATGCGGATTGGGTGAAGATCATGACTTTCACCTCCGACAAGACCACTCCGACCACGGACGCCGGGGCGCAAGTAACGACGGGCAAGATCGCATTCTCGGAGGATGGAAGCGTCTCCTATCAGTATGTAAAATGCGTGATGACATCTAAGGTTAATACCGACGGTGCGACCATTACGGATGTGCTCGACGTGAATGTCGGCGAACTGGAGGTTTCGACTTGGGAGTACAAATAGTTGTCGGAAAGGAGTTTCCCTCCTGCGATACGCTGAATGGGGATTTGCGGGAGCGGACTTTAGCAGTCCGTTCCCGGTATCGCCCCGAACGGCAGTCGTGTGGGCCTGCGGGACCTGAAGAATCAAGTATATAATATGAAAGCCATGATGATGAAAAAACAGAATGTCGGGAATGCCTGCGGATGGGCGGATCGCCTTGCACGCCTCCTGTTGCTGCCTGCGCTCACGCTCGTTCTGCTTTGCTCGTGCGACGAGGACAAGGCGAAATCCGAAAGACCGGAAGAAGGGGATCAGCTTTGGAAGATCGTGCCCGTTCTTGCATCCGAAAGCGATGGCTTCGAGGGGCTCGGTGAGTATGGGGTGTCGCTCTACCTTTTCAACGACATGTCATCCGACTGCTATAAATACCAGCATGCCGACTCGTTCGGCGATCTCGAACCGTTCGTGGTGGAAAAGGCGGCTTATTCGCTCGTCGCGCTGATGATGGATCGTGAAGTCCCTCATGTTTCCTACGAGGCTTCGGACGAGGCCAAAAAGAACACAACCGTGACCGTAACGGACATGAACGAAGCTATTCCGGATATGGTGCTCGGTACGACGTCCGTTTCCCGGAATGTCGGCGCGACGGTTCCCGTCTCCGACCTGCAACGCCTGGTCGGGGCCTTGGATGTCCGCCTGACCGATGTCCCGAATGATGTCACGGCCGTGGAACTTACCGTAGGCGATCTCTACGACCGGGTCGACCTTACGGGGCAGTACGACTTTTCGACGGGGGAGCCTGCTTCGAAGCGGATCGAGCTGACGAAAGAGGGAACCGTTTTTTTAGCCCGGAGTGTGCTGATGCCTTCGGACGAGACGAGGCCCAATGTGAAGATGGATTTTCGGGTTTTCCGGGGCGACGCGTATGAGGATTTCGTCGTACGTCTTTCCGGAAGTATTCCGGCAGACAAACTCACGCGGCTTGAAGGCCGTGCGGAAGAGATCTTGAAGAATGCTGAACTGACGTTGGGTTTGACCTATGCTCCGTGGGATGCGAGCATAACGATCGAGGATCACTTCCAGACCGACGACGACCTGAATAAGGTTTGGTCCTCGGCGCCGCTTCCCATCAGCGGCGCAGCCGATCCCGGATATGACAATTTCTGGGCTTCGTCCGTATTCACCGACTGGGACGGTTCCGTAAAATACGATTCGTATCTTTATGACGGTATCATGGACGGGAGCGACGAGCACAAGGACCTCTATTGGGGCCCCGACGCAGTTGGGGAGGCAGAAAAAGGCACCGTTCCGTCGTGGTATGTGGATTTGGGAACCGGATGTCAGGGCATTACGCTCACCTACTGGAACAAATTCGGAGGCAAAGGCGGCCAGAAGCTCCGCACGATGAATATCTATGGAAGCAATGCTCCGGAGGACTATCGGGGCGGCAACGAAAGCTGGACGCTGATCACGACTTTCACTTCCGACCGGACGAAACCTACGGAAGACGCCGGAGCCGAGGTCACGACCGGGCGGATCGAATTCGACAAGGGAAATGCGACCTACCGGTATGTGAAATGCGAGATCACCTCCCGGGTGAACGCCGACGGCAATGTGGTCGAGGATTCCGATGTGAATGTTGCCGAAGTGCAGATAACCGTGTGGTCCTGTAAATAGGAATGTTTCGGCCCGGCTTGACGGCCGGGCCGTATTTTATGTAAAAATCAATTGGACATGAATGAACGATTGTTGCCGGGACGTATCCGTTCGGGCTGGGGAGTCTCTATTCTTTTTCTTTGTTTAATGGCCCTTTCCGGGTGCTGTTCACACGAAGCGATTCGGGTGAATCTCATTCCGCGCCCGGCGGAAATGGAGGTGCTGTCCGGGTATTTTCAGCCGGGAAACACGACGGTGGACGACTTCACGACCGTAGTTGTGGACAATTCCCGGATGGATGCGCTGGGACGGGAGGGATACGAACTTACGGTCGATCGCTCGTCGGTGAGACTCACGGCCGCCACCCAGACCGGCATTTTCTATGGGAAACGGACGCTGGAACAGTTGATGACCGACAAGGGTATTCCTTGCGTAAGGGTCAGCGACCGGCCCCGGTTTGCCTACCGGGGCATGCACATGGATGTATCGCGGCATTTCTTTCCGAAAAGTCAGGTGCTGAAGATGCTGGACGAAATGGCCCGCTACAAACTCAACGTATTCCATTTCCATCTGACCGATAACGGTGGTTGGCGCATCCGGATCGACAAATATCCGCGGCTCACCGCCGAAGGGGCATTCCGCACGCAGCGGGATTGGTATGCATGGTGGGACCGGAACGACCGTCGCTATCTTCCCGAGGGAACTCCGGGCGCTTACGGCGGATATTTCACCAAAGAGGACATCCGTGAGATCGTGACCTACGCCGCCGAGCGGCACATTACGGTCATTCCCGAGATCGAATTCCCGGCGCATTCCGACGCCGTGTTCATCGGCTATCCGGAGTTGTGCTGTATGGGCAAACCTTATACGACGGGAGAATTTTGTGTCGGCAACGAACAGGTATATACTTTTATGGAGGATGTGCTTACCGAAGTTATGGAGCTTTTCCCTTCGAAATACATCCATATCGGAGGCGACGAGGCCCGGAAAGTCGCCTGGGCGACCTGTCCGAAATGCCAGGCCCTGATCGAGCGGGAGAGACTTGACGGGATACAGGGACTCCAACCCTATATGATCGCCCGTATCCAGGATTTTCTCGCTTCGAAAGGGCGGGTTATGGTCGGCTGGGATGAAATACTGCACAACGAACTGCATTCCGAAACCTTGGTTATGTCGTATCGTGGACAAAAAGGGGCTATCGAAGCCGCTAATCGGGGCAATTATGCCGTAATGACACCCGGTGAAGTGCTCTATTTCGACTGGTATCAGGCCGATCCTTCCACTCAGCCGCGTGCCATGTACGGATATTCTCCCATTAAAAAGATGTACGCTTTCGAGCCGGTGCCGGCTGATCCGGAATCGGCGGCCCGCAACGAGTCGATCATCCGGGCCGAATTCGTGGACCCTGCGGCCGTGGAGCCGATCCGGGCGGATCGCGCCGACCGCATCGTCGGTGTGCAGGGATGTACGTGGGCTGAATATATCGAAGATGAAGAGCAACAGGAATACATGATCTTTCCGCGTCTGCTGGCTGTGGCAGAATTGGCATGGACACCGCAGGAGAAGCGCGAATGGTGCGATTTCAAAGTCCGGATGAACTCCCATATCCCACTGTTGCAGCAACGGGGGCTAAATACTTTTACGCTGAGCGACGAAGTTGAGATCACGACTCGCATTCGTTCCGGAAATAGAGCGGTTGAGGTGACTCTCGACTGTGAGAAATATCCCGCAGAGATTCGCTACACGTTAGACGGAACCCCGCCGACGCCCGACGCTTCGCTTTACGAAGCTCCTTTTACCGTGACCGATTCGACGGTGGTCCGGGCCGCCGTATGTCGGGATGGAGTGATTCGAAGTCCTGAACGGAAACAATTGGTTACTCTCGCCGCGGAGATCGACAACTATTATCCGTTCGATGTGCCGGAAATCTGGAAAGAATATTTCGATTAATCGTTCCATCGACTATTGTGCGTTATCGCCTTTTCTTTCTGGGCGGCAGACTGTGCGCAGCCTTGAAACGGAGTCGGACGTGGCTGACTTTGGGTTGATTCGGGGAAAGGTCCGGGTGATGGGGATAACAGGCAACCCTTTTATTTTCGGTCTTCGGATTTTATCCCGTATGCGCTGGCACGGACGAATACGCCGTTGGGTCGCTCTTGTTTCGAAAGATCGTCTCCATTTCGCAAACAGAAACGATATCGTAATTGACGTTCCGGAGGGGCAATGCCCGACAGATCCGTCATAGATCGCCCCGGGGATTCATGAATTTTCAAAATCAAAGATCCCCGGGGCTTATCGTATGGTTAAGAAGCGATCGATATTTATGTAAACGGTTCAATATCGCATATGACCGGTTTATCAATCAGATTCAACATGTTTCGAAACAGGAGAACCAATCAAAACCGGATTCTCTACATGTGCTCGCACGTATCCGGGAACATCTGCCCTTGTCTGCTCAAATCCTGCGGATAATCGGCGATTTGTACAATGCGCCTTGAATTTGTATTCCAAATATTCAAAATCATACGCTCTATAGTGTACACGCGTTTGCCAATGTATTTATGTTCCTCAATATTCCGCAACGAGAACGCCATATCCTCCGAAATGGGTTCGTTACTCACGACCATTTGATGGAATGTAACTATCGAAGAACAGTCTATTTCCAAAAATGAGTTACTATGGCATAAATTATCCTATTTGAAAAATCGGGACTTTTTATTAGATTTGTATTCAATAATAGGAGTTGTTTGACATGAAGGAAAGCAGATGTGAACAAATGCATACAACCGTTTCCTAATCATTACCTACTCTATCTGGACGTGAATGGATAGCACGTTAGTACATTCCATTCTCCCCGTTCGAGGGATGTGCGGAAATAGCCGCTTACAAATCGGAAATCAAACCAGGCCGGAGAATCCCATAAACGCCATGGCCAGAATCCCGGCCGTGATCAGCGCGATGGGAATGCCCTTGAACGCCTTGGGCACGTCCTCGAAATCGAGACGCTCGCGGATACCTGCGAAGAGCACCAGCGCGAGGGCGAAACCGAGGGCCGTGGCCACCGAATAAGTGACGCTCTGCAACAGGTTGAACTCCTTCTGGATCATCAGGATCGCGACGCCCAGCACGGCACAGTTGGTGGTGATCAGGGGCAGGAAGATGCCCAACGCCTGATAGAGCGACGGCGAGAGCTTCTTGAGCATGATCTCGACCATCTGCACGAGGGCCGCGATCACGAGGATGAAGACAATCGTCTGCATATAGACGATGTCCAGCGGCACGAGCACATAGGTCTGAATCAGCCACGCCACGACGGCCGCAATGGCCATCACGAAGGTTACGGCAGCTCCCATGCCCAGCGAAGTCTCGACTTTCGACGACACGCCCAGAAAGGGGCAGATGCCGAGGAACTGCGCCAGCACGACGTTGTTGACGAAGATGGCGCCGATGATGATTGCAAAATAGGAAAGCTCCATAACTATTTCTTGGCTAATTTGTTAAACAATACCATCAGATAGCCCAACACCAGGAATGCCCCCGGGGCCAGCACGAAGATCAGCGGCACGACGTCCGCAAAGCCGAGGTTGACGCCGAAGATGGCGCCGCTGCCCAGGATCTCGCGCACGGCGCCGATCACAGTCAGCGCCAGCGTGAAGCCCAGGCCGATGCCCACGCCGTCGAGGATCGAATCCAGCGGGGAGTTCTTCGAAGCGAAGGCCTCGGCGCGGCCGAGGATGATGCAGTTCACCACGATCAGCGGGATGAAGACACCCAGCGCTCCGTACAGCGCCGGCACATAGGCCTGCATCAGCATCTGGATGATCGTCACGAACGAGGCGATCACGACGATGAACGCCGGGATGCGAACCTTGTCGGGAATGATGTTCTTGATCAGCGAAATCACAAGGTTCGACATGATCAGCACGGCCATCGTCGCCAGCCCCATGCCCATGCCGTTTTCGGCCGAAGTCGTCGTACCCAGCGTGGGGCACATGCCCAGCACCAGCACGAACGTCGGGTTGTTCTTGACGATGCCGCTCGATATAATTTGCAGTTTATTCATTTTGACCTCCTTCCTGAGCCGCAGGCTCGTTGGTTTGTCCGGCGGCGGCCGTCGCTCCGGACGCCGTGTCGGTCGGGGCTTCGCCCGTCGCCACGCTCTTGTAAGCCATCCACGCGCGGTTGATCGCGTCGACATAGGCGCGCGACGAGATCGTTGCGGCGGTCAGCGCATCGACGTCACCGCCATCCTTCGTCACGGCCAGCTTGCCGTCGACGAGCTTCTTCGATTCGAGTTTCCGGCCCTTGACGCTCGCAAGCAGGACGTTGCCCTCGTCGGCCATCTTGGTACCGAGACCCGGAGTCTCGGTCTGCTCCAACACGTTGACGTTCACTACTTCGCCCTCGGGCGTGAAGCCCACCATCAGGCGCACCACGCCGCCGAAGCCCTGCTTGGTCATCGACTGCACGGCATAACCGCTCACGCTGCCCCCGGCCGTCGCCGTGTAAACCGTGATCGGCATGTCATCGATGGTCAGCTCCTCGGTCGTCGTGGCGTCGAACGCCGGAAGCACCTCGTTCAGGGCCGCCAGCGTCGCGGCTTCCTTGGCCGCCGCGATCGGCTCCACGGTAATCATATTGACGAAGCCCACTCCGGCCGAAGCCACGAGGGTGATGCCGAAGAGGACGGCCGTCATGTTCAAAAGTGTACTTTTCATGCTGTCACCTCCTCTTATTTCACGCCGAAGCGCTTGGGTTTGACATATTTGTTGATCAGGGGCACGCAGGCGTTCATAATCAGGATCGCAAACGACATGCCCTCGGGATAAGCGCCCCACAGACGGATGCACATGGTGATCAGTCCGATTCCCACAGCGAAGATCACGCCGCCCCGAACGGTCATCGGCGAGGTCGAATAGTCCGTGGCCATGAAGATCGCACCTAACATCGCACCGCCCGCAAGGACATGGAATATACCGGCCCTCCACGCAGTCCCGAAGAGGTATCCCAGTTTATAACCGGCCGAACAGGTTCCGTCGGCAGCCTGCGGAAGCGCGTCGAACGACACGGAGCACATCGCAACCACCCCGGCGAACACAGCCATCGTCGCGAGCACCGTCACGGGAATGTGCCACGTGATCACGCGCCGCCACAGCAGGTAGACGAATCCGCACAGCAAGGCCGCAGCGGCCACCTCGCCCAGCGAACCGGGGATGTTGCCCAGCAGCATCTCCTGCACGCCGATGGCGCCGGGACCCGCCAGCCCCTGCTTCACGGCCGCCAGCGGCGTGGCGCCCGACAGGACGTCGAACGTGCCGTTCACGGGCAGCGGCCAGGTGGTCATCTGCACCGGATAGGCGATCAGCAGGAACACGCGTCCCACCAGCGCGGGGTTGAAGGGGTTCTTGCCCAGGCCGCCGAAGGTCATTTTGGCGACGGCGATGGCCACGAAGGCGCCCATCACGACGATCCACCAGGGAATCGACGCCGGAAGGTTGAAGGCAAGCAGCACGCCCGTCACCACGGCCGACCAGTTGCCGACGGTAGTCGCACCGCGGACCATGAATTTCTGAATCAGGTACTCGATCACCACGCACGACACCACGGAAAGGGCCGTAACGCGCAGCACGTCCAGTCCGAAGACCACCGTCGACACGACCAGCGCGGGCATCAGCGCGATCACGACGTCGCGCATGATCCGGGTCGTCGACTGGGCCGTCTGCACGTGGGGTGCGGGAGCCACAATGAGTTTATTAGCCATATCTATACTGTTTTTTCATTTACTTTTTAGGTGCAGCCGCTGCGCGTGCGCGGATCAGGCCCATCACGGTCTGCTTGCCGAGGCGCACCCAGTCCAGCAGCGGCAGATAGGCCGGACACGTCGACTGGCAGCAGCCGCACTCGATGCACGAGGTGATCATCAGCGCTTCCAGTTCGTCCCAGCCCTTCTTCTGGGTCATCTTCGAGAGGTAATAGGGTTCCAGTCCCATCGGACAGGCGGAGACGCACTTGGCGCACTTGATGCACTGCGTCGCCTCGCGGCGCTGTGCGTCGCGGCCCGACATGACGGTGATGCCCGAGCAGCCCTTCGTCACGGGCGAGTCGAGGTTCACCATCGCCCGGCCCATCATCGGACCGCCGTTGATCACCTTGCCCGCATCCCCGGGAAGGCCGCCCGCGGCCTCGATCAGCGCCGAGATCGGCGTACCCATGCGGGTCAGCAGGTTCTTCGGCTCCTTCACGCTCTTGCCCGTGACGGTCACCACCCGCTCGATCAGCGGTTTGTTCTTCAGCACGGCCTGGTAGACGGCAACGGTCGTCGAGGCGTTGCACACCACGGCCCCCACGTCGATCGGCAGCGCGGGCGGAGGCGGAACCTGACGGCCCGTGACGGCTGCGATCAGCTGTTTCTCACCCCCCTGCGGGTACATCACCTTCAGGGGTACGACCTCGATGCCCTTGTATCCGGCAGCGATCTTCGTCAGATGCGCGATCGCGTCGGGTTTGTTGTTCTCGATACCGATATAGGCTTTCCCGACGCCCACGGCCTTCATCAGAATCGTGACGCCGACGACCAGTTCCTCGCCGTGCTCCAGCATCGTGCGGTGGTCCGACGTAAGATAGGGTTCGCACTCCACGCCGTTGATGATGACGCACTCGGCCTTCTTTCCGGGAGGAACCGAGAGTTTCACGTGCGTGGGGAACGTCGCTCCGCCCATGCCGACGATGCCGGCGTCCTTGATCTTGGCGATGATCTCCTGCGCCGAGAAGGGGCAGACCTTCACCAGCGCGTCCGAACGGTCGATGCCCTCGGCCCAGTCGTCGCCCTCGCGCTTGATGGTGATCATCATCTGGCGCAGGCCCTGGCCGTTGACGGCCATATCGACAGCCGTCACCGTACCCGAAATCGGGGAGTGGATGTTCGCCGACATAAAACTGCCGGCTTCGGCGATGAGCTGGCCCGTGAGCACCCGATCGCCTTTGGCGACCTTGGCCACCGCCGGGGCGCCGATGTGCTGTGCGAGGGGAATCGTCACCACATCGGGCAGCGGCAGCGCCTCGATCGGTTTGGCGCAGCTCAACTTATTTTCCGACGGATGGACTCCGCCCATTGGAAATGTTCTCATAGATATAGTAAGGTTCTATTTTTATGCTTCTGCTTCGAAAAACCTGTGTCGTTTTTCCTTATCCGCAGGTCGTGATCGCGGCGCAACGCCGCGTTTATACATTTGACCCACCTCTAAATCCCCGCCTTGACGGGAACTTATCGCCCGCGACCGGATTGTCAACCGGAATGCGGATGGAAAAGTCTCAACTCGTCTCTTTCAGTTTTCAACTTTCGGCGCAGCCCCAGCCTTCAGAACGGCGGGGGTTGCCGGTGTTGCCGGAGCCTTCGGGGCTTTGGGCAGCGGGTCCATGCCGACGAGCCGGATGGCTCCCGTAGGACATTCGTTCACACACTTGCGGCACAGCTTGCACTTCTGCGGGTCGATGTAGGCGAGGTTGTTCTCCACGGTGATGGCATCGAAGGCGCATACTTTCACACACTTGCCGCAGCCGATACATCCGGCCTTGCAGGCCTTCATCACCACGGCGCCCTTGTCCTTCGACACGCACGACACGT
>OGLN01001353.1_pt1 | contig 17678 bp, 19 predicted proteins | sample 1572641 | NCBI WGS metagenome assembly OGLN01 (sample SAMEA2581903, study PRJEB24529) | metagenome | biome: Human gut stool | place: China | collected 2011
CTTCTCTCCCGACGCCAACCACAAGGTGGTCAAGTCCGGTAAGATCCCCGCCGGATGGCAGGGCCTGGACATCGGCCCCGAGACCGTGGCGCTGTACTGCGATGCCGTGGCCGACGCGGGCACCGTCATCTGGAACGGCCCCATGGGCGTTTTTGAGTTCCCCGCCTTTGCTGTGGGCACCAAGGCTGTGGCCGAGGCTCTCAGCAAGACCTCCGCCATCACCATCATCGGCGGCGGCGACAGCGCGGATGCGGTGCAGCAGCTGGGCTATGCCGACAAGATGACCCATATCAGCACCGGCGGCGGCGCCAGTCTGGAATTTCTGGAGGGCAAGGAGCTGCCCGGCGTAGCCTGCCTGCTGGATAAATAAAGAACTGCCCGGGCAGCTCCGGGGACCCGCGCGAGCCCAGCGAAATGGGGATGGGATTTCACCGGCAGGCGAAAGTGAAAAATATGGCGCATGCTTTGACGACGCTGAGATACAGGAAAGAGGGATCGTGCATGAACAAAAAAATGAGAAATATCCTTCTGACCATTCTGGGGGTCCTTCTTGTAGTGATGCTTTTAAGTTTTGCGGCGTAGTGCGGGACAAATCACAGCTGGGAAGCCAAGATCCGGGCAGACTAGGCTCAAGTGTGTAACAAACTAGGAAGAGAAGGAAAAATAGAAAGGGGCTTTACCGCCATGAACAGAAGATATCGCAAGACCATTATTGCCGGAAACTGGAAGATGAACAACACCCTGTCTCAGATGAAGGCCTTTGCCGAGCAGATCAAGCCCATCATCCCCAAGGGCAAGTGGTGCAATGTGGTGCTCTGTGTCCCGGCGGTGAACATCACCAGCGCCGTCCGCCTGTTCAAGGACTGTCACATCGCCATCGGCGCTGAGACCTGCCACTACGAGGACCACGGCGCTTACACCGGCGAGATCACCGCCGAGATGATCAAGGAGGCCGGTGCCAAGTATGTCATCATCGGCCACTCCGAGCGCCGCCAGTATTTCGGCGAAACGGATTTCACCGTCAACAAGAAGGTCCTGGCCGCTCTGGAGGCCGGGCTGCATCCCATCATCTGCGTGGGTGAGAGCCTGGAGCAGCGGGAGCTGGGCATCACCATGGAGCTCATCGCCCTGCAGGTGAAGTCCGCCCTGGCCGGCGTCCCCGCCGAGAAGCTGCGCAAGTGCGTCATCGCCTATGAGCCCATCTGGGCCATCGGCACCGGCAAGACCGCCACCGCCGAGCAGGCCGCCGAGGTCTGCACCTCCATCCGCACCACCGTGCGGCATCTGTACGGGGCCCGCATCGCCCGCTCCATCACCATTCAGTACGGCGGCTCCATGAAGCCCGGCAACGCGGCGGAGCTGCTGGCCCAGCCCGATATCGACGGCGGCCTCATCGGCGGCGCTTCCCTGAAGCCTGCCGACTTTGTGGAGATCATCAACGCCGCCAACCAGGACTAAGCGAATCGACAGGAGGTTCCGCAATGAACAAGGCGCCTACTACCCTGATCATCATGGACGGCTTCGGCCTCACCGGCCCCGGCCCCGGCAATGCCGTGAGCCTGGCCCAGACGCCCCAGCTGGACCGGCTGTTTGCCGAATATGCCCACACCACCCTGTCCGCCAGCGGCCTGGACGTGGGTCTGCCCGCCGGGCAGATGGGCAACAGCGAGGTGGGCCACACCAACATCGGCGGCGGCCGGGTGGTGTTCCAGGACCTGCCCCGCATCTCCCGCGCCATCGACGACGGCAGCTTCTTTGAAAACGCCGCCTACAACAAGGCCATGGACGACTGCCTGGAAAAGGGCTCCAGCCTGCACCTGTACGGACTGCTGTCCGACGGCGGCGTCCACTCCCACATCCAGCACCTGTACGCCCTGCTGCAAATGGCCAGGAACAAGGGTCTGACCCGGGTGAATGTCCACGCGTTTCTGGACGGGCGGGACGTGTCCCCCACCAGCGGCAAGGGTTTCGTGGCCGATTGCCAGGAAAAGTGCCGGGCCCTGGGCGTGGGAAAAATCGCCACCGTCATGGGCCGGTATTACGCCATGGACCGGGACAACCGCTGGGAGCGGGTGCAGCTGGCCTACGACGCCATGGTCTATGGCGAGGGCATCCAGAATCCCGACCCGGTGGATGCCGTGGCCCAGTCCTATGAAAATGACGTCACCGACGAGTTTATGGAGCCGGTGGTCTGCGACCCGGACGGCACCATTTCCGACAACGACAGCATCATCTTCTTCAACTTCCGCCCCGACCGGGCCCGGGAAATCACCCGTGCCATCGTGGACCCGGAGTTTGACGGCTTCCAGCGGGAGTTCTTCCCCACCACCTACGTCTGCAACACCGAGTACGACGCCTCCATGCCCAACGTGCTGGTGGCCTGGCCCCGTATCCCCGTGAAAAATGGCCTGGGCGAATACCTCAGCGCCATGGGCATGACCCAGCTGCGCATCGCTGAAACGGAGAAGTACGCCCATGTCACCTTCTTCTTCAATGGCGGCGTGGAAAAGCAGTACCCCGGCGAGGACCGGGTGCTGGTGCCCTCCCCCAAGGTGGCCACCTACGATCTCCAGCCCGAGATGAGCGCCTATGAGGTGTGCGACAAGTGCATCGAGCGCATCAACTCCGGCGCGTATGACGTGATCATCCTGAACTTCGCCAACTGCGACATGGTGGGCCACACCGGCGTTCTCCAGGCGGCTGTCAAGGCCGTGGAGACGGTGGACACCTGCGTGGGCCGTGTGGTGGAGGCCACCCTGAAAATGGGCGGCATCGCCATGGTCACGGCGGACCACGGCAACGCCGAGGTCATGCTCCAGCCCGACGGCAGCCCCATGACCGCCCACACCACCAACCTGGTGCCCTTCATCCTGTGCGGCGCAGGCAACGAGCTGCGCCCCGGCCGCCTGGCGGATATCGCCCCCACCATCCTGGATGTGATGGGCCTGGCCACTCCCCAGGAAATGGACGGCAAGACCCTGATCGTCAAGTAAACAAGCGGCAATCCACACAGCAAAACCCCCGGCCACCGGCCGGGGGTTTTCTGCTTGTCAAAAAATTCCCTTTTTTGATACGATCACTCGCCGGACAGCGAGGCGAACAGCGCCTTCAGGGTGTCCTCGGAATAGACATAGGCGGTAATGCCGGCGTGTGGGTTGCTCTGCATATCGCCCGCTGCCGCCAGGCTCTCCGCCAGCAGCTTATCCGTCCCCTTCACATTGTCGCTCAGCTCCGCCATCAGCCCGCGGTCCCGCAGCTGAGCGGCCGGCTGCCCCAGTGTCGCGGAGCCTGGATTATTCATCAGCTCCTCATAAGTCATCAGGCCGAAGCGGTCCACAAAGTAGCGGCTGCCGTCATCTGCGTTCGCCACGTACATCATGGTGATGAAGGAGCAAACATTCACATAGGCGCCCGGATATTGTATATATGCTTCGCCCCAGTCTGTCTGAGTTTGATCCAGAAACAGCAGCAGCTGGTTGCCATAGGTATATAGTGGGTAGTCCTCATAGGTTGATGAGGATGCACCGGACTGCATCAGTGTAAAATGGGCGGGGATATCGCCCTTGTAGCATTCCAACGCATCGGCTTCGTAATAGGTATAGGGGAACCCATCCGTATTTTCCCCCAGCCAGTTCCCTACCTGGACCAATGCCACAACGTCAGCCTCCTCAAAGGCCTCCGTCAGGGAATACAACCTGTTAAAGGAGGCATTCCCAGTAGCTTCCCCGATACGGACAGGAGGACGTACCACGCCGCCGCAAGCGGTCAGCAGCACCAGCGCCGCCGCCAGCAGAAAAGTGAAAATCCTGCGTTTCATCGTCTGGTTCTCCTTTCCTGTTCCCTGTGGTTTACTTCGTATGGTATGCTGTTTTCAGCATACCATGCCCGCAGCGCTTTTGTCAATCAAAGTGACCGTTTTTTGCATTTAACTAATTTTATGCGCGATTTTAAGTAAATTGCATTCTCTCCCAGCCGGGTCAGTACACGTTTCTTTCCGCCTGGAAACCGTTCCAGGCGGGGACCACCCGCACCACCGGCCAGGGCGCGCTGTCCCGGCTTGTCTCGGGAACATCCCGGGGCCGTCCCAGGGTCAGCGCAGCCAGCAGCAGCCCGCACAGGGCCAACCCCGCCGCCACGATCCATTGCTTTCTCTTGTGCATAGAATTCCTCCTTTTCCTCCTTGGGCCCGCCTTATATCAGGTCCCGGCGGATGCCCTCCGTAATCCGGTACATATCCTCCAGCGTGTTCATGCGCACGATCTGCTCCTTGTAATATCCCGCGTGGGGCACGCCCTTGAGATACCAGGCGTACTGCTTCCGGGCCTCCAGAATGGCAATGTGCTCCCCCTTGTCCTGGGCCGCCAGCTCGATCTGCCGCACGGCGGTGTCGCACCGCTGGGCCAGAGGCGGCAGCGGCGGGATGGGCTGCCCCTCCAGCGCCGCCTGAGCCTGCTGAAACAGCCAGGGATTGCCCAGACAGCCCCGGCCGATCATCACGGCGTCGGCCCCGGTGAAGTGCAGGATCTTCACGGCGTCCTCCGCCGAAAACACGTCGCCGTTGGCCATCACCGGAATGGACACCGCCGCCTTCACCTGGCGGATGGTGACCCAGTCCGCCTGCCCGGCGTACATCTGGGCCCGGGTGCGGCCATGGACCGCCAGGGCCGACACCCCCGCCTGCTCCAGCATCCGCGAAAGCTCCACGGCGTTGATGCTGCCCTTGTCCCAGCCCCGGCGCATTTTCACCGTCACCGGCACCGGCGAGGCCTCCACCACCGCCTGGGCGATCCGGGCGGCCTTCTCCGGGTCCCGCATCAGGGCGCTGCCATCGCCGTTGGAGACGATCTTCCCCACCGGGCAGCCCATGTTGATGTCGATCAGGTCCGCCCCGGAGATCTCCGCCGCGATGCACGCCGCCTCCGCCATGCACACGGGGTCGCTGCCGAAAATCTGGGCGCTGGCCGGGTGCTCCCCGGGGGACAGCTTCAGCAGGCCCCGGCTCTTTTTGTCCTGATAGCACAGGGCCTTGGCGCTGACCATCTCCGTGACCGTCAGGCCCGCTCCCAGCTCCCGGCAGATCAACCGGAAGGCCAGGTCCGTCACCCCCGCCATGGGGGCCAGCACCAGCTGCGAGGGCACCTCCACCGTTCCGATTTTCATCCCGCATCCCTCCCTTTTCGGGTATTTTTCGCCCAGTATATCACAGATTGCTTCAAAAAGGAAGCCTTTCTTGCTTTTTCCCCGGTTTTATGCTACAATCTCGCCAATCTGATGATTATGGAGGTGTCTCTATGCCGATGAAATGTCCCTTCTGCGGGGAAGAAATGACCCCGGGCGTCATCCAGAGCCGGGACGGCGTATACTGGTCCCGGGAAGCCGGTGCTGTGGCTGCGCTGGCCGGGCTGAAGAAGGATGCCATCACGCTGGCGGATTCCGGTTCGTCCGTTTTCGGCGGCGCAGCTGCGGAAGCATTCAACTGCCCTCGCTGCAAAAAAATCATCCTGGACTACTCCGTTCGCCATCTCCCGCTATAAAATTCCAAATTTCCCCTTGCAAAACCCGAAAATTGGTGTTATCATACCCTACGTCAACAGGGGAGCTCGCCGCAGCGGGCTGAGAGTGGGCTGTCGTCGCCCAGACCCTTCAACCTGATTTGGATAATGCCAACGTAGGGACATACCGACGCAGCGCACGAATAACGCATTGCGGATATGCCTTTTTTGGCATGTCCGCATTTTTTGCTGTAAGGAGTGTATTTCTATGCTGGGAATCTGCCTGGACAACGTGCGCAAAACCGTGCCTCTGGTCCACAACATCACCAATTATGTCACCGTCAACGATGTGGCCAACATTCTGCTGGCCGGCGGCGGCAGTCCCATTATGTCCGACGAGCCGGAGGACGTGGAGGACATCACCTCCATCTGCGGCGGGCTGAACATCAACATCGGCACCCTGAACCAGCGGAGCATCCAGGCCATGTTCCGGGCCGGGGAAAAGGCCGCGTCCCTGGGTCATGTGCTGCTGCTGGACCCTGTTGGGGCCGGCGCCTCCGCCCTGCGGACCAACACCGCCGTGGACCTGATGGAGCAGCTGCCCTTCACCGTGATCCGGGGCAACATCTCCGAAATCAAGACCCTGGCCCTGGGCAGCGGCAAAACCCGTGGCGTGGACGCCGACGTGTCCGACGCCGTATCCGACGAGAATCTGGATTCCGCCGTGGCCTTTGTCAAGGACTTCGCCCAGCGCAGCCATGCCATCGTGGCCGTCACCGGGGCCATCGACCTGGTCAGCGACGGCCAGCGCTGCTTTGTCATCCGCAACGGCCGGCCGGAGATGGGTAAGATCACCGGCACCGGCTGCCAGCTGTCCGGCATGATGACCGCCTTTGTGGTGGCCAACCCCGACCGGCGTCTGGAGGCCGCCGCCGCTGCCGTGTGCGCCATGGGTCTGGCCGGTGAGACCGGCTGGAGCCGCATGGCCCCGGGGGACGGCAACTCCACCTACCGTAACCGCATCATCGACGCCATCTACAACATGGACGGCGCCGCGCTGGACAAGGGGGCCAAGTATGAAGTGCGCTGAGCAGGACCTGCTGCTGTACGCCGTAACGGACCGCCACTGGCTCAATGGCCGCAGCCTCCGGGACGTGGTGGAGGAGAGCCTCCGGGGCGGCGTCACCATGCTGCAGCTGCGGGAAAAGTCCCTGGCGGAGCCCGCCTTCCTGGCGGAGGCCCGGGAGCTTCAGGCCCTGTGCCGGGATTATCACGTTCCCTTCATCGTCAATGACAACGTGGACATCGCTCTGGCCATGGACGCCGACGGCGTCCACGTGGGCCAGAGCGACATGGAGGCCCTGGACGTCCGCCGGAAGCTGGGGCCGGACAAGATCATCGGCGTATCCGCCCAGACGGTGGAGCAGGCCCTACTGGCGGAAAAGCACGGGGCCGACTATCTGGGGGTGGGGGCGGTGTTCCCCACCGGCTCCAAGGACGACGCCGACGACGTGTCCTACGACACCCTGCAGGCCATCTGCCGGGCCGTGTCCATCCCCGTGGTGGCCATCGGCGGCATCAGCCTCGGCAATGTGTCTCAGCTTTCCGGCAGCGGCATCTGCGGCATCGCCGTCATCAGCGCCATCTACGGCGCGGCGGACATCCGCCGGGCATCGGAGGACCTGAAGGCCGCCACGGAGGAGATGCTGCGCTCATGATCCGCGCCGCCATATTCGACCTGGACGGCGTGGTGCTGGACTCCATGTCCATCTGGAGGGACCTGGGAGCCCGGTATCTGCTGCATCGGGGCCTGACGCCGGAGCCGGGCCTGGGGGAGCTTTTGTTCTCCATGAGCATGGAGCAGGGCGCGGACTATCTCCGGACCCACTATCCCCTGCCGGAGAGCGCCGACGTTCTGGCGGACCTTTCCGCCATGCTGCGGGACTTTTACTATAACGAGGTCCCCGAAAAGGACGGAGCCCACGAGGCCCTGGCGTTTTTACAGAGCCGCGGCGTAGCCGTCACCGCCGCCACCTCCAGCCCCCGTTCCCATGTGACCCGGGCCCTGGAGCGGCTGGGCCTTCTGCCGTATTTCCGGGCCATTTTCACCACCGGTGAGCTGGGCGTCAGCAAGCACCGGCCGGATATCTATCACCTGGCGGCCCAGGGCGTGCCGCCCCGGCAGTGCCTGGTGGCGGAGGACTCCCTCTATGCCCTGCAAACCGCCGCCGCGGCGGGCTATCGCACTGTGGGCATTTTCGACGCCAACGGCGAGGCGGACCAGCAGGGCCTGCGGAATGCGGCGGAGGTATATCTCACCTCCCTGGCCCGGCTCCCCGCCCACTGGGAGCGGCTGAATAACGAAAACTGAATCAAAATGTGTTCCTTCGCGGTGCATTGGGGGCACCACCTTGCATCGCGTTATAAAACTGTGCTGTGTTAACATCGAAAGGAGAAATGAGCATGAAAACAGCATTGACCATTGCCGGAAGCGATTCCAGCGGAGGCGCCGGGATTCAGGCCGATATCAAGACCATGACCGCCAACGGCGTATTCGCCACCTGCGCGGTCACGGCCCTGACGGCCCAGAACACCACCGGCGTCACGGATATTCTGGAGTCCACCCCCCATTTCCTGGCGGAGCAGCTGGACGCCGTATTCACGGATATCGTCCCCGACGCGGTGAAGATCGGCATGGTCTCCTCTGCGGAGCTGATTGCCGTCATCGCGGAGAAGCTGCGCCAGTATGGCGCGGAGCGGGTGGTGGTGGACCCCGTCATGGTGGCCACCTCCGGCGCAAAGCTCCTGCGGGACGACGCCATCCAGGCCCTGACCTCTCAGCTGCTGCCTCTGGCCACGGTCCTGACGCCCAACATTCCCGAGGCGGAGATCCTCTCCGGCCTCCCCATCACCGACGCCGCCGGCATGGAGGCCGCCGCCCGGACCATCAGCCAGCGGTACGGCTGCGCCGTGCTGTGCAAGGGCGGTCACCAGATCAACGACGCCGATGACCTGCTGTGGCGGGACGGCTGCGGCAAGTGGTTCCGGGGCCGGCGCATCCCCAACCCCAACACCCATGGCACCGGCTGCACCCTGTCCAGCGCTATTGCGTCCAACCTGGCCAAGGGCTATGACCTGGACCAGTCCGTGGAGCGGGCCAAGGCCTATATCTCCGGGGCGTTGGCCGCCATGCTGGACCTGGGCCGCGGCTCCGGCCCCATGAACCACATGTTTGACCTGAAGGGAGGCTTTGCGGAATGAAAAAGACCTCCACCTTTCAGAACGCCCTGATCTGGTTCGGGGCAGGCGTCTCCCTGGCGGAGATCCTCACCGGCACCGCCTTCGCCCCTCTGGGCATGGGCAAGGGCCTGCTGGCCATCCTCATCGGCCACGTCATCGGCTGCGGCATGATGCTGCTGGCGGGCCTCATCGGCGGCCGCACCGGCCGCAGCGCCATGGAAACCGTGAAAATGAGCTTCGGCCAGAAGGGCGGCCTGCTGTTCGCCCTGCTGAACGTGCTGCAATTGGTGGGCTGGACCGCCATCATGATCTATGACGGCGCCCTGGCCATCGGCGGCATTTTCGATGTTGGCCGCTGGGTGTGGTGCCTGGTCATCGGCGGGCTCATCATCCTGTGGATCGTGGTGGGCGTCACCGACCTGGGCTGGATCAACAAGATCACCATGGCCGCCCTGTTTGTGCTGACCCTGGTGCTGTGCAAGGTGATCTTCTTCTCCGGCAGCGCCATGGCCGCCCCCAGCGGCGAGGGCCTGACCTTCGGCGCGGCGGTGGAGCTGGCGGTGGCCATGCCCCTGTCCTGGCTGCCCCTGATCAGCGACTATACCCGCCAGGCCCAGAAGCCTGTCCGGGCCACCGTGGCCAGCGTGGTCACCTATGGCCTGGTGTCCTGCTGGATGTACGTCATCGGCATGGGCGCGGCCATCTTCACCGGCGAGTATGACATCGCCGTCATCATGGTGAAGGCCGGTCTGGGCATCGCCGCCCTGGTGATCCTGGTGTTCTCCACCGTCACCACCACCTTCCTGGACGCCTGGTCCGCCGGTATCTCCGCCGAGTCCCTGTCCGGGAAGCTCAGCGGCAAAACCGTGGCCATCGTCACCACTCTGGTGGGCGTGGCCGGGGCCATCCTGTTCCCCATGGACGATATCACCAACTTCCTGTACCTGATCGGCTCCGTGTTCGCCCCCATGATCGCCGTCCAGATCGCCGACCACTTCCTGCTGCGCCGGGACCGCTTCGCCGTGGCCGCCGACGCCCGGAACCTGGTGATCTGGCTGATCGGCTTCGTGGCCTATCGCCTGCTGATGGGGGTGGACACCCCCGTGGGCTATACCCTGCCGGACATGGCTCTCACCGTTGTGCTGTGCGTCATCGCTGAAAAGGTGAAGCCCACCGCCAGGCAGTCATAACATTCTTTTCCCCCAGCGCAAAAGCAGGAGACGCCGCCCGGATGGGCGGCGTCTCCTGCGTTTTTCTATCAATAGTTCTCCGCGTGAATCTCGAAATAGCTCTGGGGGTGATTGCAGGTGGGGCAGACCTCCGGGGCCTTCTCCCCTACCACGATGTGGCCGCAGTTGCGGCACTCCCACACCTTCACCTGGCTCTTGGCGAACACCTCCGCCATCTCCACGTTGTGCAGCAGCGCCCGATAGCGCTCCTCATGGTGCTTCTCAACGGCCCCCACCAGGCGGAACCGCTGGGCCAGCTCATGGAAGCCCTCCTCATCGGCGGTTTTGGCGAAGCCCTCATACATGTCCGTCCACTCATAGTTTTCGCCCTCGGCGGCGGACAGCAGGTTCTCGGCGGTGGAGCCGATGCCCTCCAGCTCCTTGAACCACAGCTTGGCGTGCTCCTTCTCGTTTTCCGCCGTTTTCAGAAACAGGGCTGCGATCTGCTCAAAGCCGTCCTTCTTGGCCTTGGAGGCGAAGTAGGTGTACTTGTTCCGGGCCTCGGATTCCCCGGCAAAGGCCGCCATCAGGTTCTTCTCCGTCTGGGTCCCGGCATATTTGGTGGTTTTGTTCATATTTGTTTCCTTCCCTTTCGTTTTGCTCTTCTTATTATATGGATGTTTTCCCGCCGCATTCCGGGCACACGCCCCGAAACAGCAGGTCGTATCCACTGACCGCGAAGCCGTGGGTATCCCCCAGCAGCTTCTCCAGCTGCGGCGGCTGCCGCAGCTCCACGTCGAAAACCCGGCCGCAGCGCAGGCATCCGGCGTGATAGTGGACGTCGCACCGGTGATCGAAGTGATCCGCCCCGTCTGTGGTGTTGATTTTCAGCAGCAGGCCGCTTTCCGCCAGCTGCCGCAGATTGCGGTAAACCGTGGCCCGGCTGACGCTGGGGTGCTCCGCCGCCACCTGCCGGTATACCTCCTCCGCCGTGGGGTGCGAATGCAGTATCCGCACCGCCTCCAGGGTCATGGCCCGCTGGACCGTGTTCCGGTAGATCATTTTCTCACCTCTTAATAGGATTATATATCAATTAGGATGAATTATCAATAGAATTTTTCCTGTCTGCCCATGTCACCCGCAATCCCCCGGTATCACGCGGCAGGGCACACAGGCCCTGCCCTACAGGGTTCTCCGGTGTTCCGGCATGCTACTATCTGTATAATTCTGCGGAACAATAACGAATTGTATTAAGAATTTACCTTTTCTTGCTGCCGCGGCAATTCTTCGGCGTTATATTCCGTAGGGCGGGGCCCGTGTGCCCCGCCGCAATCTTCGGAAATCTTCCGATACACCAACCGTAGGGGCGTGGGCTCTGCCCCGCCCGATTATCGGCAATCTCCTTGTCGTGTCATTGCGAGCCAGCCGCAGGCTGGCGCAGCAATCCGTATCCTCATCCCCCGGCCCGCTGAGGGCAGCGGGCCCTACAGGGCGCTTCGGTGATTTCTCTGTGCCGCAGGCCGAGCTCCTATTGGTCACGTCTGCCCTCTTTGCCGCACAATTTGCCAGATATACCCGATATATGGCAAAAAGGGAGAGGCACTTGCCTCTCCTTTTCTTATGCTCACGTCACTTCCACTGGAAGGTCACCATGCCATAGACATAGATGAACAGGATGGCCGCCGGGACCACATACCGGAACAGCGGCTTCATCCACGGGCGGACCTTCAGGCCCTGCCCGGCGTTGGCCTCCAGCAGGAAATTGTCCCAGCCCCAGCCGAACTTGTTGCAGCAGAACAGGGCAAGCACCAGGGATCCCAGGGGCAGAATATTGTTGGACACCAGGAAATCCCACAGGTCCAGCCAGGCGGTGCCCTCTGCAAAGGGCTGGAAGTGCAGCACGCTGTAGCCCAGTGCCGTGGTCAGCGCCACCAGGAAGATGCCCCCGCCGCAGACCAGGCACCCTACCGGGCGGCTCCAGCCGGTAAGATCCCGCACCATGGCCAGTATCTCCTCGCACACCGCCAGCACCGTGGACAGGGCCGCGAACACCATAAACAGGAAGAACAGGGTTCCCCACCAGCGACCGCCGTTCATGTGGTTGAACACGGTGGCCATGGTGTCAAACAGCAGGCTTGGCCCGGCGTTTACCTCCACCCCATAGGTAAAGCAGGCCGGGAACATGATCAGTCCCGCCACCACCGCCACAAAGGTGTCCAGCACGATGATGTGCACCGACTCCCCCATCAGGGAGCGCTCTTTTCCGATGTAGCTACCGAAAATGGCCATGGCACCCATGCCCACGGATAGGGTGAAGAAGGCTTGGTTCATGGCCCCCACCACCACGCTGCCGTTGATTTTGGACAGGTCCGGCACCAGATAGAACCGCAGCCCCTCCGCCGCGCCGGACAGGGTGAAGCTATGCACCGCCAGCACCAGCATCAGCACCAGAAGCAGCATCATCATATATTTGGTGACCCGCTCCAAGCCGCCCTGCAGCCCGAAGCACAGGATGCCGAAGGCCAGCACCACCGTCACCGCCAGATAGGTCACGTTAACCCCCGGGTTTGTAATCATGGACGAAAATCCCAGATCCTGGATATTTCCCGTCAGAAACCGCACAAAATAATACACGATCCACCCGGTGACCACCGTGTAAAACGCCATCAGGGCCACGCTCCCAAAGAACGAAACATACCCATGAATGTGCCATTTCTGGCCCTTTTTCTCCAGTTTTTGATACATTTTGATGGGGCTCGCCTGTGCCGCCCGGCCCACGCTGAACTCCATGATCATGATCGGCAGGCCCAAAATCACCAGGCAGAAAAAATAGAGCAAAACGAAGCCGCCGCCACCGTATTGGCCGCACATCCAGGGAAATTTCCAGACATTTCCGCATCCGATGGCGCACCCGGCAGACAGCAGGATGAAGCCCAGGCGGGACCCCAGCTTTTCGCGTTCCATGATTCTTCTCCTTTTTGTATAAATATTTGATTTGAAGCTTTGTTATTGTATCAAATATTTATTTTTTCGTCAAGGAATGATTATTATTTCACAATTCACTTTTTTCGAGATAGCCGGAGCGGAGGAGGGACTCTATAAAGCGCTCAAAGGAGGGCGCAATAACATCTTCCGGCGTTTCGTATAATTTTACAGCATCTTTTATAATTTCTTCTGTAGAAAGCCCCTCATTTATTTTCGAGAAAAAGTATGCTCCGGTGGAATTGATCCCCTCGACATACGGGACGCGGCCACGGGCGGGGCCGGTGGCCACCAGGAAATCTTCATCGCAGATTTTCGTAAGAATTACGCCGGGAATAACGGTATATTTCATAATAAATCACCATTTTTTAGAACTATTTTGCGTTTATATGCAATCAATGGGAAGCGGAGGATTCCAGATAGATTTCCAGAGTTTTCCGGCACAATTTGGCAGATTCGATATCGCCGCGGTTTTTCAGGAGCCAAACCGGTGTTTTCAGCATTAATTCTGCGATACGACATGCAGTTTTTGCTTCCTGTTCGGTATTGCAGTCAAAAAGGAACTGGGAAAAGACTTTTCCGGCGGATTCGTGAACGGCCAGGCGTTTAATTTCGTTAGAATCGGACTGTTCCAAGACAATAATTCCGCCTAATTTAGCGGTCAGGCGCTGAGACATGTTCTCTTTGCCTGTCCAGGGAGAAGTTGTGACGAATACTTCGTCATTTTCTATATATACAATGGGTTTATCCCCATTTATGATCTGAATTTCATCGGGACAGAGGAGTTTCCAGAGACAATAGTGGGTGGACTTGCCAGTACCGCTGGGGGCGGTGACCAGCCAGGCCCGATCCTTCCAGATAAAGGAAACCGCGTGGAACACGATGCGGTCGAAAACCGTGATGGCAGAGGAGATGGCGGGACAGAGCTCCATATATTCCACATAATACGCGGCGGAATCCGGCAGGTAAATTCTGGAAGCTGTCTGAAGCCGCCGGGGGGAAATTTCCACGGCGGGAATGTCCCGGTCATTGGCGGGACAAGGCGGGACAAGGCGGGATGTCCCGGTATTTTTTTCCAGGTAGGGAGAAAAATACGGATAGTATTCATCGTATTGGGTGGTGACGTCCACAGGGACGCCAGCCAGGTTGAGACGAAATTTCATAAGCGTTATTTTGGGGAGGTGGGTGGTGGGTGGGGGCGGACAGAGGCGTCCGCCCCTACGGGGGGTGACGAGAGATTTCCGGCGGGGGGATGGAAGAAAGCGGGGGGATGGGATGCCATCCCTCCGCTTGGGGTTTTTGCTCAGCCGATGATGTTGCCGTACTGGTCCACGATGACCTGGCTGCCGTCAGGCAGAGTCACGGCATAGCGGCCGTCGCCCAGGCTTTCGGGCGCCGGATTAAAGCCGCCACCGCCAGACGGTGGGTTTACAATTGAGTTCTTATCCAGAATCGGCTGGAGCTGAGGATCGATAAAATTCATGCTGTTCTCCTTTCCTCACTCCCAAATGGTGCGGGTGTTGTAATGCAGGGTGTGGGTCTGGCCCAGCACCTGGGTGCCGTCCAGGGTGACCCAATAGGGGGTGACCTCCAGAGTGCCGGTGCCGTCGAGGCTCTTATCAGCCAGCATAAGCTTGGCGTTCCGGGCAGCACCGAACAGGGAAGCCGGAGTCTTGAAGATCCGATAACGGCTGGCGTAGGACACGTTGAGCTTATCACCATTGACGATGATGCCAGAGCTCTGGTAGTTGGCAGGGTTATCCACGGCGGAGATCAGGGTGACGCCCCGGAGGCGGAACAGACCGGTGCGGCTGTAAGCCAGGTCCAGATAGGAGTCGCTGACGTACTTGGCATAGATGGTGGTGTCCTCCGTGACCTGGTCCAGATCAGCGGGGATGGTGTAAGCCTGGTCGGCGAACCAACCGGCAAAGACCTTGCCGGCAGGAGCCTGGTAGGCCACCTGGTCACGGACGCTGCCGTTGGGGGCCACCTTCACCTGGGTGGTGTTGGAGCCATCCACCACGGTGACGGTCAGACTCTCGTCCACCACGGGCTGAGAATCGTCCATGGTGAAATATTCCGCAAAGCTCATGGCCTGGGTGCTGGCGGCGGAGACATAGCTATACTCGGCAGCATACTTGTTGGAGGAATCCTTGGGCTGTGTGCTGCCAGCTTCAAAGGTGCTGGTGCGGTCCCTGACGCCCAGGACCTTCACGCCGTCCAAGGTGATCCAATAGGGTCTGTAGATGACGGGAGTACCGGCTGCGAACTGATCGAACAGGTCCTGGGGAAGCCGCAGACCGCCAATGAAGCCCTCGTCAATCGGCGTACCATTGACCGTCTTATCCTCAGAAACATCCGTGCCGACGGCAGTTGCGTTGATCTTGCCCTTGTTGACATACATGGTCATATAGGGCTGGCCATTCTGAACGGCCTTGACCATCTGGTACAGCTGGGCCGTTCCGGCGCTGCCGACAGAATCGTCAAACTCCTGGTTGTTGGTGCCGGAAACATAGTCCGTCCCGTTGATCTGGAAGCCAACCTCTTTGTAGAGCATGCGGTCCACGCTGGTAAGCGGATACAGGCGGACCACGGTCTTCTGGCCATTGTTTTCCGGCAGGTGACGCCAGACATAGTAGTTAGCGGGGCGCAGGTAATAATCGGGAACCTCCCAGATAAAGTATTCAGCCTTGTCCTGGGGGGTGAAGGCGGTGGGATTCTCGCCGTTGGCGTAGGTCTGGACGGTGTCGCAGTTCTCATCGGTGAAGGAGCCGCCGTAGAGGTAATTCTTGGTAACAACGGAGGTGAGGTTGAACTTCTCGCCGTTCTTGGGGACGCGGTGCTTGGTGGAATGGTCGTTTACGCCGTAATTCTTGCCGTTACCGTCTACATTGCTCTGGATATGGGTAACGGTGAAGTAGGGGAAGTAAGCGGTGGGCTGAGCGAAGGGACAGACCTGCTTGCCGTCCTTGTCGTAGACGGCGGAGTCCGTGCCGTTGGTGGGAACCGTGCCCATGCCGGTGCCGTTGTCCTCGATGGGGATGGTCACCACCAGCTTCTTGCCGGGGGTATGCATTACGCCGGTGGTGGTGTCCTTGCCCACCCAGTTGGCAGAGTAGTCGAAGCCGGTGACGGAGACGTTCTTGCCGTCCACCTTGACCGCGTAGCTTGCGGCATCCGGCGTATTAGACCAAGTGGGGTGGCCGTCCGCATCGAAGCCGGTGCAGCTGTAGCTCTGGGCGGTGATCTGAGAAGATGCATTTTCGGGCAGGTCGAAATACTCAGACACCACGTCCTTCAGAACTGTCTCGCTGCCCAGGGTCAGGGTCGCGCCGCCGGCAGTCTGGCTGATCTCCTGGAAAATGGCGTCCAGATCGGCCGTGCTGCCCACGGTCTTGTAGAAGTTGTCAGATGCCTTGGTCCCCGCATTGGTCATGCTTGTTGCATTGGGATAGTTGGAGGACACATAGTTCATATAGTTGGTGACATTGCTGCCGGGTGTGCCGCTGAAGCAGCCGATGGTGTACACGGTGGCACCATTCCCATTATTCTTCATAGCCTTGCTGGCACTGATGGCAGCGTTGGCAACCGAGTTACTGAAGCCGTTATTATGGTTGGGCTCACCGTCCGTGAACATGACCACAACCTTCTGACGGCCATTATTGGCTGCGCCGGTGATGATGGTCTGTGCATGCTGCATGCCGTAGTCCGCAGCCGTAGCGCCGGCAGCACGGAGGGCGCTGACCGCCGTTTTCAGAGCGTCTGCACCCGTGGCATCGACAGTTGTAAGGTTCTTTACGATCTGAGAATAGTTGTACGTGTATCCGTCCTCCCGATAGGTATCGTTGCCCACGATATCCCTCTTATCACCGGCGAACTTGACGATGGCGATCTGGCTGTCGGCAGACTTGGCCGCCACGGAGTCAATGAAGCCGTTGACGGCGGACCTCAAAGCGTCGATTTTCTTGGTGGTGGACTCCGTTCTGGTGTAGAACTGGGTACCGGTGCTGTCTGCGGAGGTTTTCGGGGTCAGGCGGGTGCCGCCGTGGTAACTTCCGAAAATCCAATGATCATAGTGTTCCTCCGTATACCAGTTGCTACAGTCACTGCAGTAGTACGCCTGCTGATACTGGCCGTTGGCATCCTGATAGTAGTAGGTGCCGTCGCTGTTGATTTCGTACACCGGCGTGTAGGTGTAGCTGACAATACTTTCATCCATGGAGCCGGAGACGTCCAGAACCAGGACGATGTCCACAGGCGCTGTGGACGTGGTGGTGGTTGTGGAGCCAGTGGCGTAGGCCTCCAGGGTCAGCAGACCCGTGCTGGGATCATAGACCTTCCGCAGCTCCAGACCGGGTGTGTTGGTGCTGCCTCCGGTGACAGCCGTCCCGGTCCCCGTGCTGTCCTCATCCGCCGCGAAGGACGGCAGGGCCACCAGGGACAGGGCCATGACCAGCGCCAGCACAAGGGCCAGCGCCTGTTTCCATTTTCTCATATCCTCGTTCCTCCCATTGCGTTTATTTGCGCGGTGCGCATATTTCTCAGGCCCGGGCAGGCCCGATCAACGATGTTTGCTTTCCGGAGCAGGATATCTCTCCGGGCAGGGGAAGTTATCATACAACATGGCGGTATCGTTTTCAACCCCCGGTCTAGCTCTGTTAAGAATCTATATTGTTTGCTTGATATTTTATCACAAACCACTGTCGATTTCAAGTGTTTTTTCAAAGTAATATAGAAATGTGTTGTAGGACTACAATACATCTTGGACAATTGAATAAAAAGGGTATGAGGAATA
>OGLN01001360.1_pt1 | contig 17631 bp, 16 predicted proteins | sample 1572641 | NCBI WGS metagenome assembly OGLN01 (sample SAMEA2581903, study PRJEB24529) | metagenome | biome: Human gut stool | place: China | collected 2011
ACCTGGTTGCGGTCCAATGATCACATACCGGGGAAGCCGGGAAAGCCTCCCATTTTGCCGGGCAGCTTGCGCTTTTTGCCCTTGCCGTTCATCTGCTTCATAAGCTGCTGCATCTGGTCGAACTGCTTGAGCAGACGGTTGACGTCCTCGACCTTCTGGCCGCAGCCAAGCGCGATGCGGCGCTTGCGCGAGGAGTTCAGGCACGCGGGATTCTCACGCTCATAGGGCGTCATGGAGAGAATGATGGCTTCGACGCGGCCGAGGGCCGATTCGTCGACCTGCACATTCTTCATGCTGCCCATGCCGGGGATCATGCCGAGCAGGTCCTGCATGGGACCCATCTTGCGGATCTGCAGGAGCTGATCGTAGAAATCGGCAAGCGTGAATTTGTTGGCCCGCATCTTCTGTTCGAGCTCGGCGGCCTTCTTCTGGTCGAGGGCCTGCTCGGCCTTTTCGATCAGCGTGAGCATATCGCCCATGCCGAGGATGCGCGAGGCCATGCGGCCGGGGTGGAACGGCTCGATCTGATCAAGCTTTTCGCCGGTGCCGATAAATTTGATGGGCTTGCCGGTCACGGCCTTGATGGAAAGCGCCGCGCCGCCTCTTGCGTCGCCGTCGAGCTTGGAGAGCATGACGCCGGTGATGTCCAGATACTCGTCGAAGGTCTTTGCCGCGCTGACGGCGTCCTGACCGGTCATTGCATCGACCACGAGCAGAATTTCGTCCGGGTTGACCGCGGCCTTGACGGCCTTGAGCTCGTCCATGAGCGCTTCATCAACGTGCAGGCGGCCTGCGGTGTCGAGGAAGACCATGTCGTTGCCGTGCCGCACGGCGTGAGCGACGGCTGCCTTTGCGATATCGACCGGGTTTGTCTGGCCCATTTCAAAAACGGGAATGCCGAGTTGTCCGCCGACGACCTGCAGCTGCTTGATGGCGGCGGGACGGTAAATGTCGCAGGCCGCGAGCAACGGATTTTTGTTCTGCTTTTTAAATAAGCCCGCGAGCTTTGCGCCGTTGGTCGTCTTGCCTGCGCCCTGCAGGCCGACCAGCATCACGACGGTCGGCGGCTGGGAAGCGATCTTGATCTTCTGGTTCTCGCTGCCCATGAGCGCGGTCAGCTCTTCGTTGACGATCTTGACGATCATCTGCGCGGGCGTGAGGCTTTCGAGCACGTCCGTGCCGACACAGCGCTCGGTTGTCTTTTTGATGAAGTCCTTGACGACCTTGTAGTTGACGTCGGCCTCCAGCAGCGCCAGACGGATCTCGCGCATGGATTCCTTGACGTCGGCCTCAGACAGGCGGCCCTTGCCGCGCAGCTTTTTGAACGCGTTCGAGAGCTTTTCGGTTAAGCCTTCAAATGCCATGTGTTACTCCTTTATTTCCCGCACGGCGCGCAGGATCGCGCCGGCCTGCGGCGCAGCCCCCGGAACAGAAGCAAGCGCCTGCGCGTTCTGTGTGATCGTATCCAGTGCGGATTCCAGCCGCCGGTCGCGCGCGATGCAGCCGAGCGCAGCTTCATAGCCCTCCAGCAGCTCCTCGGCGCGGGCAAGCGTATCGTGGACGCCCTGTCGGCTGATCCCGGCAGCGGATGCGATCTCGCTGAGAGAATAGTCCTGATTATAGTAGAGATCGAACAGGCCCCGCTGCTTTTCGGTCAGCAGCTCGCCATAATAGTCGTACAGCAGCGTCATGGTGAGCGCATCAGACCGCATGGCAAGACCCCCAGATCAATCGTTCCGGTATACTATACAAGATTTTATCCCGGCTGTCAAGTGTTTTTCCTTGACAGCGCGCACATAAAATTGGCGGGACACGGGCTTGCGCTGATGACATTGCCTCTTTCCGGCAGAGCGCAGATGTGGTAGAATAGAGGATATCGCGAATTCCAGACAGGAGAGCTTCCTATGAACCATGAATCACAACAGCAGTTTGACCCTGAAAACGCACCCGCGTTCGAACGCCTGCGCGACCGCAGGCGCGCAAAGCGCCGCCGGGTGCTCCGCGTCGCGCTGACGCTTCTTGTGTGCGCGGCACTGCTGGGCGGCGCAGTCTATTACGCGCACCGGCAGATCGTAAAGCCCTATCTCGATACGCCGGTCACGAGCGGCGAGACGGATACGCCCTCTGAGCCGGAGGCCGCCGTCCCGGAGGAGCCAGTGCAGGAGCCTGAACCGGAACCGCTGCCCGAACCCGAACTGGAGCCGGAGCCTGAGCCAGAACCCGAACCGGAGCAGCCTGCTCTGACGCTGGCGCAGGCGTCGGAGAATACCAGAACGCTCGATCTGGAGCTGTATTCGTCGTCCGCCGTGCTGGTCGACGTGCAGAGCGGGACGGTGCTGGCCGAAAAGGGCATGGACGAAAAAATTTACCCCGCATCCATGACGAAGGTCATGACGCTGCTGGTGGCGGCGGAGAATCTGCCGGATCTCGACGCGACATTCACCATGACGCAGGCCATTATCGATCCGCTGTATCTTGCGGGCGCGTCGATGGCGGGCTATGTGAACGGCGAGACGGTCACGATGCGCGATCTGCTGTACGGCGCAGTCGTGCCCTCCGGCGCGGAGGCGACGGAGGCGCTGGCGCAGGCCGTGGCCGGAAGCGAGGAAGCGTTCGTCGCCATGATGAACGAAAAGGCCGCGGCGCTGGGCCTGACCAACACGCATTTTATGAACACCAGCGGCCTGCACGACGAGAACCACTATTCCACGGTGCGCGAGATCGCCCTGATCTTGCAGGCAGCGCTGGAAAACGAGACGTGCACCGAAATACTGAGCGCGGAAAATTACCGGGCCAGCGAAACGGAGCAGCACCCGGACGGGCTTGCCATGACGAACAAATTCCTCTACCGCGTCCACCACGAATATGCCCTGAACGGCGCGGAAATTACAGCCGCCAAGACGGGCTATACCGCCGAGGCCATGAACTGCTGTGCCAGCGCAGGAACCACCCCGGACGGCAGAAGCGTGATCTGCGTGACGGCGAACGCGTGGACAGGCGAGTTCTGTATTGAGGACCATATTGCGCTCTATACAAAATACTGCGGCAGCACAGAAGCTGAATAACGGGAGGATGCCGGATATGAAAAAGCTGTCCCCGCGCGTCTGGCTGACGCTCATTCTTGTCGGCATGGTCGGCCAGTTTGCCTGGACGATCGAAAATATGTATTTTAATGTCTACCTTTATAATACCATCTCCACCGACCCCGGCTATATCTCCGCCATGGTCGGCTGGAGCGCGGCTGCCGCCACGCTGACGACGCTGCTGATGGGCGCGCTGTCCGACCGCGTGGGAAAGCGCAAGCTGTTTATCTGCGGCGGCTATCTGCTCTGGGGTCTTTCTACGGCGGCGTTCGGCCTCGTGACAGTCGAAAACGCGGCGAAGCTGTTCCCGGCGGCCTCTGCGACGGCTGCCGCGGCGGTGATGATCGTCGTGCTCGACTGCGTCATGACGTTTTTCGGCTCGACGGCCAACGACGCGGCGTTCAACGCGTGGATCACCGACACCGTGCCGAACGCGGCGCGGGGCAAGGCTGAATCCGTGCTGGCCATTCTGCCGCTCATTTCCATGCTCGTCATTTTTGGCCTGTTCGACGGCATGACACAGCGCGGGGAATGGCAGAAATTCTTCGCGATCTTCGGCGGACTCGTTGTTCTGACGGGCGTTGTGTCCGTCTTCCTGATCCCGGAGCCGAAGCTGGAGCCGAGACGGGACAATGGTCTAAAAAACCTTGTCTACGGGCTTCGCCCGTCGGTCGTGCGGGGAAACCCGGCGCTCTATCTGTCCTTCGCGGCGTTCTGCCTGTTTTCCGTGGCCGTGCAGGTCTTTTTCCCGTATCTCATCATCTATATGCAGAACTATCTGCATTTTGACGGCTATGCCCTTGTGCTGGGCATTGTGCTGATCTTCGCGTCGGTCGTGAGTGTGCTCTCCGGCCGCGTGATCGACCGGCTCGGCGAGCTGCGGTGCGTGCTCCCGGCGGCGGGGGTCATGTTCGCAGGACTGCTTGGGATGTTCTTCGCGCGGTCGATGCTGGCCGTGATTCTGACGGGCTGCATTATGATGTCCGGCTATATGCTGGTCACGGCGATTTTGTCCGGCGTCATCCGCGACCATACGCCTGCCGGAAAGGCCGGGCATTTTCAGGGCATCCGCATGATCTTCGGCGTTCTGCTGCCGATGATCTTCGGCCCGGCTATCGGCGCGGCGGTCATTCGCGGCAGCGATTCGACCTATGTTGACCTCGGCGTGGTAAAAACCGTGCCGACGCCGTCCATTTTTCTGGCCGCTGCCATTGTGCTGCTGCTGATTCTGCCGCCGGTGCTGGTGCTTAAAAAGAAGGAGGGGACAAAATGCTGACACCTTGGGGCGAAGCACTGGACAAGAACGCTGTTTTGCAGGAACATCCCCGCCCGCAGCTCGTGCGGGAAAGCTATTACAATCTTAACGGCCTCTGGGACTACGCCATCACGGCCTCCGACGCCTGCCCCGGCGCGTGGGACGGGGAGATCCTCGTGCCGTTTTCGCCGGAAGCGCCGCTGTCCGGGGTGGGCCGAATTCTGAAGCCCGGGCAGGTGCTCTGGTACCGGCGGACGCTGCCGTTTGCAAAGCCGGACGGCGGGCGGATGCTGCTGCACATCGGAGCCGCTGACCAGCGGGCCTGGGTGTACGTCAACGGCCTGCTTGCCGGGACGCACACGGGCGGCTATACGGCCTTTACATTGGATATGACAAAGCTTCTGCGGGATGGCGAAAACATCCTGACTGTCGCCGTGCGCGACGATACGGACGCTGTACCCCTCTCGCGCGGCAAGCAGAAGACGAAGCGCGGCGGCATCTGGTACACGCCGCAGAGCGGCATCTGGCAGACCGTCTGGGCCGAGCACGTGCCGGAGAACTATGTGCAGGCGCTCCTGTTCACGCCGGAGCTGCCGGAGGGACGCGTCCGTTGGAGGCTCGCCGCGCCCGCGCCGAAGGGCGCGCGGATCGAGATTTCGTATCAGGGAACGCCCGTCGCGGAGGGAGAAACGGACGAAGACGGCTGCGGCAGCGCCGTTCTGCCGCCGGAGCAGCTGCACCTGTGGTCGCCGGAGGCGCCGAACCTCTACGACGTGACCATCACGCTGGGGGACGATACCGTCAGAAGCTATTTCGCCATGCGCACCGTCGGCACCGGGAAGGACGCGGCGGGCCATCCGTGCCTGCTCTTAAACGGGCAGCCGTATTTCCAGCACGGCGTGCTCGATCAGGGCTACTGGCCGGACGGACTGTATACCGCGCCGTCGGACGAGGCGCTGATCTATGATATTACGCTCATGAAGCGGCTGGGCTTCAATATGCTGCGCAAGCACATCAAAATTGAGCCTATGCGCTGGTATTACCACTGCGACCGGCTGGGGATGCTGGTCTGGCAGGATATGCCCTCCGGCGGCGGACAGTACAATCTGCTGACCATCTCCGCGCCGCTCATCACCGGCGTTCATCTCAAGGACAGCCATTACCGGCTTTTTGCCCGCACGGACGCGGAGGGGCGCGACAGCTATACCCGCGAGCTGGAGGAACTGGTCGCGCAGCTGCAGAACTGCCCGTGCATTGTCCTGTGGGTGCCGTTCAACGAGGGCTGGGGGCAGTTTGACGCGAAGAATGCGGTTCGCCTGCTCCGCAGGCTCGACCCCACGCGGCTGATCGACCACGCCAGCGGCTGGCATGATCAGGGCGTGAGCGACGTGAAGAGCCTGCACGTGTACTTCAAGCCGTACCGCTTTAAGCCTGACAAAAAGGGCCGCGCGGTCGTCCTGTCGGAGTTCGGCGGGTACAATCTGCCGGTCGCGGGGCACACCTGGAACGCGAAGAACTTCGGCTATAAGGGCTACCAGACGCCTGAGGCGCTGGGTGAGGCGGTCAAAACGCTCTATGAAACGCAGATCGTCCCCGCGTGCAAGTCCGGCCTTGCCGCCGATGTGTACACGCAGCTGAGCGACGTGGAGGACGAGGTCAACGGCTTTGTGACCTACGACCGGCGCGTGGAAAAGCTGCCGGAGGCGCTGATGCAGGCCATTGCGCGGGAGCTGAAAGGAAACTGACCATGAAAAAACGGATTTTGGCGCTGCTTCTGGCGCTGACGCTGCTGGTGCCCGGCGGCTGTACGGTGCGCGACACGGTGCAGATCGTGGAATCCAGCGTTACGACGCTGCAGGAGCTGGCGGACGCTGCGCTGTCCGAGGAGACGGAAGCGCCCGAATCGGGCGAGCAGTTTGTGACCGCCGAGGACCCGGAGGTCACACAGACCGCCGACACGGTCGGCGAGCACGGGTATTATTACGACGCGGAGCACGTCGTTCTGTATCTCGATACCTAGGGTGTATCTGAAAACTCCCAACGCACCCGGACAGCGGGCCTTTTTGCGGTGCGCCGCGTCATTTTTCCTTGAAATACGTCAGTATTCCTGCGAAAAAATGTCTTGCGCAACGCAAAAATCCCTCGCTGCCGGTCACATCATGAGTTTTCAGATACACCCTCTACGGTCATCTGCCGGACAACTACATGACCAAGGAGGAAGCCCGTGCGCTTGGCTGGGAGGGCGGCAGCGTGGAAGCGTATCAGGCCGGAGCCGCCATCGGCGGCGACCGCTTCGGCAACCGCGAGGGGCTTCTGCCGGAGGAAACAGGAAGAACCTATACCGAATGCGACATCAACACGCTCGGCGCGGATTCCCGCGGGGCGGAGCGCCTGATCTTCTCGAACGACGGACTGTATTTTTACACGTCCGACCACTATGCGTCGTTTACGGAGCTGACCGTGGACGGAGGGACAGTCGTATGGGACTGACATACCGCATCGACTGCCGGGAGCTGACCTCCCGCGCAGCCGCGCACGACTGCTTTGCGCGCGTGTTCACGCTGCCCGCGTTTTACGGGCGCAATCTCGACGCGCTGTACGACGTGCTGACGGAACTGCCGCCGTGCACGCTCCTGTTGGAGCATACCGGCTGCCTGTATGACGCGCTCGGGCCATATGCGGAAAAGCTGCTCGGCGTCTTCCGCGACGCAGCGCGGGAGAATCCAAATATCCAGATTCAAGAAGATATCAAAACTTTTTGAGCATTTTTCGTACCTTGTCTATATTGCCAGAAAACAGGCGTTTTTCCTTGTGCGAATTGTCAATTTACAAAGTACGGCATTGTCGGATAAAATACGCAATATGAACGAACTGTGAATAAGTCGTTCAAGAAAGAGAAATCAAGGAGGAACTCTATGGAAATCCAAACTGGCGCATTGGTAATCGTTCTTGCGTACATGGTCGGCATGATGATCGTCGGCTACGTCGTCGGCAAGATCAACATCAAGGGCAGCGCGGACTATCTCGTTGCCGGCCGCAGAATGGGCCTGTTCATGGTCGCGTTCTCGCTGTCTGCCAACAACATCGGCGGCGGCAGCACCACCGGCCTCGCGCAGAAAGCGTTCGGCGCATGGGGCGTCAGCGCGATCTGGTACGTCCTGGCCGCATCTCTTGCCATGATCCCGCTGGCCTACTTTGCACCCAAGATCCGCAAGACCATGGCTGTTACGATCCCCGAGGTCGTCGGCCGCCGCTTCGGCAAACTCTCCAGCAACTTCACGGCAGTCCTCAGCGTCCTGTCGCTGTTCTGCCTGACCTCCTCTCAAATCGGTGCTTCCGGTGCTGTTATCAACGCGCTGATCCCGACGATCCCTCTGAACGTCTGCCTGCTGCTGGCCGGCTTCGTCACCATCTTCTACACGACCTTCGGCGGCATGATCGCGGATCAGGTTTCCGACCTTATCCAGTTCGGCATCATTCTCGTCGGTCTTGCCATTGCAACGCCGATCGTCCTGAAGCATGCCGGCGGCTGGGCTGCGATCTCCGCTGCTCTGCCCGGAGAAAAGCTGAACATGACCCAGATCGGCTGGGCCTCCATCATCGGCTACTTCTTCAACTACTTCTGCACCTTCCTCTGCGGCCCCGAGATGGTCTCCCGCTTCGAGACCTGCAAGGACGAGAAGACTGCGGTTCGCGCCTCCTTCCTCTGCGCCATTCTCATGGCTGCTATGGCAGTCTTCCCGACCCTCCTCGGCCTTGCCGCTTTCGCGCTGAAGGATCAGCTGCCCGGCCTTGCCGAGAACGGCTCCAACGCCATGATGATTGTCACCGGTACTTATGCGCCCGGCATCGTCACTGGTCTTATTTCCGCCGCTATCATCTGCGCGACCATGTCCTCGGCAGACTCCAACCTGCTGTGCATGTCCACGATGATCATCAACGACATCTATCCCGGCTTCGGCGGAAAGAAGAAGCTGAACGACAAGCAGACCATCTTCTATACCCGTGCCTGCAACGTCATCGCGGCGCTCGTCGCCATGGGTATCTCCATGTTCGGCGTTTCCCTCGTCGCCATGAACACCTTCGCATTCGGCATCCGCTGCGCAGGTCCGTTTGCGGCCTACGGCCTCGGCCTTGCCGTTCCGAAAGCAACGAAGAACTCCGGCATGATCTCCATCTTCACCGGCACCATCGCCTTCGCCGTCTGGCAGCTTCTGTCCAACGGCGGCACGCTGTGGTTCATGATGCCGGTCGTCTTCGGCAGCCTTGTTTCTGTCATCACGTTCTATGTTGTGAACCTGATCGAGTGGAAGCGCGGCGTTCCCGCTGCCCCCTCCGCTTATGTTGCCGAGGAAGCCAAGTAATTTACCTTCCCCAAACGAAACTGCCCGCCCTGCCATTGGCAGGGCGGGCTTGACTTTTTCCGCAGCATCCATTAAAGTAGCTCCTGTTCATCGGACAATGTCACTTATCTCAAAGCCTACGCCATCGCCTGTCTGCTGACCTCGTTCCTGTTCTGCTTTGTGGGCTATTTCTCCGGCCTCGGCAAGACCGTCTTTGTCATGACGCAGGGCATTCTGGGCGCGTTCGGCGTCCGCATCCCCGTGTCGTTCGCCATGTCCCGCCTGCTGAATGTGCGCCTGTTCTACATCGGCCTCGCAACGCCCTGCTCGACCGTCGTGCAGGTCCTGCTGTGCCTGCTCTACTACGCCCATCTGGCCCGCAGAGAAAAGGCTGTCCGGTGAGACAGCCTTCGGTGCGTGCGCGTTCCGTCCGTTTTCAGCAAAATTTTACGCCGTCCCCCGTTGTGACAGGGGACGGCGTTCCGGTTTTAATCTTCGAATTCGTGCGCGTCCTTGAGCACCATGTCCTTGACCTTCATCAGGCGGACCTTGGTAGCGCGGTCGTTTTCCTCGAGCTTCATGGAGATATACTTGATGTTTTTCTCCATTTCCGGGATCATGACATATTCCAGCGCATTGACGCGGCGGCGGGTCTTCTCGATCTCGGAGGCGAGCAGCTGCGTCTTCTTTTCGGCCTGCGCCAGCGCAAGCATATCCTGAAATACGGAGGCCAGCGCGCCCAGCGCATCGTCCAGCTCGCCGGACGTTTGCGCGAAGCCGTAGGGGTAAATGGACGCGGCGTCCTCGTTTTTGGTGTGGAACTCGTAGACCGGGACGGAGACGGACATGATGTTCTGGAACGTCATGTCCAACGTCGCCGACTGCTTCGGGTACAAAAGCGCCTGCTGGAGCATTTCGGAGGACATCACGCTTGACGCGACGGTCATGGCGCGGTTGGCCTCCGCAATGCCCTGCTCGACCTTGGCGCGCAGCTCCTTGTTTTCCCGCACGATCAGGAAGAACTGGCGCATCAGCTCGTCGCGCTTGTCCTTGAGCAGCCGGTGGCCGCGCACGGCCGTGCGCAGGCGGCCCTTGAGCCGCGTAAGCTCCATCCGGGTCGGATTGATCGTTTTACTGGCCATGCGAACACCGCCTTACGCCTGCTTTTTGGGCAGGTATTTTTCGATGAACTCCGGCTTGATGCGCTTGAGCTCCGTTTCGGGCAGGATGGACAGCAGCTCCCAGCCGATGTTCAGCGTTTCCTCAATGGAACGGTTCTCCTCGTAGCCCTGACTGACGTAGCGCTGCTCAAATTCCTCGGCAAACTTCGCGTACAGCCGGTCAGTGGGGGAGAGGGCGCTTTCGCCAAGGATCGTTGCAAGCTCCTTCGCGTCCTTGCCGGCGGAATACGCCGCAAAGAGCTGGTTCATGGTGCCCGCGTGATCCTCGCGCGTCTTGCCGGGGCCGATTCCCTTGTCCTTGAGTCGCGACAGGCTCGGCAGCACGTCCACGGGAGGAATGACGCCCTTGCGGTACAGGTCGCGGCTCAGGATGATCTGGCCCTCGGTGATATAGCCGGTCAGGTCGGGGATGGGGTGCGTCTTGTCGTCCTCCGGCATGGTCAGGATCGGGATGAGGGTGATGGAGCCCTTCTTGCCGATCCGGCGGCCTGCGCGTTCATAGAGCGTCGCAAGGTCGGTATAGAGGTAGCCGGGATAGCCGCGGCGGCCGGGGACTTCTTTTCGTGCGGCGGAGACCTCACGCAGCGCCTCGGCGTAGTTCGTGATGTCGGTCATGATGACCAGCACGTGCATCCCGCATTCGAACGCCAGATATTCGGCGGCAGTCAGCGCCATACGCGGCGTTGCGATACGCTCGACCGCCGGGTCGTTGGCGAGGTTCGAGAAGACGACGGTGCGGTCGATGGCGCCCGTGCGGCGGAATTCCTGAATGAAGAACTCCGATTCCTCAAACGTAATACCGATGGCGGCGAAGACGACAGCGAAGTTCGACGCGTCGTCGCCCAGAACCTTCGCCTGACGCGCGATCTGCGCGGCAAGCTGCGCGTGGGGAAGACCGGAGCCGGAGAAGATCGGCAGCTTCTGGCCGCGGACAAGGGTGTTCAGACCGTCGATCGTGGAAATGCCGGTCTGGATAAATTCGTTCGGATAGTCACGCGCGGCAGGGTTCATCGGAAGACCGTTGATGTCCTTCATTTCGGCGGCCAGAACCTCCGGCCCGCCGTCCTTCGGATGGCCCATGCCGTCGAAGACGCGGCCGAGCATATCCTCGGACACGGCCAACTCCAGCGGGTGGCCCAGGAAGCGGATCTTGCTGTCCTTCAGGTTGATGCCGGCGGAGTTTTCAAACAGCTGCACGACGGCGGTATCGCCGCTGCACTCCAGAACCTTGCAGTGGCGAACTTCGCCGTTCGGCAGCTCCAGCTCGGCCAGCTCGTCGTAGGTGACGCCCTCGACGTTTTTGACGATCATCAGAGGCCCGGAGACCTCACGGATGGTACGGTATTCGCGGATCATTCAGCCTCAGCCTCCTTTGCAACTTCTTCGATCTGCTGCTCCATATCGGATACGATCTTCGCGTAAACGTCCTGATACGTGTCCGCCGGAACGGTCTTCGCACGGCCGATGGCGGCACGGGCCGCGATGGCATAGAGCTTCCAGATATCCGCGCCGCGCTCGATGGCCGCGTCGCAGAGATCTTTGTACCGGAGGATCAGGTCCAGCAGACGGGCCTGCCGGTCAAACGACGAATACTGGTCGTTCTCCAGGAACGCGTTCTGCTGCAGGAAGTCCTCGCGGATCATCTTTGCGGATTCCAGCGTCAGGTTGTCCGCCGGGGACAGCGCGTCCTGACCGACCAGCTTGACGATCTCCTGCAGCTCTGCTTCCTTCTGCAAAAGCGCCATGGCGCGGCCACGGTTCTGCATGAACCCGCGGCCCAGATTCTCGTCGCACCAGCCTTTGAGCGTGTCGAGGTACAGAGAATAACTTGTCAGCCAGTTGATGGCCGGGAAATGGCGCGCGTAGGCCAGCGAAGCGTCCAGACCCCAGAAGACCTTGACGATGCGCATCGTCGCCTGCGAGACAGGCTCGGAAATATCGCCGCCCGGAGGGGAGACAGCGCCGATGGCGGTCAGAGAGCCGCGCCGCTCGTCCGCGCCGAGGCACTCGACGCAGCCTGCGCGCTCGTAGAACTGCGCGAGGCGGGAGGCCAGATATGCGGGGTAGCCCTCTTCGCCGGGCATCTCTTCCAGACGGCCCGACATTTCACGCAGGGCCTCGGCCCAGCGGGAGGTGGAGTCGGCGATAACGGCGACGTCATAGCCCATGTCGCGGAAATACTCCGCGATGGTGATGCCGGTGTAGATGGACGCCTCACGCGCAGCCACCGGCATATCGGAGGTGTTGGCGATGAGCACGGTGCGCTTCATGAGCGGCTCGCCGTTGCGCGGGTCGGTCAGCTCCGGGAACTCCATGAGAACGTCGGTCATCTCGTTGCCGCGTTCGCCGCAGCCGATGTAGACGACGACGTCCACGTCCGACCACTTGGCGAGCTGATGCTGCACGACGGTCTTGCCGCTGCCGAACGGGCCGGGCACGGCTGCCGTGCCGCCCTTGGCGATCGGGAAGAGCGTGTCGATGATACGCTGGCCGCTGTTCATGGGCTTGTTCGGGGCGAACTTCTGCGCATAGGGGCGCGCGATACGCACCGGCCAGCGCTGGATCATGTTCAGCTCATGGTCGACGCCGGCGGCATCGGTGAGCACGGCGACGGTCTGGTCGACCGTGAAGTCACCGCCGGTGATGCTCTTGATCGTGCCCGCCATCTGCGGGGGCACCATGATCTTGTGCAGGATGGCCGTCGTCTCCTGGACGGTGCCGATCACGTCGCCGCCGGAAACGGCGGTGCCGGGCTGCACGACGGGATCAAAGTGCCACACGCGCTCGCGGTTGAGCGCGGGTACCTCGATGCCGCGGGTGATGTTCGAACCGGTCAGGTCGCGGATCTCGGGCAGCGGGCGCTGGATACCGTCATAGATATTCTCCAGCATACCGGGGCCAAGCTCCACGGACAGCGGCATACCGGTGGTCTCGACTTTCGCGCCGGGGCCGAGACCGGAGGTCTCCTCATAGACCTGGATGGACGCGCTGTCGCCGGTCATGTTCAGGATCTCGCCGATCAGGCGCTGCTCGCCGACACGCACAACGTCAGAGACGTTGGCATCGGCAAGACCGTTGGCCACGACCAGCGGACCGGAAACTTTTGTGATAGTTCCGCTCAATTTCATTCTTCCTTTCCTTAAAGGATATCGGAGCCAACCGCTCGCTCGACCGCCGCCTTGAGCGCGGTCTGGCCGAGGCCGAGGGGGCCTTCCCTGCCGGGGATCAGGATGATGGCCGGCTTGGGAACATCTTTGAATTTGTCGATCTCGTGCTGAAGCTCCTGCGCCAGATTTTCTTCCACATAAATGATGGCGTAGTCCTCAGAGTCTTTGGTCAGGCGGCGCAGCGTCTCGCGTGCCTCCTCAGTGTTGGCGACCGGGCAGGCCTCGAGACCGAGCGCCTTGAAGCCCATGACGGTCTCCGCACCGCCGACAACTGCAATTTTAAGCATAAGTCTCACGCAGCCTTTCCCGGATGACCGCGGGCTGAAGCCCGGCGAGTCTGCCCGTCAGGATCATTCTGGCGGCCGTCGTCTCGTTTTCCATGGCGGCGAGATACGCCGACACGTGCGCCGCGCCGAAGCTGCGCAGCTTGGCCGCGCGGATGTAGTCCATGAGCGCGTTGTCGCACAGCAGCTCAAACGCCGTCAGCGCGCCGCCGCTCATGGCGGCCGCACCGGCAGCCGCCGCGTCAGACAGCCAGGTGTTGGCATAGAGCGCCGTGAGCGCCTCGGCCGACTCAAACGCCGCGAGCACGCGGTCCGTGCCGATCGTGCCGCCGGAGACAAGTGCGTTCTTGAGAAAGTCCGCATCCTTGGCCATGCGGCGCGTGCGCACGGCGGCGCGCAGATTCGCACCGTCGATCTGCAGCTGCACATAGCCCTTGGCAAAGCCGCCGTCACTCAGACCGTCGCAGAGCGCGAGCATCTGCGCAAAATACGCGCGGTCAAGTGCAAAGTCCGCCGCCTGCGGATTGGCCGTGCGCGCGAGGATCGCAGCGGCATCGACCATGGCCTGTGCCAGAACGGGCGGGATGTCGCGGTAGTCCTCTTCATAGAACGCGGCGTGCAGCTTCTGCGGCGGCACCGTGCCGCGCTGCGACAGAATCGCGCCGCAGTCCGTGCCCATGGCCTGTGCCTTGATGAGCGCCTTGGCGTTGTGGTAGTCGTACTTGAGGCGGAACAGCTGCACGAGCTGCGCCTCCGGGACCATGCCCTCGACCTCGTCGAACAGCGCCGCGATGTGCGCCTCGAGCGCAGCTCCGGCGTCCTTTGCACTCAGACCGCTCAGGTCGCCGTAGCCGCATTCCTCAAGGATCTTGGCCGCCTCCTCATTCGTGGGCGCATCGATCATGCGCTCCATGCGCTCAGCGGAAAGCATCTTGGTCTCGCGGGCTGCCAGCATTGCCGTAATCGCAAGGTAGTTCGTATCTTTTACTTTAGACAATTCCGTTCCTCCTTCATGCGGCGCAGAGCCCTGCGCCCCATATAGGATAATTCATTCCCCCGCGTGGGGCGGGGCAGGTCATGCGCCGAACAAGACCTCGGCGACCTGAGCAGCCAGATCACTGCGGCAGAGCTCTGCGATCGTCTCCACCGCGCAGTTGACCTCGATGTCTCCCTGCTGGAGCACAAAACCGGCGCGCAGGTCGCGCGTGGCGGGGCTCACGGTGAGCCGCGCCTGCTTGCCCTGCTGCGCGAGCAGCGCGTTTGCAGCGTCCGCGACCGCCTGACCGCACGCGGCCTGGTCCTTGGCGTTGAACACCAACGCCTCGGTGCCGGTCGTGGCGGCCTGCGCCGCGAGCTTGGCAAGATAGGCCACGTAGTCCGCCTGCGGCATGGTGCAGATGCGCTCGAGCGCGGCGGCAAACGCCGCGTCGACCATCTCCTGCTTGAGAGCAAGAATGCTCTTTCTGGCTTCCATTTCCGCCAGACGTCCCATGCGCTGCACGCGATCCTCGCAGGTCTTTACACCGTCGCGCACGCGCGCCCAATACTGGTCTTGCGCCTGCTTGTCATAGCCGGCGCGGATCTCGGCGCACTTGGCCTCGGCGTCGGCCGTGATGGCACTCGCCTGCTCCCGTGCGTCCGCCTCGATGCGGCCGGTGATTTTTTCAATACCATTCATAGATCTTCGTTCCCTTCTGTCGGAAGAGGATTTTGGATTACTTCAAGCCGTTGAGCATCAGGAACGACGCCAGCAGGCAGAGGATGGCGTAGAACTCGACCGTGATGCAGAAGATCATGCCCTTGGACCAGTCGTCCGGCTTCTTGGCCAGAATGTTCAGGGACGCGGCCGCGACCTTGCCCTGCGCGATGGCGGAGATCAGACCGCCGAGCGCGATCGGCAGGCAGGCTGCGAAGTACTGCAGGCCCTGCGCAACGGTCAGCGGAGCGGCTGCGTTGGCGGCAAAGATCTGGCTCTGAGCAAGGAACCAGATGACGAAGCCGTACAGGCCCTGCGTGCCGGGGATGACCTGCATGATCATCGCCTTGCCGAACTTGCTGGGATCCTCCGAGACGAGACCTGCGCCGGCCTCACCGGCGATGCCGGTGCCCTTTGCAGAGCCGATGCACGCGAGAGCCGCTGCGAGCGCAGCGCCGAGAAGGCCGAGAGCCAGACCACCGATGGATTCGAGAAATGCCATTTTCAATTTCCTCCTTAAATATCTCTTGAGTACGAATGTTTAGAAATTATGATTTTCCACGTCGACATAGCGCGTGTTGATCTCCAGTGGGCTGAAGGGCTTGCCGCCGTCGACATAGAACTTACCGAAAAACTCCAGACACTGCAGACGCAGGTCGTGCACGAAGCAGCCGAGCAGGTTCAGACCGAAGTTCAGCGCGTGGCCCACCAGGAAGATGAGAATAAAGACCAGCATCGACACGACGGTCACACCACCGCTCGACGGCATCGCGGCGAGAGTGTTGAACACCTGCGCGATGACGCTGCCGGCCAGCATCAGAGCCATGAGTCGGGAATACGAGAGAATGTCGCCGAACCAGCCGGTCAGCCCGTTGTAGAGCGCGCCGAACACGGCCGTGACCTTGCCGAAGCCCTTGGCCTCACGGCCGGAGCCGTAGAGCAGCATCAGGCCGCCGATGCACAGCACGACCGGGACGCCGGCGATGTTGCCGATCTTGAGCACATACAGCGCAAGTCCCGCAAACAGGACCAGCCATGTGCCCTCGTTGAAGATCGCGTCGCCGACCTTGCCCTGGCGGCACTCCATGACCATGTTCACGATCATGCCGGTCACGAGCTGGATAAAGCCGAGCACCATAGCGCCGATGAGGATCGTCGTCGTATCCTTGAGCGGGTCGAGCAGCGGGCTTGTCAGGATGCCGAGCTGGACATCGTGGCCGAACATCTTCACGATCGTCGGCACGGCGTTTCCGAAGAAGCCGCCCGTCACAATGCCGAGCAGGAACGTCGACACGCCGCAGGCAAGCAGCAGCTCGCAGAAATACTTGCTGCCGCGCTTGGGCTTCATCTTGCCGAGCGCGATGAGCGCCGCGAGCACCATCACGAGACCGTAGCCCATGTCCGCCATCATGATGCCGTAAAACAGGATGAAAAACGGCGCCATGAGCGGGTTCGGGTCCACCGTGCCGTAGGCCGGCAGGCTGTACATGTTCGTGACCATGTTGAGCGGCTCTGTAAACTTGTTGTTCTTGAGCTTGACCGGCACCTCGGGATATTCATCCTCCGTGGGGTCGGCCAGATCCCATGCGCAGTCATACTTCGCGAGCACCGCCGTGAGCTTTTCCTCCTCCGGCGCCGTGAGCCAGCCGCGCATACACACGACGCTCTCCGTGCCGACCAGACGCTCCTCCGCCTCGGCGCGGCCGAGCCGGACGCTCGCACGGTCGATGCAGAGCTTGAACGCATCGCGGTGCGGTGCAAAGGCGGCGATGTCCGCCTCCGCCTGCTCACGCTTGCGGATGACATCCGCGATCTGCTGCTGCGCGCTGTCAATGTTTTGCTTGGCCGTTCCCGGCGTGCCGCCGAGGTTTGCCAGCGTGAAGCCGAAGGTGCGCAGCGCAGCCAGCGCCTCCGTCAGCTCGTCCTTCATGCAGATGAGCAGCACATAGTGCTGTTCCCTGTCTGCGGAGATCTCATACATCTGCGACTCGGGTGCCGCTTCCTCCAGCGTCTCCTGCGCCTCAGCGAAGTCTGCCGCCGCCGGCAGCATACACAGCTCGCTCATGGAAAGCTTTGCGCCGTACAAGGCGTTCAGTCCCACCAGCACGGCGGCGGCGTCCGCGCTGCCGCCGGCCATACCAGCCCGCACCGGGGTGTTTTTGTGGATGATGATATCCACCCCCGCCAGCAGCCCGGTGTAGTGAAAAAACGCCAGCGCTGCCTTGATGGCGGTGTTTTTATCGTTGGGCTGCACAGGGCTGCCCGGCAGCTGCAGGCTGAGCCCGGCGCTGCGGCGCAGCACCACACGCTCGTATAGAGTGATGGTCTGCATGGTCATGTCCAGCGCATGGTAGCCGTTTGGCAGCAGCCCTACCACGTCCAGTGCCAGATTGAGCTTGGCCGGGGCCAGCACCGTCACTGCATTTCTCCGCTCTCGCCGTTCCATCTGTGTTCCTCCTCAGTTGCCGTGGTAAATGTTGTTTTCCACCAGAAATTCCCGGATGCGCTTCAGCGCTTCGGTCAGGTGCTCCACGCTGTACGCGTAGGAAACGCGGCAGTAGCCATCACCGGAAGCGCCAAAGGCATCGCCGGGGATGATGGCAACGTGCTTTTGCTCCAAAA
>OGLN01001362.1_pt1 | contig 17618 bp, 19 predicted proteins | sample 1572641 | NCBI WGS metagenome assembly OGLN01 (sample SAMEA2581903, study PRJEB24529) | metagenome | biome: Human gut stool | place: China | collected 2011
TTGAAATAGCGGGAATCCTCCCGGACACGTCCGCTATCGACGGACTGGGTTACTTTTGCAAGCAAAACAATCCCTACATAAAAATAAAAAAAGGGTAAACCCTATTTTAGGGGATAGGGAACCCCGGAGCGAATAAACCGCCCCTTTTAGCTGCATACTTCTACCAAGTTCGCCCGCTTAAAAGAGCGATATTCCTGTCTCTCGGTGTCATAGTACGTTTGCAACGTCTCATTTGCCTTTCTTCCTGTGCCCTGTGTCGGCGGTAGTATAGACTCTTTCAGTGTCCCGTATGCCTCTCTAATCGTCCCGTCTACCTTGCGGAAATAAAACCGAACGATCCGATGTTTCATTTGTACTTTTAACTTCATATTTGCCCATGCCGTTTTGAGAGCCTCCGACATCGTATATCCGTTGCGTTTTACAAACTGCCATGCAAGGCTCATAATCTCGCTTAATTGTGTTCTGTTCCGTGTACTCATATCTTTATTTATTTTGTTGGTCTCTATTAAAGTGGACCGGTTTTTGTTTCCCCAGTGACCGGTCCACCGTCTCATGCTGTTTTGGAAGAGCACGTGTATTTGGTGTATCAATCTCCGCAATAACGCCCGCTTTGGCTTCTGTAATACTCCGTTATCCCTCTTTCCATTGTTGCGTCAAATACAACCGATTCGGGCTTTTGTGCGGGTTCCGACTTTTTCATTAACCGGCGAGCCTCTTTTTCGGCTTTGCGGGCTTCCGCTTTCATCTTAAACCATGCATTCCTCAAACAAGCACTGAACGATTGGCAGAACTCACGGCCGAGAACCGAGATAGAGCGTTTATACATTACCCATGCCATTTTGAAAAGTTGCGATTTGTCGATTTTCGTTTTCATATCCTTGTTTGTTTTTGTTTGACTTTGTTGGTACAAATGTATAGTTAAAACTAACGACCGACAAACGATTCGTTAGCTTTAACTAATATTTAATACAAAACAAGCATTTAGTTAAACCATGTCAAATTATAATTATTGAGTAGTTATTTCTAAATTATATATTATTTATACTTATCTTTGCCGTTAGTAATAACTAAACATTATTTTTATGGATATTAAATCAGTAATTAAAATGCATGGCTATACTATTGAACGTATAGCGAACGAATGGGAGAGTAAACACGGCAAGTCAATAACTCGTGGCGCATTATCTCAATCTATTAACAATAATCCAACTATCGACACGCTACAAAGGATTGCCGATGTAATAGGATGCAGTGTCGGGGATTTTTTTGCGGACGAGCTAAGTAATACAATAGTTTGCCCTAAATGTGGAACCAAGTTAAAGGTAACCGAGTCAAAAGATTAAGCCATGAACGAGGAAATAACAAAGTTATTGCTTCAATGCGACACGTTGAAAGCCCGTTTGTTGGGGCTGCGCCCATTACCACCGGATGCCCTGCAAAAGATAGAGAATGCGTTTGCCATTGAATATACCTATGAAAGCAACCGGATCGAGGGAAATACGCTCACACTGCAAGAAACGGAGTTAGTAGTGAACGAGGGGGTTACTATCGCCGGAAAGTCAATGCGGGAGCACCTTGAAGCGATTAACCACGTTGAGGCGATAGACTACATAAAGGACTTTGCAAAGGGAGGTATGGAAATATCGGAGCGCACAATAAAGGAAATACACGCTATTGTGCTACATGGCATAGACAGAGAGAATGCCGGACGTTATCGGGGCGTGCCTGTTATGATTTCGGGAAGTACACATGTCCCTCCACAACCGTATTTGATACAACCACAAATGGAGGCTTTTATGACAAGGTTTGCCGAAATGGAGGAGAAAAGTATTCACCCGGTACTCATTGCGGCTTACCTTCATGATGAGTTGGTACGCATACACCCGTTTATAGACGGGAACGGGCGCACATCTCGGCTTCTGATGAATCTATACTTACTCCGCAACGGTTATACGCTGGTAAATCTCAAAGGCAGCAACGAGGACAAAATAAGCTATTACAAGGCATTGGAAGCCTCTCATACGGAGAACAACCCGGCAGAGTTCCAAAAGGTCGTTATACGGGCTGAAATAGAATCTTTAAGCCGGTATCTCTCGATTGTAGGATAATATTGTCTGGATTTGAATTAAAGAGAAATAAAATTTTTATTACATTTGAGCATTCATTTCAACTTAAAAAATCGTATCATGAAAAAATTATGCTTCTTGTTGGTGCTTGCTTCATTTATAAGCTGTACATCAACTCCGCAAACGGACAAACAGGGACAAAAACAAGCCGATTCCCCCCAAAACGAACTCCCCAAAATAAACAAGGACAAAGGCGAGTATGGCATTTGGAAAGTCTCATATTACGTTGACGACTTTGGAGAACCGACAAAAGAGGGATATGTATTTACCAGTTGCACCGGAAAATTCAGCAATTCAGCAACCACAAACTCAGAGTTAGGCGTTAAATTTATAATCGATGAATCGGTTTTTTGCATACAACTGTACGAATACAACAGGAACCACCCCGTAAAAGGCTATTTAGACACCTTCCAATTTAAGGCAAAGAGAAGCGACGGAGAAATTTTGGAATTTGAAACTCTTAACGACGAGTATGGACACAATTTTGTACAATCTGAATATAGACAAAAAATAAGAGACTTCTTACAACAAGGTAAGGGAGAAGTTAAATTCATCGCTGAATGTAGGGAGTCTAATTTGTTAAGTCAGTATGAATTTACATTGAAGGATATATCGTATTTGTCAGAGGCTCTTGCAGCCATAAAAAAGACAGAATAGGGTATATAACGCAGAGGTATTTTAGGGGGTATGTCCAAATTTGGCTACCCCCTTCTTTTATGCCTCATCAAATGAGCGTAAAATAGTGTGGAAATTTTTCCTCATTATTTTACACGATATAGCCTATTTCCGTATAGTTGTGGAAGATTTTCCGCACTTTGCCCATATCCATAAATTTACCCCTCATCGATCGACCGTTATAAACACGCAATTTCATGCGTATTATTTAGCCCGATTGCATTTCTATTAGACAGGTAAATATGTTTTAGATTGAATCGATGTGTCCGCAAAATATCCTTTACATTGATTTTCAGCCATTTTACAAACTTGCGGAGCCTTAAATACCCATTTCCCCGGTATTATGTTTTTACATATACCATTTTTGGGGTATGTAAAATACATCTTTGATGAGGTATATAATTAAACATTTGATTCATAGGTTTTTCGGATTTCCGACAGGGCATTTATAAACTCTACCGCTTGCCGGCAACAAATGCGTAAAAAATATTCCGTTTTCCGGCAACATTTTATATTAAAATATTCCATTTGTTAAAGCTGAAAATTGGGGTCAAACTAATAATCAACATGTTACAATCTTAATGTTAAATCCGCAGATTTTACGGAATTAAAAAAAACGCCCTTTTAAATCCCCCAAAAAGGGGTATTAAAAAACAGCAAAAATATTTGCGTTATAAGAGCGTTTCTATATTTATTTGATAGCTATATCGGGAAAGAGGTAAAAATGCCAGAGAAGCGACAGAAACGGCAAAAATATAGGGTTAGCTGAATTTTCAGCACACCCCATTAAATCACATTCGAGTCACTCTATAACGGACTCCATTTTTTTTACAATGTAGTAAAATTGCCTCGGCTTTATATTATATTCCTCGCTCAATTTCTCGGCGATATACGTTACTTTCAAACAATCCCTTTTCATTGATAGGAAACGTTTGTACATGTCAAGGTATCGAACATCGTCCAGCCTAACCCCGGCACGCCTCATCGCCTCCAACACAGGACGGCTTATTTCCATACATTCGTGTACTTTCATTACATTCTCAAAAAAAAAGCCCCCTATTGCTTGGCGTACATGGCAGGAGAAAAACGCCGATCTCGTGTTTCCACTTACACCACCATACAAAAGGGGGCTCTTGGTTTAGCAAAAAGAGATTACAATTAAATACAAATATACAAATTTCACAACAAACCGACTAATCGGCGATGTCATCTTCACTGTTGGCTATCGGTGGCGTACCGTCTCTGTGTACAACAGATATTTTAAATCCGCCTACACTCTCATCGACAGAAAGCCTGTTATCCTGTTTGTTTTTCCAATTTTCAGGGTCTAAGTTCGTCAAAGCAAATATAAGTGCACCAGTATCCGGAGGGAAGTGCTTCGTTATTTTGCTTGACTTTACAAGCACTTTACTCCCGTCCTTTAAAGTCCTATACTCATTTTTAGACTCTTCAATCTCATAACCGGCAGCACGCTTCCAAAGTGATTGCTCCAACGTTTGAACGATAGTTTCACGAAACTCTTTTCTGGCTTTCTTCAAAGCCTCGTCAAATTCCGGCTTATCCCTTTGCCAACGATAAAACGTATCTCGAATAATACCGGCTTTCTTACAGGCCATTTTTACGGTATCGCCTTCCCGAATATAACTTATCACCTCATCTTTAACTTCATTGTATTTTCCTCTTTCCATACTCCTATTTTTTTTATAAAGATACACATTATTCTAATTATTTCCAATCGTTTACGATAACAACTTCAACAATTCACATTCTGAATAATCGCCCTGCGACCTTATAGAGATAATAGCGAAAAATGCAGCATATCGCTCTATATACACAGGTATCGAATAATCGATGTTTTTCAAATCTATCTCTGTAAGTCTGAATGTGTCCTTAATCACAAACGGCGACTTGATGAGGTCTTGATAAGAAGATAGGCCGAAACGTGATACCCGATTTTGAAATTTAAGGTCTGAAAAGTCCAAACGGGCATCCTCCTTGCCTTGACTGTCAAAAGAGATTACAAGCTGCATAATCCTGTCTCCGCAATCTTCAAGCTCCACGATCGTACCGTCGTCGCTCCATTTGAAATATGGAACAGCCCTCATGTCCCCATTGTCACCCCCGGCAGTATAAGGGAGTTTCAATAAGTCTTTTTCATAGTCGAGAGTCTTATTTTGTACAACCATATAGCCGTCTGCACTCTTGGCGTTCTCGTTCTCCTCGTAACGGAAATAGTTCTTCTGTGCAAAGTCCCCAAACGTGTACGAGGTCTCTTTGGCCGTCCACCCTGTCGGAACTAATTTCTTGCTCCAATCGACCGCCTTATTTTTATTGTCTATTATCTTGTTTACGGATATGAAAGAGACACCGGTATCGCTTTTTATGGCGAACAAGCCGAATAGCCAGCATATTTGCTTTATGAAATCGACTACCGATATATCCGGCAGGTTAGAGCCGATCGGGTAAACACCTCCATAAGCAACATCTTCGGTTATATCCGGGTCGGTTATCTTCACATAGCTTTTGATTGTCCCTAATCTATAAATCGAAGTTATTTGTATCGTAATATCGCTATATCCTTCCAATCTGAAAGGCATACTGCCTTTATGTCTGCAAACGCCCAGTTCATCGGCTTTAAGGTAATATATACCCAAAACATGAGTTGAATTAAAAATCATGACTTCAACCGCATTTTTACCGGCAGGGGCGGTCGTCGATATACACAAATCCATCTCCCAATCTTTCCAGTTACTCGTATTGCGAATAAATATATCATTCCAATCGTTACCCGTGATAATCCGTATATTCTGAATCGCATTTACTTGCCTCAACTGAACCCCTTGTGTATCTTCGTCAATTCCTGTTATTTCCGCTTCAAACCAGTTGTATTTGGGGTTTGCTTTCTGGGAGATGAGGGGCAAGTACAACAGTTCTATATATTGCTTATAACTGCCCCAATCCATTGTAAGACCGTAATATGAGGCTATTTCCTCCAACAGCCTCATGCAATTGACCGACGGGTGTATAAATATCTTGTCTCGGTTGGAATCTACATCTATACCCGCATTATGACGGATATAACCGTGTGACAATTGACCGTCAACCAGTCCGTTGTCGTAGGTCGTAGAGCTGTTCCACGGCAAAGCCATATCGGCAAACTCCTGTATGCTCTTATCATCGTTCATGAGCTGAATAAATTTCTCACTCATTCCCCAAGTCAAGGCCACATTAAAGCCGTCTTCGCTACACGATATAAGAACAGCCTTTGCGTCAAATAGCTTTACCCCATTCCTGTAATACTCCGCATTGAAATAGTCCCTCATCATGTAGCTCTCATGACCGGCAACATCGGGAAAATCCAACAGCCGTATATTCTTATTCGTCCTCGGTAACTTTATCGTATAACTGTTCGAGGCTGTTATCTTGGAAATGTCCCCCAACAAATTGCTCTTGAAATTGAGTGTTATCTCACCGTCGCTCAAATCGACTCTTTCGCCCTTTATATACAATTCCTCTTTCATATCCTTGTTATTAAATTTAACATCGCCTTATATGCCTTTTAGCCCGTTTGAGAGTATTTCTTTGTTCTCGTGTAGATTTTTATCACCAAGACAAAGAAACACCCTAAAACGGCTTATTTTTACTCTCTACCTGTCGCCCAAATTCTCTACCACATTAACCTGTGAGCCAACCTTGTTAATCTCCGTAACGGAAACGACCGGTTGAATCCCTTTTATTCCTTTGGCGACAGCCCTCGCAATCATATCTTCGCCCATTGCTTGGCTACCCTTTTCCACCACAATAGGCGCACCTCCGCCCGATTGATTTATGTACGACAATATCGGGGAAAACATGGAGGTCGCTCTCGCCGTTATCACGCTCTCACCGTTAGACAACATAGCGGGTATGCTGTCGCTCGTCCCTGTTCCGGATCCTTCTACAAGACCGCCTTTGGCGAACTTGGCCGAGTTGATTATACCGATAGCGGTTGTCATATTGGAGATAATTTGAACAATTCCGGCGGCTGACTCTGCTATACCGGCTATTCCTTTCCATGCGTTTGCCGATGTCAGTTTGGCGATTGCCTTTCCTGTCTCTATGGCTATCTCGGCGAGGGCTAATGTCTTTGACAATATCAAAAACGCCTTGTTGCTCTCTCCGAGCTGCTCGAATAACCCTGATAGAGCCCCCGTAATCTGTGAAGCCGCATCCAGTTTCGCCTGTTCTATCTCTATTTCCCTCTGGGCAAGTTCCTCTTTGGCATCCAAATATTCCTGCTGGGCTTCGAGTTGTCGGGCTTTGAACTCGGCATCGCTTTCTCCCTCTAACTGCTGTAAGGAATCAAGCCGTTTCTTGGCATTTTCAAGCTCGACTTGCAACTCATCTTCTCCGGCTATCTTGGCGGCTGCTAACCTGTTGGACAGTTCGAGCTCAAATGCTTTCATGGCTTTCTCCTGTTTTTCCCGCTCATGCTCCGATGTCATTTCGTCGAGCTTCTTTTGATAACGTTCCTCGATTAGCTTTTTCTGCTCGGTCGTAAGCTCGGTATTGGATAGCTCTATCTCCATTTCCTTTTTGAGCAACTTGGCTTTCAAATCATACTCTTGATAATCGCCTTCCGTGGAAAGTTCGAGTTTCTGCCGTATGTAGTCGGCCTCTTGCTGCAACTGGTTCCTCATCTCCTTTTCATTTACCTTAGCGAGGTCGGCGGTACGCTTTTTATTCAGTCGGTCGATAGTCTCGTTTACGGCGGCTTTGGCTTTGGGGGTCAAATCGCCCTCGGTTTCAAGGTATCTTTTCAAGTCCTCGATTTGGTCGTCATAGCTTGCGTTTATGGTGGCTCGCTGCTTTTCCGCACTGTCCTCGATGAGCGAGTTTTCTGCGTCTCTGAGGGCTCGCAAGGCGGCTATCTCTTTCTTTTGGCGTTCCTGTAACATCTTCATTCTTTTCTCGTTTTCTTCCCTCTCTTTCTCCTTATCCAATTTATTTTGAAAGTCCAAAGCCGCCTGTTGTGAAGGTGTTAACCTGTTCGGATCGGTATCGTTGAGAACTTCCTCCTTTGGCTCTTGAATGGTAAATGTCGGCTTGCCTTTAAGTCCGTCCATGAGCCCCCCGACAAAATCGAACATTCCCTTTACCCTTTTTATCTGTGAGTTAATTGTTTTAACTATGTCCGTCATAGTCGCATTCCAACCTGTTTTTATCTTGGATTGCAACGCCTCAAACGTGCCGCCGGTTATGTCTGCAAACTCCGATATGGCGTTTTGAAGCTCTATTTCAGAGTTTATTCGTGCCCTCTGCAATTCTCCAAGCTCGCCGGAGCTTTTTATCACGGTTTGCATGCTCGTATCTATGTCCTTCAAGGTTTTCAGATATTGAAGCCCGGCATCCTCTCCCGGACTTCCGAATATGTCGGCTATTGCGGCTCCAACGGCGGCAGAGTTTTCCGGCAGCTCTCCAAGTCTGGCCGATATTTCCCGGATAACATCGAATATCGTTTTGCTTCCGCTTACAAGATCCTTTTGTACCTGCTTCGAGTCTAAGCCTATATTTTCCAACGCCGTGGACGTGGCGGTCGTCATTTCCCGCAAACGGATCGTTGCCTCCTTGATTGCGTCGATACCCTTGTCGGAAAACAGGCCGTCTTTGTTCGTCTGGCTGACTATGGCTATAAATTCATCGGCATTCAATCCGGCCTCTTTGAAGAATGTCGAGTATTCACGGACATTTTGTAAAAACGCTCCCGATACGTCCGCTCCGGAGATAAGCCCTTCTTTCAGCAAGGAAACAGCCTCATCGGTAGATATGCCGAACTGCCTCGTCAAGGCGTTGGCCGTGTTCAGTGTCTCCCGGAAATCTTTCCCGAATGTGTCCGATATGGCTTGTACCTCGTTTCTGAACTGTTTTAGCTCGTTCCCCGACAAACCTGTCAGCTGCTTTGTCAATCGGGTTGCCTCCACAAGTCCGGCGTTATAATCATACCACCATTTGAAGGCAGAGCCGACACCGACAATGCCGGCGACAGCCATAAATGAGGGGCTCTTGATGAGGGATAAAAGGGTCTTGCCAAAGGCTTTTATCTTCGTCGTCGCCCCCGTGCCGCCTTCCGCTATCTCAAACAGGGTTTTGGCAAAATCGGAATTTAAGCCGATAGCCTCCTTTATGGCATTGTCATAATTGCCGACGTTCCTGTAATACCGACCGGTTTCCTCCTCCGCCCCTTTCAACGCTTTGGTTACCCCGTTTATCTTATCTTCAAGCCTCTTGCCTTTGGTGGCTTCCCGCTCGGCTTGGCTCAATCGGTCGTACTCGGCCGTAAGGTTCGAGAGTGCCGCACGCAGTTGTTTCAACGACCCTTTTTGTTCTTCCTCGATTCGGAGGTTGTTTTGTATCTCTTTCCGTAGGGCTCGCACTTTGAATGCGCTTTGCTCGATTTGGGTACGGTATTCCTCCATTCCCTTTCTATATTCCTCCTCGCTAATCGCTCCCTCCTTGAAAGCCTCGGTTAATTCCGTCTGTTTTTTTTTGAGCTCGTCGATTTGTTTCTGACTCTCGACAATCTTCCGTATTGCCTTCTCGTTGTTCACTTGGATTTTTACTCCGATAAGAATTTCTTTGTTACTCATTGTTTTATTTTTTTGGTTAGTTAATTTAACATGCTTATGTCTCTAAAATAAAATTCCCCTTTCGGGCTTATTATAACCCATTCCGGGACTCGGCCTATTCGGGTTAAATATTCCTTGAAACATTGTATATTTTCAAGGAAATGTGTAGCGGATTGATAACCGTTTGCTTTGGCAAAATTGTCGTCAACCTTAATTTCAACCACATCGCCCCGTTTCCAATGACGGAACGTTATCGGATAGCCGCACAAACGCTCAACGACAATCCGGTAATTGCAATCTTCTTTTATTACTTCCATAGCTTGAATGTTTAATTGTATCACAAATGCGTCTTATTGCCTATTCTTTTTAGATTTGCGGAGGTTTCTCCTTGAAAACGATAAATTATACCAAACAGGAAAGAAACGCTCTTAAATCGCCTTATTTCGCTTCATCTAATTACCACGGCATATTATCCTCTTTGCCGTCTGCCAACATCGGCATTTCCGACAAAGGATAAAATTTTGTGGTTTGACTGTCAAAACCGACTATAAATTTGATTATTCCCGTGTTCCTACCCTTGCAAACGTCTATCATCGCCGTGCCTTTGGGGTCTATATCGGAAAAAGGTTCCGGGTATATCTTTTTGGTCGTTTCGTTTAGCTCCGGCCGGTAAACAAGTATAACGGAATCCGCCGCCTCTGCTATTTGCCCGCTATCTCTCAAACGGTGTATTGTCGGTATAGGGTTTGCCCTGTCCCGGCTCAACTGCGATAAGGCTATTATCCAAATCCCTAAATCCTTTGCCAGATTTTTAAGCCTTCTTGACACATCGCCCATTTGCTGCTCCTTGTTGGCTCCTTTCATGTTGACGTTAAGAATCTGGATATAATCTATTACGGCTCCGGTAATGTTGTATTTACGCCTCATCGACCGTATAGAGTTGATTATGGCGTCTATGTTGCTGTTGCTTCTGTCGTCAAAATATAATTCTGCGTTCATGAATTTAGATACCCCTCGATCGACATCGGTTATTTGGTCGCTTGCCAACTTCCTGTATAATATCTGGGTCGAGGGAACTCCGCTTTCCATTGCTGCGAGGCGGGCGGTTAGTTGCAACTTTGTCATTTCAAGGGAATAAAAAGCGACTCTACCACCCGAAACAGAAGCATGTAAGGCTATCGAGGTTGCAAGAGAGGTTTTACCTTGCGAGGTCTCGCCCGCTATTATGATGAGGTCGGAACCTTGAAGCCCTCCTTTATCGTCGAGCTGATAGAACCCCGTCTTATCTCCCGTTATCCCGTGGTTGTTGCTGCTGTTCTTGTTAATTTGCTCGTAAAGCTGTCTTATGGTATCTCGGACTTTGTATATTTCCACGGTTGAATCTTCAAAAACAGAATCCAATTTGTTTTTTGCATGATTCAGTACGTCGGCTATATCCTCGCTTTCCTCCGTCCCGGCCTTGATGAGGTACTGCCCGATTTTCCAGAACATTCTACGCCGGGAAAGGTCGTATAAACGTGCTGCGTATTGGTACAGGTTATCCACGGATATATGGCCGGATATTTCCGACAACTCAAAAGGGCTTATTTCCGATCCGGATTTTTGAAGCTCCGGCAATACGGAAATCATGCTTACTTCTTCGCCTCTGTCGCATACCGACAAAATAGCTTTGTAAATATCCCTATGGCGGCTATTATAAAAACAATCCGCCGTTAATATTTCCCGGACTTCTTCAAGCTCTCCGGGCTTTGACAGGATAGTACCCAATACCAACTTCTCGCATTCGGTATCATACAGCATTCTTGAATCCTCGTGCAGTCCCATTATTTCCTCCTTTCTTTTTCAGTTCGTCGATAACACTGATATATACCGATGTTCTCTTTTTGGGAAAATCTTTCCAGTTGTTTAGGTTTTGAAGCACCTCGCAAAGGTCTTTTTTACTGTATTGTCCCAAAATTTGGTTATACTGTTTCTCCGTCATTTGAGTTGCCACCTTCAAAACAAAGGGGCAATTTTCCTTTAACCAGTTATTGAATTTCAAAAAATCTTCCGAGACGGTGGTTGAAAGAAAATTTTTTCTTTCATCTATGTCTATACATAGATTTTCTTTTAAATCCTTATTCTTATCCTTATTCTTATCCTTATTCTTATTAAGGGGTTTCTTAGGGGTTTCCTTTGGGGTTTCCTTTGGGGTTTCCTCTGGGGTTTCCTCTGGGGTTTCTTTTTTCTTCTTTGGCCTACCCCCCAAAGAACCATATTCCGCTCCCTTTTTGCCGTTATTTACACAGGCATCATAACGTTTAATCGATGAGTCGATATTTGGTTTTACCAACTTCCAAATAATTTTACATATCGGGGTTAAATCGGTAGGCTCAATACCTAGAAAGGCGTAATCGGTCAAAGCCTCATAAATGGCGAGTTTTTCATTTTCATCTTCAAGTCCCATTATAGCATCCTTGAAACTCCAAAAGAACGAAAAAGCATCTCGTTTCGGGTTTTCCTTGTCTGAATTATTATTCATAATATCCTTTTTTTAAGTGTCCGATTTGTCCGGTTTGTTGCTCTAATTCAATCCTATGTTATTAAGTGGATCCGCTTCCTCTAAAATCGTCCATTCAGGGAAATATCCAATAGATTTTATAATGCTCTCACCCACCTTATCCTTCATATCTTCCAGTGAGTTAAACCCGACAGCCCTCGCAAATCCGTCGTCTATTTTCAGCTCTTTCAGATTCTTATTTTTCCATATCTTAAAGGTGAGCGGTATGTTATCAAATCTGTTCTCGACAACTATTTTGTATTTGCTCGTTTCTTCTATTGTTTTTGCATTTCTTTTCATCGCCTTGTATAATTATAATACATTTGATTGTTTCCTTAAATAACTAAGAATCTCATTAAAACCACCCATACATAACTGCTTGCAATACGAGGGTATGAGCACTTTTGCACCCTCCAACACTATAAGCTCTATTTCCGACGGTATGATTTTCTCGGCTTCCGATGTGGCGGTCTCATCTTGGTGGATTATGAACAGAAAGCCGTCGTTTTCATGCCCATATAGCGGGTTAGGCTTTTCTTTCCCTTTTACAGTGTATGTTCGCACCGTCGGGGCATAGCCATACGCATAACCGCTCATTTTACCGTCCATAAAATAATCCTTCAATCCTGTAAAATTTAGGCTGTCTTTGGCTTGTAGCCTCATCTGTGGCGCACTTGATTTGTAGCTCGTCTTAGGCACGAGGAACATAGATACACGACCGTCACGGCCTTTTAATTTCTCCATTGGCGCATAGTTGCCGGCGGTCGCCGTAATCACATACTTAGGTGTTTTACTGCCGTTTCTCTCCAACGACAAACGGGCATAATAGATAATATTGGGGGTTATCATTTTACACCCCCTTTCATGCAATATTCTTGCGCTTTTTGCCCGACCTCATCGTCGGTAGATACCCGGTTACTCTGCATCCACTCTTCAAGCTCGGATCTATTAAAATAACACATTTTACCGGTTGGGCTTTTGTAGTGAGGAACTTTACGCCCCATTGTCAACTTATACAAATAACTCATCGATATACCCATGTACCGGGCTGCTTCTTCACTTGTCAATACTGTTTTTGTAGTACTGATAATGTTTGCCGCAATATAATCGGCAACCTCCTTTGTATTCTCTTTCATATTTTTTTGATTTGAGAATTAAGGCTTTCAGGGTATAGGTGTAAGACTATCCCGTCTTTGCCAATCGTATTCATCAAAATAGGCTTACACTCACTATTCAATGAATACACAGGCAAAGATATAGGGTATAAGAAATAAAAAAACACACCGGTAACACACCGGTGTGTTTAGTCATTTTGAACCAAAATCACACAAAAAAAACAGAAAACTTACTTATTACTACCAGTATATAAGAGTATTTTTAACGTTTATTCTGTGGAAGTATAACACAATTCATTGAAAATATCATCTACCACATCATGTCCTTGTGGTAAAAAATTATTATCTCCATCTCTACCATGTGCATCCATTCCCTTGATTTGTAACCAGCTTTTTCTTGCATTCCCTAAATTTTTCCACCCAAATTTTAATTTAAAAAAGTTCCAATTTGTAGTCGGACTCCCGTTTGAATATTTTTTTGAAAGATTCAATTTTGATGATACCTCTTGGCAAAAGTAATCTTGTAATTGTTTTGTGGCTAACCAATTGTTATTTTTGTCAATAAGCCCCTTATCAAATGCGATGTCAATTATATCCTTTAATTCTTCGTTCTCAATAAGCATAATATCCTTATCCTTATCAACCGTTATTTTAGTTGAATTGCTATACTCATTTATTATGCTTATTTGGCACATTGTTTTCCGCAAACATTTATAAATTTTCGTATTTATATCCTGTAAATAATGATACAAGTCATTAACAGGATCATGCATTCCAAATTTCATATATGCATAACCCGTATAATCTATATACTTTTCTATATACATCTTTGATTTTGTACTCATAGCAAACAAAATTTCCGCCTTTGTTTTTAAATCTATTGGGCTGTTTTCTATCTGTTCAAATTGATATTCAATGCGAATTTGCCCCAAGATTATATTTTCAAAATCCGAGAATTTTGATCCAATTTTAGACAATCTTCTAACAAAGACTATATTTTCATCTAACCTATAATAACAACGTGTAAAACCTTTTTTTTCTAATAATAGAATCTTTGAATAATACTCTTTGCAAAGCTGCCGCATATCAACTTCTGACTCCCTGTTTTCCATATCGTTCTGTATAAATAAGTTTATTAAATATCAAGTTCCGGCAAGCTGTTTATAGCGTCTTGTTTTAGCTTGTCTATGGCGTGCATATACTTTTCTGTCATTTGTAGGCTACTATGCCCCAGAAGGCTCGATACCGTCTTTATATTAGCTCCGTTATTAAGGATATTGACAGCAAAACTATGTCGTGCACAGTGCCAACTAATATTTTTATTGATACCGGCTCTTTTTACCCAACGTTTTAATGATTTTAAGCACATTTCATAACTCGGCAAAGGAAATATCAAATCGTCCTTGCTATTGGTGTTTGCCGGCATACCTATCAACTTTAACAAACTATCGTTAAGAGGTATAACAACTCCGCTTTTAGTACTATGTCCTTTTGTCTTATTCTGCTCAAACCTCAACAGCTTATTAGAATAGTCCACATCGGCAAATGTAAGCTCTTTAACATCACAAAATCGCAAACCGCAGTAGAGACAAAAAATAAATGCCCTTCTTATATTGGGATTCTCATTTTCCCGTTTTGTGCTTATCAAAAGTTGCATCTCCTCCTGTGATAGTATTTCTTTCCTTAGTTGGCTGTCATCTACTTTTATAGAAATCCCGGAACACGGATTTATCCGCATTACACCATGCTCGACTGCATGTTTTATCACTTTCTTAAAACGTGCATATAGGCTTCTCGCCCCCTCCCCGACACTCCTGCTTTGCAAATACTCTGAAAAGGATAGAATCATATCCTTAGTAATCTGATCTGGCCTAATCATATCCTTATACTTGTTATATTCCGGTGTCTCATTAAGAAAATCGACAAACCGCCCAAATGCAATCCGGACCATTCTAATATCTTTCTTAGTGTAATTATCTATATATGTCTGGAAATAGTCTAAAAAATTTACTTTTCTATTGCTTTTAAGTCTATATCCTTCTGTCATTTCTAACAGTTCCTGCCCCTTCTCAAACCTTATCTTTTTTGCCAATTCCAACGTATCTTTATTCTGTTGCCTCTCTATCGGTGTCCTCGGTGCTTGCCAGAGGTACAAAGACAAATGCTCCCTTTTCCGGTCTTTCCTCGTAACTTCTCTGCCAAGTTTTTCGTTATATATTTTTTGATACCCCAAATAATAATCGAGAAACAAACTTTCTCTACCGTCCGATAATACCTTAGCCCCAAGTTTGGGGTTATCTGTCGTATCTTGACTAATAATATATGTATTATCGCTCCTCAACTTTTTTTTAGTAGCCATTTCTTTTAAATTCCTTTGTTTGCAAATATAGGAATTTTTTTTATTCTGGGTAGCCAAAGGGTAGCCAAAAATATGAAAATATAATCTTAAATTTGAATACATAAGATAATATAAAATTATTTTCATATCTGATTTTCTTGCACTTATATTCAAATTTTAGTATCATTTTTTCACGGTATTACACCCCCTTCGGGTACTGCATAAGGCTGTTAATCTTGCGATTTACAGCCTTTTTTATTTTAAACACCAAAAATGTCCACCCCGCCAAAACGGCTCAGTCGATAATTAACGGGGATTGTTCGTGTTTGTCCTCCCCCCCTGCCGTGTCCCGTAGCCTTACGGGGTTTCACATATAAAATCGGAACAGAAACGAAAAGGGAATACGTCTCAACCTCTCCCCCTGTGTTTTGCGCAGCAAAATATAGGGGGAGTGCCCGTAGGGCGAGGGGGTTAATATATACAATCAAATATTGCTTTGCGACACAGAGGAGAAGATTGAATACTTTTTATCTTACCGGCAAAAATCACACGACAAAAGAGAGCCGCAATACTCCTTGTCTAACTCTTAGAACAGCGAAAGATTAGTATGACACTATCGGCGTGCTTTTTTAACCTCCTCCCCTGCCGTGTCCCGTAGCCTTACGGGGTGTTTTGTTCAGCAAAATATAGGGGAGGTGTCCGCAGGACGGAGGGGTTAAGTCCCATCAATTCCACCTATATCAAGTACCCCCTGATACATTCTTCTCTCTGTTGAAAAGAATTGACAAACAAGAGATCTTTTCAAACTTTGTTCAATCATGCCATAAAATCGTACATACCGTCACATACATTTGCACCAAAAACAAAAGTATGGAAAATCTCGAAAAACAATTTGAACAAAAACTATCGGCAAGTCGAATGCAAATAGAACTGCTGCGTAATCAAGTGTTGTTACAGTATTACACACAACTCCTCGAACTCGATCCCCTTTTGCAACCCCAAGAGGTAAAAGCCCTGATGAGCTGTATCAACACGCTCGAACGTTACGCCCGTAAATATGATTCCAAAAAGAAACATAATGATACGACACAAGCCTCTTCGGCAACACAGCAATCGGCACGCAGCGATAACGAAAACATAGATTCCATACCTGACAACAACCAAAAACAAGACCCTTGTAATCTAACAATAGTCAATCCTCTGACAATTGTCAAAGAAACATCGCCCCATCAAATCCCCCTCGTCCGACCGGTAAAAAATCAATTACCTAAAATGATAAAGGCAACAACGCCCGGCAATCCCAAAGGAAAAAGGAAAAAGAAACGTAAATAAAACCTCGCTCAGAAACAGGTCCAAATTGTTTCGAACCATTCTCAAAATCAATATTTCAAAACCTCCGACCGAATTCCAATAAAAAAGTATCCCGGAAATCAATTCCGCATGCGATACTCATTAGGGGTAACACCCACTTTCTGCTTGAATAAACGACTGAAATGTTGTGGATACTTGAACCCCAAGCTATAAGCAATTTCACTGACCGAAAGACTGGTATCGAAAATACGGTCTTTCGCTACTCCGATCAACTTAGCTTGTATATACTCCTGTGCAGAATTTCCGGTCTCTTTTTTAATCAAGTCACCAAAATAATTAGGCGACAAATGCAAGGAATCGGCACAATATTGAACCGACGGAAGCCCTATGATTTGAGGTTTCTCCGATTGAAAATAATCGTTCAACAAATTCTCGAAGCGAGTCAAAATATCTTTATTCACATGGCTGCGAGTAATAAATTGTCGGTCATAAAACCGAACGCAATAATTCAAGAACAATTCTATATTATTTACAATCAATGTCTTGCTATGCTTATCGATAGCATGTTGCAATTCCGACTCTATATTATGAAAACAATCGAGAATTACTTTTCGTTCCTGTTCCGACAAATGAAGCGCCTCATTCGATTCATAAGAAAAGAAAGTATAGTTCTTCATCTCGCGTACAAGCGAAGTACCCCGTATCAAATCAGGGTGGAACAAAAGAGCCCAGCCCTTAGGCTGGAAATATTCTCCATTATTGACAATCCCTACGACTTGTCCCGGAGCCAGAAAAACAAGCGTTCCTTCTTGATAATCATAATAATTCCGACCATAACGAATATCCCCGCATTTCCCAACTCATGCTTTTACCTCTCTTTCTTCTTGGCTATCACTCAACAATTTACCG
>OGLN01001366.1_pt1 | contig 17597 bp, 28 predicted proteins | sample 1572641 | NCBI WGS metagenome assembly OGLN01 (sample SAMEA2581903, study PRJEB24529) | metagenome | biome: Human gut stool | place: China | collected 2011
GATAATTTGTAAGCTTCTGTTTTGTTTTTTTTAATTCTTCTACATTATTCCCACTAATCTGACTATCCAGCATGGTTGATAGCACTTCCAAAATCAATGAATCACGTTCCGCAATCCTCTGAAGACTCTCGTAATCTCGCTTATCATGTTCTTCTAGTGTCTCAACTCGCTTGTTGAGCCGAAATGCCGGAGTAATCCACTTAAAAATAACAGCTGCTGCCCCTCCGACAATAGACACCCCTCCGCAGATAGAAAGAAAAATCTGTACAAATTCTGATATGCTCATTTAGCTACTCCTTTTCCCAGTAGTATATTGGGATCTCATTACCACTATCCCATGTATCGAAATATTTGCCCTCTTGTACCGTCACCACATGACCATCTACGCAGAGAATGTATGTGCCTGTCGGATGTTCTGCACAAAAATCATTGACTGTATAGATATATCGCTCTGATTGTTCAATCAGTTTGCGTCTGTACCCATGTTTGTAGAGGTACGCTCCCCAAACGTAATTAGCTGATGGCATATCTGACAGAGCATATGCCTGTATCATTAATCCGACAAATACCGTTTCCCAGTCGAAGTCAGTTGCTTTGCATATTGCTCGGACAACGCAATCTCCTGTTCTCTTATCCTTAACAGGATTTGGATTATAATATTCCCATCTGTCCATCAGTCAATCCCCTTTGCTGTTTTATACCGTTTTGCCGCTCCTCTGGCTTTTGCGGCATTCTGGCGGTTCCACTTCGCTATCATAAGTCGGTCTTGCAGCTCTCTTAGGTCATTCTGCTTGCAGTAGTCCTTGTATGTAGCATTTTGTTTCTGTAAAAGATAAGACTTCCGGTCAAGGTCTTGTTGGAGTACGAATTTTGCCTGTTCGTCCTTGCAGTTATCAACCGCTGCTTGCATTCCAAGGACTTCCCTCTTTGTCTTTCGGATTCTTCGCTCATAAGTACGTTGTCTCTGTTCCTTTTCATACTGTTTTCCCTTGTCGGCTTTGTCCCGTGCCGATAGTTCTGCATAAGGATTAAATTCCCCGTCACTTGCCCCAAAGCTATGCCGACAGTTGACCCCTGACAGTCCACTTGCCGTTCCGTATCCGGTCAATGAGAACGGCGGAAATTTCTCACTCTTGCCAGAACGAGAGTATATCTTTCCTTGCCACCATGCGTGATTTCCCGGATTCTCGCCGCCGTCACCTGTTCTGGCTCCCATGTGAGCACTGACCAGAACTAAATCCCAGCCCATTTCTTCCATGCGTTTGAGGGATATATCTCCAGTAGCCTGAGCCACGCCAGTTCTAACAGAACGTGCGACTGCTGTTTCGATCGTGTCTTTTCTGCCAGATGGATATGTGACCGTAACACCATCACTCACAACATTATTAACCGCCTCCTTGATGGCTTGCGTATAGCCAACTGTTCCAGTCATCACATGATTGTATGCAAGGTCGCATTGGTTGATATACAGCGTCTGAGCCGCATTTGCAGTTGTCCTTGTGAAGTTCCGCCATTCTCCCATTGTAGCAAGCATATTTCGCTCCATGAGCCTTATCATAGCTGGCGACTGTTCGAGCGGTACAAGGCTTAATCCTGCCGCCTTATATACCTTATCATCATAGTTCATTGCAGTGATTCCGGCATCCTCAAACGCTTCAAGAAGTTCCTGCTGTTCGCGTTTGGTGTATTTGGATAATTCCGTCAGAATGTCCTCTAGTAGTTCACCGGATTCCTGTAGCGTTCTGATTCTCCACGCATCAGCATTGGTTAGAATATAATCCTCGCCTCTGCCAATTCTTGCCATCATTCTCGACACGATCTCAGAGATGATATACTGATGCAGTTCTTCAGCAATCTGTTCACTGCCCTCTGTTACCCGGCGTAAATATTCTGGACTAAGTATAATATATCACCTCTTTCGTCAAAAGTCGTGGTACATGTTTTGGTTTTTTGTTGGTTAACTAAAGCCCTCTTTAGTTAAGCAACCATATACGACTTAATATTGTTAATGGTGGCTTGACTAATTCCGATGCTCAAAAGATAACTAATAATCTTATCATTAAATGTTACCCCATTGAAAGTTTTAATGTAGCTTACCATAGATACATATTGAGCAAACTTCCTAGACGTATTCGGATTGTCAGCCTTATAACTTGCATACGCAAATTCTGTAAGTTCATAATCTTTTGCTATATCGGATTCGCTCACACCTAAAACACCTAGAATCAAAAAAGCAAGTGTTCCAGTTCTATCTCTACCACCTTGGCAATGGAAATATATCGCATTACTTTTTGATAACTTTTCTTCAATTTTTTCAAAAATAGATTTTATTAATCCTTTTGTTATAGTGTCTTTCAAACCTGTATCATATGGTTGAATAGGATAACAATTATAATCAACAAGAGCACCGATAGGCGATTTTGTATTACCAACATCCGTTCTTAAATCAATGTCAGTTTTTATTCTTATTCTATCAAAAAGTTCTTTTTTACCTTCATGTGTTAATTCCACACCGACTCCGGTATCATCAAGTTCGCAACCTCTAAATAATAATCCATATTTAATTTTACCATTTGGCGTAAGCCAACCACCTAAATCACGAACATTTTTTAATCCGTCAATTTTTAACATATGCACTTGTCCAATAGTGGTAAAACACCCTTCTTTAATTACAATTAAATTATTGTCAAAATCAGTACCACAAACTTTATAGTAATATGTTGCATTTGGGATTAAATTATATACAGCAAAATCACTTATTCCACAAGGAATATCATATGATTTCACAGCAACTGTATCAGCAATAGGAATTAATTTGTTTGTAGAAATATATAATATTTGATTTTTTATATCTCTATTTAATTTCCATTTAACAACCATTGGAAAACCACAATCTTTTCTATAATAAACAGATGGTGCAGAATATGTACCAACTTGTGTTATTGTGTATTCTTGATTTGTGTAATCAACATCTTCAACAAAATCTCTGACCTGTGGATTATCAATGTTTATATCGGTTAATTCATTTCCAATATTATCCGTTGAACAATTTAACACATAATTATCCAAATAAGGTAATAGATTACCCTCGTTTAACTGCCATTTTTTTATATTAGGAATATCCGAGCCTTTTCCTGTGGAACGAAGTTGAAATCTTAGATGATTAGTGTTTTCAATAGTTGTAAATTTAAAAAATTTTGAAGAATTATTAATGGCGTTACTTGCATAACCTAAGAACCTCATATCTTTGTCATAAAAAATAACACTTAACTGTAACTCATAAGGGATAGATTCACTACCATTTGAAAAGGTGTATTGAGTATTCGGAAGAACATTAATAGTTTCATTTGTTGCCGAATAATTATCATTATTATCAAGAAACAGTTCACCGGCGTGAGAGCCTGTGAGGGGAATGAATGCTCGAGGTAAAAAATTAACATCAAAAATGTTGTAAGTTTTAACATACAAATCTTCCTTTAGCGAAGCAATGTTTGTCTTGTTCTGCTCGATCTGCTGTGCCTGTTCTGTGGTGGCTCCGGGCTTGACTGGATTCTTTTCAAGGTAGTCATTTACTGCATTCTTGATTTCTTCCGGCGAAATCTCACCGCCAATTCCTTTTAAGCATAATTCGTATAAATATTTCTCTTTTCTTGTGATTGGCTTCGGAATTTCACCCGTATAATCACCCGTCAAGTACGCAAGATATTTTTCTTCCCTTGTTACTGGTTTATCTGCCATCTTTTTACTCCTCTCCGAATAATGTTGGTTCGTCTGGCTGAGCTTCTTTGACCATTGCTTTCGCTTCGTCCTCTGTCATTCCCTCAAACTTCACGAAATACAGCCAAGCCGGTACTTTATTTGTAGTAACATATTGCCACCACCTTGCACGGTCGTTTTCACGCACATACAAAATATCTCCGAAATCATAATTGACTTCATAAGCCCCAACAGGTGCAAGCCCGTACAGATCAGCGTAAACGTTCAATGCGTAAATAACTTCATCTAGGCAAGACTCCAACTTATCCCTTACATCCTTGACAAACTGCACTGTCCTCTGCTGTTCTGCTTCTACTCCTGTAGCCGTCTGAATGCCGCTAGATTCGTTAAAAACGAAATACCCGTTGGAGAATCCAATCTTGTACCCTAACTGGCTTAAAATGGCGTTTATGCCGCTTATACGGGTATCTGTGTTTAGAATTGGATTGATTTCCTGATAGAACTCTTTTTCGTCCTGCCCGAATACATTTTTTACATAATCTGGCAAACTCATTTCTGAACATCTGTGTTCCATTGCCTGTGGTGTCATAGAGGAAACAGGCGAACCACTCGGCATCAATAATCTGTCATCTGCTAGAACAGTCCGCTTAGAATCAAGGATTTCTTTTGCATTTCGGCTGTATGCAATGTCCAAATCCTTTAATTCTTCAATGGCTTCGGCAAATATTGGCAAGCCCAATGGTGCGTTAATATCCACGTTATTTGCCTGCGGTGTCCGCAGTACTCCGTACAGAGGTCCGTCCAACTTCTCGCCGTTTGCCTTGAGTATCGGCGGCGTATCTGCCATTAGGTCAGCCCATTTGGTCTGTTTAAGGTCGATCTTGTCTCCGATGCTCTGAGGGGATTTTGACACGTAGGCTCTGTTGGAAACATAGTACGGATAAGTTGTCACTCCGTCCACTGTAGTCTCAACAAATCTATGATATTCAAGCCGCGTATAGTATTTCCGCCCAACCGTATAAGAGTCCTTGAATATAATCCCTTTGATTTCCTGATTATCATAATCCACAATCATCACGTCTGCCGGAGTGAATACGTCAAGGCTCTCACCGTTTGGTTTGATAAATACTGTTCCGTAAGCACAGCCGTATTCTACCCAGTGACGGATCTGGAAATATACCTTGTCAATCTGTTCCTGTAGCCATGCCGCCCTTGCAGAGCCGTCAATTCGAATGCCGATCGCCAATGTTGCAAGTCTGGCAGTCTCAGAACACACAGATTTTGCAAAATTAATCGTCTTGATATTATTCTTGTCATCTATCCATTCCGGAACTCCCCTGTAAATGTTCGCGCACCGGTTAATCAGCGATTCCATCTCTGGAAATTCTGCTGCCTGGATATTAAAATCCTCTTCGGCTTGTTTTTTGAAAATCATGTTAAACCACCTTTTTAGTGTTGTTATAAGTCCCATTTAATCTACCTTTTAAAATCCATCCATCTTACAGAAGTATCTCGCACAATAATGTCTTCATATTCTATAACTTTTAAGATTTCGTTAATGTCAGATGATCCATATATTTTTAAACCGATGCTTAAGAATTTATTTATTTCATCTGAAAAGTACCTATCTAACATTTTAGTCACCTGTCGCTATCTTCTTTCCGCACATCGGACAATAATTAAGGTCAAACGGTCTGGAAGTAATGCTTCCTTTTCGGTCTTTCATGTACATATACAACATACAGCCGTATATATATTTGTTATTCTTGCATTCTAGATTATCATAATATTCTTTGCAGGAAGCTAAATTATCACAAAATTTACACATTATGCACTGTACCCCCTTCTGTTAAATAACGGCTCATAAGCATACCTAAGTGCCGAGATTGCGTGATCGTTTCCGTCAGGATAGCCACTTATTACATTTCCCTCTTTGTCCCGATCATACTCATACTCCGTAATTTCCTTGTATGCGTTCGGCGTTCGCTTCGGGTCAATGACAAGGGTCTTAGTCTGTAAGAACTTAAAACCATACTCGATACTGCCCGGTCCCTTGATTGCTCCTCTGGCAGGAAGTCCGGCGTCCCGGAAATCGTTCACGGACTTAGGCTCCGCAGAATCACATATCATCGTATAATCGTCATAGCCTTTTTTCTTGATCCAATCAGCGGTCTTGGAGTTGCTCCATTTATTTACATACAATTCGTCAATCAGATATATTTTCTCTCTAGCAGAATCGTAATAAGTTCGGAGATAACAGAACTGGTCCGGATACCATCCATAATCTACGCCAGCGAAAATACGATCCATGCGACTGATTTCTTCATCTGTAATATCTCTAATCTCCAGATATTCAAATACGTTTCCGCCGTCACCATTCGGAACGCCCAAGTATTCATGCTCATAGGCTTCTGGGCGAATCTGTTTAAGATGTTCGGCATCGTCAAAAAACTGTTGTCCAAGCCATTCCTTTGGAACCGTTCTGTAATCAGAAGAATGAACATATCTGTCGTCTCTCTGGATTAATACTTCCTCATTCATGAAGTTATGTCTTGTTTTTGGTGGGTTGAATGACATAAAAGTCCAGTAGTCTTTTCCACCTCGCATCGATGACTGCAAGATGCTTCGTACTTCTTCCATTCCGGTAAAAGTATCACATTCTTCCAGCCATGCAAAAGCAAAGTATCCGAATGGAGCTTTTAACGACTTTAATTTCATTCTATCATCAACGCCACGAAACATTATAGTCTGTCCAGTCGGCATATATGTTATTTTCATTGGGCTGACAGTACATTTAAAATCACCATCAAGATGCAATGCTGATATAGCAAATTGCATCTGTGAAAAAACGCTATCTCTTAATGTGTTCGCTGTTTTTCTGAATATGATACAATGCTTATCTCTATTCTCTTTTCTTGTCATTAGCAATACAATGACAATGCTCACGAAAGAAGACTTGCAGCTTCCACGTCCACCTTTGAATACATAATAAGTATGTTTGTGTTCTAAAATATCTCTTAGCACATTATCGAAATTATACGGAAATAAATCATCTGCGGATATTTTCATACTGCTTCATATCTCCAAACATATCCATAGGCTGTGGGACGTCCACCCGAACAGCATCGAGAAATGGCACTATTCTTATAGCCTAACGCTCGCTCCACGTCCATAGTGCAGTCCCATGTTTTTATTATTTTACCATTGTATCTGTCTATCTGATTAACCCTTTTGGCTGAAACACTTTTACTACCTCTATGGGAATCGCCAATTCTTCTTTTGGTTTCGTCTGAAAGCTTTCTTCCTGTTTGAGTTATTGCTCTTTTAGCTACAACTTCTTTTGTGTGCAGCCTATCGCCGAAATGAAGCTGCGTTGCTGTCTTGCTCATTTTCTTCTTTGTACGAGTGCAACGCTTCTTTCCGAAATTTCCACCACTGTCAAAATTAAACCCGTACTTTTCTTCATTGCTTCGATGTTCTGCAATGCTTTTTCGTTCAATTAATTCAGCTTCTTCTTTGGTGAGATTATCGGCTATAATTTCATGCTTAATCCCTTCCCAACCATATTTTTTTATAATTTTGAAGAAATCATCGTTTCCGTAATATCCGCTGTCCCACCTTGCTTTTACTGTTTTGCAAGTCATTCCTATATACACTCTGCCATCAGGCACAGTATGTTTATATACTCTATATCTTTTCTCCGTTTCTGGTAAGTTCAATTACTATGCCCTCCTCTTTTTCTTCTTTCATTTCCGGTTCTGGGTTATCTCTCCATTTATCACGTTTTCTGTTTTTTAACCAGAATATTTGAGCCGTGGTATTTCCCTCGAGAGCATTTTTGAAAAGTGCATTTTCTACTAAGTAATCAGCTATTTCTTTCCCTTTTTTTAGGGACTCCGAAATCTCCGAATATTTCTTTTTCCATTCATATAATGTTGATGGCGAAATGCACATATTTTTTGCAATCTGTTCGTCGGTCAAACCGTCTCTAGCCCAACCTTGTAAAAGTACTTGACCTTCTTGAGAAAGCCAATATTCGTACTTTCCTGCCATATTAACTTTCTCACCTCCAGACATAAAAACACCCTAGCATAGCTATAGTTATATATACTATAATACCACACTAGGGGTTATGTACCTCTACACCACTTTTAGTTTTTATCAATTTTATAATCTTCCGGTCAATTTTGCCAGATGATAATATTCTGCCATAGTCCTGCGCTTATATCCGTAGAAATCATTTTCAGATACCGGTATATCCCGGAATCGCTCCATTGTCCGGTATCCTATGCAGTTCACTATACTGTCGTATATCTGCGTTTCTATGCCTGGCGCATATTTGATTGACACTTGCAGAAGATTGTACTTGTCATTCTCGTCAAGGTGTCTAAAATGACTTTGAAGCGCCGGTATATCGTCCGGCGGCACTCCATAGTCGGTTAGTGTAGCTTTTCTAAGATTCATTTATTTCACCTTCTTCATTCAAACTCCAGTCACATGGCATGCCTCGAAAACATTCTGGACAATGTTCGTAGAATCCGCAGCCTTTACAATCCGCTGGCTGTCCAGCACAATATTGCTGTAGTACGTAATATGCTGATATAGCAAGGTTTGGCGTTATGTCTGGTGTAGGTTTGTCTGTCATGGCTTTTCACTTCCTTCCCAATCAAGTTTCTGTCCGCACTTATTACAATAAATAAAAGACCTATTAAGTCCTTCTTTGCAGCAAGGACAATTTCCTCTTGAAGTATAATAATTTCCAGAAAAATCAAGAATATGTTTCATATTTGTGATTTTCTTAGGAATTTGTTTTTCCAATGCTTTAATGGCTTTCATTCTAACTTCGTAAGTACATTCACCGCCATAGGCTGTGTCATCATAGCTTAATTCTTTTAATGCTTCTTCTGGTTTCATTTTAATCCTCCCATTCTTCGCAATAATCGTCTAATGCAACCGCTTTTCCGTTTCCTTTCGATTTGCTATTCCTGCAAAAGAAATCTCTGAAATCCACATTGAATCTGCAATATTTGCATGTGTTACATGTTTTCACTGGCATTTTCTTTTTAAAACGGTTAAATACTTTAAACATTTCGCATCTCCTCCAATTTTTTCTCAGCTTCTTCACGGGTGAGGAATATAGATTTTCCAAAATCACATTCTCTAAAGTATGCCACAATAAAACTATTCGTTACTTTTGCGTAAATTCTGAATTGTTCTCCAGACGCATAATAAGATACGCTTGATAAAAAAGATTCATATACTTCATATTCCGCATCTCCATCATATTCATCATAACCAAACACATTAATTGGCGATGTTACCACCCAAACCGTATCTCCAACCTTACACGGCAATCTCACAAACAAGCCATGTTCTTCTAAGTCTTTATAAAATTTCAGTTCCTCTAACCATTTCGCAAGATGTTCGTGTTCTTCTGCACATTTCATACAATTAGCCTTCATATAATTTTCTACAGAATCATTTGAGTCAAATTTTTCTGCGTCATTATAATTCATATCTGCTACTTCTTTTGCGTGTTTAATAGCTTCATCAAGTGTTAATCTCTCCATCTACTTCACCTCTTTCAGCTTCTCAACTGCCAGCTTCAAAGACTCAATAAATTCATCGTTCAATACCGTGCGGTCTGGATTCTTAATAAATTTCTCAAGTGTGTTAATTTCTTTCTCTTCAGGTGTAAAAATTGTAGTTCTTCCTGCTTTCGCAATTTCAAGGATTTCGTCTATATTATTTTTCCAATTACCTACATTACACAAATCCTTCTTACACTTAGTATTATTTGCATCAAACACACATTGCGAACATTCACGCCAACTACCGATACAACCGCATATATCTACAATCCGCTCAATAAACTCTCTTACTGTCATTTCTTTTGTCCCGAGAAGTTCTGATGCCTCATAGAAAGTATCACACTCTGCTTCGATACGTGCGCTGTGCACCACATCTTTGTTATTATAAAATTTTAAAATGTCTGGAAAGTGTTGTTTTGGCAATGGCTTGCAATAACCTTCTAAATACCAATGGAATCCCTGTTTCTCAGCTTCTTTGAGAAGCATTTCATTTTCTTCTTTTGTCCTGACCAGAACACATGTATTTTTTAAGTCAATCATCTGCGTTTCCTCCTGTAATCTCATCAATGCACTGATTTCGACCATCGACCATCCCACATTGATAATCCGTCATATCGTTCTCGGTAGTGTTTTTCTCCGGCAATGGCTTCAATGGACACCGGTCAGGCTTGCCTTGGCAATATCCATATTCACAATCAATCTTCTTCATGAGACTTGCGTCTTTATCGTCATCTGAGATTGAACAACATGCTTCAACACCTTCATCTAATTCATAACAGAATCTACAATCTAAGCAAGTTTCTGGTGTATCTATTACCAATACTGATTTACTCACCCGCTCCACAACCTTATCTACATCAAAAACTGTCGGCTGTTCGTCAATAACTGCACCTATTGCAAAATCCATATCCGAATTTCCAAGAGAGTCAATTATTTTGTCTGCATCAATTAAACGCATTTATTCATCCTCCCACATTCCCAACAACCGCATCCTCTCATACAGTACAGCGACGGTCTTGCGTCTGTATCCGTAAAAGTCCTTCGGGTTCATCGGGATATATCTTTCTTTGCTGATTTTCCTGTAACTTTTCCGGTGTAGGATATTCTCAATAACCATATCCGCTATCACCGTGTTCTTCGGGCAAGCTGACAAGGCAGCACTGGAAAGCAGATATCCGTACTCCGCCGGGAAGTCTTTCAGCTTTTTGTTCCTTGTCAGCATACCGTTCTCCTTTCTAATCGTCTGGGTGGTGCTTGTCGTACATGATTGCCACACATACAAGACCAGCCACTCCGAATATGGTTCCAAGGGTGAATCCTAATAAGAATGTAATCATACAACCACCTCACTGTCCTCTGGCATCTGATAATCAATATGTCCATTTACATAGGCTTCCTGAAGCATGCCCAGTACCTTGATAGCTTTTTTCTTTGTGGAATATTCTCCGAGCAAATAACTGCATCCAGTGATATATGATGTTACAACTGTTTTTGTAGTCCCTTCTGCAATTTCGATACCAGCTGATACATTAAAATTAACTAATATCTCTTTATCCTGACTTCTGATTAACATTTTGCGTCCTCCTTATAATCCTCAATCGCAGCTATCTTATCCTCGTACATAGCGATTGCTTTTTTGAGCCTGCTGATTTCAACGTTATATTTTTCTAAGAATCTATCTTTTACAAACTGATAATTCGGTACTGTCAGCGCAATGTACGGCGTTGAATGACCAGAAATTGTTCCGATATCTTCCTTTTTCACGTATCCGATGTAAATTCCTTCCGGAAACTGTGTTACTGCTTTGTACGTCTTTGGTTTTTCCATTACCTCGCATTCCTCAACTCTGATCTTGAAAATATAGTCTCCTAATGTTTTAGTTTCTGGATTGTATTCTCTGTTACTGTCTAAAATGTAGAAATATAATTTCATTTTGCGTCCTCCTTAATCTTACAAAAATCGCATTCAGTATTACATTTTTCCCACTCGTCTGAATATTCTTCATATCCATCCGCTCCATTCAAATACTTGTATGTAAGTACATTCATACATCTTTCACAGGCCGTAGAATAAACAACGAGTGCTTCCTGTAGTGTATAATCTCCGCTGTTTACCATTGCCATTATGACATCTTGATTTCCTCCTCCAATACTTGTATGTAAGTCAATAAGTGGTGTAGTACCCGTTCCATAATCCCATTTTCTTCCCCATGGTTGCCACCACTTTCTTGTTTGGCTACACCCGCAATTAGTGCATATATGGCCTTTTAATCCCTTTATCAGACCTGTATCCTTTTTCCAATATTTTCTTTTGTGTTTGCACGTTTCCTTTTGAGATTTGCTATGTACCGCATAAATGCTTTCCGTTATTTGCAGTGGGAAACAAGAATGATACGTTCTTGCCTTTTCCGGTGCTTCCCACATTAAATCTTCTTTTTGATTAATCACATTTCCATTCTCATCTTCGTACCAAATTCCTAATTTCAATTTTGCTTTATCAATATTCATTACTTGTCTCACTTTCCCCATGTAAGTAACTGACACGCTATTGTGCAGTCCTCCATGATTTCCTATCCAAATGCTACCTGTCCGTTATTCTGCATGTCTTTTTATTTCTCCTGAAAAGCTTAATTCAATTCCCAGTTCTTCCTTGATAGCCTGCACATAATCAATCCATTCAGCCAAGCCCTGGTCGATATAGTCCGAAGCTTTGTCCATGCCTGCCATGAACTTCTGGCATCTTTTCTGACCAAATCCAAATTCATCATGCAGAACAGCTATCGCCATGATCACGCAACATTCAGATACAAGCAGCTTGATTTTCTCAGATGCTTTATCCAGATCCTTTCTTGCCAGGGAAGTATGTATTCCTGTTACTCCCCTGAATCTGCATTCCTTTTCGAGAGCTTCAAGACCGCCATTTCTGGTGATTCGTCTAGCAAGGTCAAGACCATCTTCCCTGCCACGTTCATATTCACGCATTTTGTTCATTTCTTCGCCTTTCCGAACCCGTATCCTGTCGGAACATAGGCTCTATCAGTACTGGGGTGTGCTGTTTTAAGCAACCCATCATCAATAAGCTGGTTTAAATGTCTCCAGATGGTAGCTCTGCTTGCGTCTACCTTCTCGCAAATCTCGCTGACCGATGGTGCGTATCCAACAAGTTTAAAGTAGCTTACTACATACATGTAGATTTCTCTTCTAAGTGCCTGTCCCTGCTCGTATTTATTCTTAGTGTTGTACATTCTTTCTCACTTCCCTCTGTTTGGAATCTAATAACTTATTAAAAGCAACTAGACAATTCTTAATAAACTGTTTATCATTATCATCAGGGCACATTTCCGCATACTCTCCAAGCTCTATCAGACGATCAGTAGCCTGCTTGGAATATTCATCTGTAAGTTCGGCTGAATAGAAATCTTTTATAGTTTTCCAAAATTCAGTCATAAATTTTTGAATATACGGAATATCCTTTGCTTCTACTTTTATTTTTATCATCTCCTTTGAATATTGTATACAATATACTGTATACGCTCTATTTAATTTTATTTTATAAATATAATATATTTATATTATTTTAATATAAGTAACCTTTGTTAACCGTAAAGTAACCGTACTAATTTGTGTAAACCATTGATTTTACAGGTAGGTAACCGAGTAACCGAGTAACCCTGACTTTCTCATATAGGGAAACTTTTATACTCAATATGTGCATATAAATACTCAAATATATATATACAGAATCAAAGGTTACCTAGGTTACCCGGTTACCTTTTGGACGAATTGTTTATCAATCAAACACAATATCGTCTGTAATCTCAAAATCATCATTACAATTCACAAAACCTTTTGGAATTTCATCTACAATTTTCAAGAACACACATTTTGTAACAATTCCGTCCAGTTTCTTCGCCTTGGTCGGATAACCTCTGCTGTCGGTTTCCACAAGCCCCTTCTTAACAGCCCATGATAAAAATGCTTTTCTGGAGAATCTTCCGATTTTACATAAATCATCAAACGCTGCGCTATAGATTATTGCGATTGATGTCTTCTCTACCGGATCATTGTCGATAATTCCCCATCTTTCTGTTTTTATATCTGGGTTATCATCGAATTTAATTCCGTTCATGGCAATCTTATCAAGCACGAACCAGTAAGCGCGTTCGTTTTCAGATACCATTTCTTTCTCTGTCAGAAGATTCTTAGCCGTCTCAATGTCAATGTACTGGCCATCATGGAACAGCTGATCTGTTGCGATTTTATCTGCTGTCAGGATAATGCTCATTGATATGCTTTGCTTCTGCATCTTGTCATCGTCCTGTATAAGCCCTTGATAGTGCTTTTGCAGGGCTTTTATATCATCAATGGACATTTCTTTGACTACATTTACAAAATCGATTCCTGCGTACCCGTAGTTCTTTTTAAGGGTATCTGCGGTAAGCTGCGGGTCGTCAAATATCTTTTCAGAGCACTCAACCTCAATAATTCGGTTAATCGCTCCGCCCTGGCTGACATACCCGGCCAGTGGACGTTCGCCGTTAGTAAGGATACAATTCTGCCAGCGATTCTCCCGGTTAACTCCTAGTTCCTTATTGGAACGGCTCTTTCCTTTTCCGGAACATAAATCGTATACAATACCTTCAAAATTATCTCTGATTTTAGCCGACACTTTAGAGGTATCATCCAGAATCAGCGGTAAGTTGTTTAGCATGTCGGATTTTGCTTCCAGGGCCACATCTGTTGTCTTGAAGTCTCCTATATATCGTGATTCGCCTGGATTCGCCCAGACGGAAGCTCCCAACATAAGCGTCACAGTCTTACCGCCCTCGGTTTCACCCCATAAGTCCACAAAAAACGGAAGAGCGCCGACCAGTTTAATTAGAATGCTTGCAAAACTTGCGGCCAACATGATTTTTGGTTCGATTCTTCCAGTAGCACGAACCTTTTTTACATGTTCATACCACTCTGCTCTGCTGCCACCTACACTGATACTTTCGTATAACTGTCGAAATCTCATATCACCATCAAATACGATATTCTTGTCGTAAGGCAGGAAATAATCTCGAATCCACCCGATTTTACTAGAGGAATATTGGATGTTGATATAATCATCATTTGCATTCTCAACGTCTGACAGATACCGTACGAGGAACTTCGCATTCTCAGAAGTCACTGAAATACCAAGCGCGGATAAACCAACAATTTTACTGGCGGATGCAACCATGGTTTTTGGAACAATAACCTCTGACCATTTATTATTCCTCTTATAGATTAACTTTATCTGTTCTTCCCCAGTCTCCAGATTCTTCATTCGTTCAATCGGAAGAATAGGATGATAACAGGCTATAATGTCCGGTGATCCTGGATTTGTGTTTGATATTCTGATTCCGTCATCATCTGCTATCCAGTTAAGACATTTCATTCTGTCATATTCACAATCGGAGAAATTAGTCCACTGATCCAGCATAGATAACGTCCTATTGCTTTTCTCTTGCTCGATTATCTGTTTCTGAACCTTGGTATAAGCTTTTAGTAAATCTTCAAATTTCTTCTTAACTCCAAGCTCTTTCGCTCTGTCCAGAAGAGTCAATGTCAAACGTGCCTTGTAAATCTCATCTTCTTGCTTGAATATCTCATTAAACACTTCTTCTTCCAGAATTGATTCTGATGTGAGCTTGTTAATCTGTTCCATTTTCTTTAATCACCTTCTTCCAATCCTGTTAGAAATCCATGCTTATATAATGCAAGCTGTAATTTGTTCCATGCTTCGCACCAGCCATCTGATAATGGCCTTACTCTGCCAAGAATAGACCTGTAAAAATCAATATCGGACAAACATTCCTGCAATTCTTCATTTTTCTTCCGCTCTGCTTTCTCTCTCATTTCTTTTTGCTTCTGAGCGTGATATATTGCCATTCTGGACGAAAAATCAGGTTTATGGTATGTTCCACCAAGAATCTGAAAAGCCGTCTTAAAATCGCAATTATCCATGTTCTGGACGAATGTAAAAATGTCACCAGTCGCACCACATCCGAAGCAATAATAGCTGTCTTTGTAGATTTTCATGGACGCGGTACGGTCGCCGGAATGAAATGGGCAACTGATAAAGCCAGCTCTATTCGGAATCATTCCGTATCTGGCAAGAATATCTCTCATACTGTTCTGCTGTTTAATTGTTTCTTTGTCCATCCGACAGAATCTCCATTATTCGTTTTCCAGTATTTTTCTTGTCACAAAATAGGAATTCAACGCCATATTTTCTCTGCATTGTGTATAGAATTTTGTACAGCGTATCGCCGTGCATAACTTTCTGTTCTTGCTCAATCCAGATACCATTTTTCTTAACCCGTTTCTTCGCCCTGGGATTCTCCCACCAGAGAACATCGTCCAGCTTTTCGATTCCTTTCCCGTGTTCGCATAAGAAGACAAGTTTTATTCCTGCTTCATTCGCCCGGATAATTTCAGATCGGAATCTTTCATGCTGCTGGCATACATTTCCGCATAATTCTGCAAGGTTCTGTTTTCTATCAACTACTAAACGTGGGTTATCATAATTCATGTAATCACCCACATACAGCTTCGACACGAACCATTTTTCCCCTGCCTCGTCAAATGCCTTTTTAATGCCATCAATAACTTTCTGATGTTCTCTGCTATCAATCTGTATCAATTAAATGGCATCTCCTCGTCGATACCATCAGGAATGCTCATAAAGCCGTCCGGGTCGGCTTCTGGATTCGGTGTAGGTGAGGCTGTCTGCGCCTGTGAAGAACCTTTACTTTCGCCGAATTCGATTTCCTCGACAACAATATCTGTTGTATATACCTTCACGCTGTCTTTATTCATATAGGATCCTGTCTGGATTCTTCCAGATAAATCTGCTTTCATACCTTTTCTGAAATATTTTTCGATAAATTCCGCAGACTTTCCAAATGCAACACAATTAAGGAAGTCCGCTTTCTGATCAGAACCCTCTTTTACAAATCTTCTATTGACTGCAATGGAAAATCTTGCGATTGATGTTCCATCATTTGTATATCTGACTTCTGGATCTCTTGTAAATCGTCCTGTAAGAATAACTTTGTTCATTTTTTATTCCTTTCCACTATGCTGTTTATCGTACTCAATCAACATTTTGAGACATTTTTGCCCTTTTTCTTTTGTGAGTCCTTTCACATCGTCTACCTTGAAACGAGTTTTAATCTGTTCAAACAAGTTAGAACTCGGATATTTGTCAATGACGTTCTGGATGCTCATTACATTTTCTGAAGTAATCATCTCAACAGGTTCTTTTGATTCTGGCTTTTTAGCTGCTGTTTTTCCGCTGCTGCCTGTATTAGTAGAATCACTGTCTTTGTTGTCATCAATGCAGAACAAACCATTCAGTGCATACTTTCTTGCATAAGATGACGCTGCGCCTGTAACCTGGGAAGAATCCATGCCTTTTTTTGACTCTTCTTCCCTTGCATAAGCAACTGTTACGATTTCAGAAGAAGAATCCTCTGCATCTTTTAAATGCGTTTCTGCTCTTACATAGATTCTGTCCCCGACCACTTCCATCTGATCAGTGATACATAATACTGTCTTTGTTTCTGCCAGAAGCGGCTTTACTGCTTCAAGAATGTCCTCACAACTTCTGTATTTATATTTCCCAAATGAATTATACTGCCCTTTTGGGGCTTTTAGCTTTGACTGAATAACTCCTAATTTTTCATAGATATTCAATTTCAATCCCCCTTGTCATAGACCACGCACTTACTAGCTTCTACAATCAGCAAACTTGCAATGTCTTTCATAGATATAGTTGATTCGTTATAGATTTCAACCAGTGTGTTGTATGCTTCTGGAGTAATCTTCACAACCGGATTCTCCTTTTCACTGATTGTTTTCTTCTTTTTAGCCGGAATACGAATTTCAAACTTTCCCATTGTTACCCTCCTTATATGTTTTCTGAGCCGCTAAAAGCCCATTTAAGGTTTGTACGTAACTCGCCAATGTTCTTGCCTTGTATGATTCTTCAATAGGGTTATCCGGGACTGTGGCAAGCTGTATATCAATCAGTCTCAGAACCTCATTAATTCTCTCGTCCATGTTCACACTGCCTTGAAAAAGCAATACAGATTGTCTGAAGCATCCCCGAACTTCTCTCCGTCAATATCTTCAGCTTTGTGATACTCCACATGGTCCAGAGACATATCACAGTTCTCATAATCCAGAATATAATCACCTCTGGACTGAAGCTCTCTGAGCAGTTCATTAATACATCCTGCTATCTCCAGACTGGGAAGAA
>OGLN01001380.1_pt1 | contig 17487 bp, 16 predicted proteins | sample 1572641 | NCBI WGS metagenome assembly OGLN01 (sample SAMEA2581903, study PRJEB24529) | metagenome | biome: Human gut stool | place: China | collected 2011
TGCGGATATCGGTATCGGAACCGGAATTGCCCGGACAGGCCGATGGGCTGCGCACGCTCAACGAAGCACTGGAAACCTTCTACAATGCGGACATGACGCCCGCGCTCGCTGTGCCGTACTATTTCCTGCTCGGTTTCACGCCGAAGGAACTGCCCGCGCCCGCAGTGCAAACCCCGGACGGGGCTGCCTTGGCGGACGTACCAAAGGCCATCAGGGAAAGGGTATTGGCCATCCTGCGGGAAGAGAGCGGGGTGGAGGTTATCGAAGATACGGCGACGCTCGCCACGGATCTGGGGATCGACAGCTTGTCGCTCATCAATGTCAGCGTACGGCTTGAGGAGATTTCCGGCCAGCCCATCGAGCAGCTTGAAGCGCTGCGCACGGTTGGTGATTGTATCCTCGCGGCGGCAGGACTGCTCGGCGCGGCAGGTGAAGCCGCCGAACCGCCCGCCGCGTGGTTCCCCACGGGAGAGGCGCGCACCCTTTCGGTCCCGGACGGACGGAATCTGGTGGAGACGGCATTTCGGCAGGCCATGCGCTCTCCCTCGCGGCTCATGCTTGCCGACGGAGCTGCCGCACTCTCGGCGCGGGATATGATCATGCGGGCTTTTGTGCTGACGTCCTTCATCAAGGCAAAAGCGGGGAACGGGGAGCGCGTCGGCATCATGCTGCCCGCTTCGGCTGCAGCCGTGCTCGCGTGGCTCGGGGCGCTCATGGCCGGAAAGACGCCCGTGATGTGCAATTGGACGAGTGGGGCGGCCAACTTTTCCCACGGCCTTGAAGCGGCAGGCGTGCGCCGCGTCTTCACTTCGTCCCGCCTGCTGGACAGGCTTTCCGGGCAAGGGTTCCCCGTCGGCGAACATGTCGATGTCTGGGTGGCGCTTGAAGACGCGAAGCGCCTTTCGCTCCCGGCGAAGCTAGGTGCGTTCCTCAAGTCCCGCCTGCTGGGTATTCCCTGCCTCGGAGAGGCCGTCATCCCGCGCCGCGTGCCGGAAACGGCGGCGATCCTGTTCACCTCGGGTTCCGAGGCTCTGCCGAAGGCCGTACCGCTCACCCATATGAACATCCTTGCAAACTGCCGGGACATCGCCGCCGTGCTCAAGATCACGTCGCACGACAGTATGTTGTCCATGCTTCCGCCGTTCCATTCCCTCGGGCTGACCGGGAACATCGCCTTGCCGCTGGCTTTCGGCCTGCCCGCCGTCTACTACGCGAACCCCACCGAAGGAGCACGGCTTGCGGCCCTGACCCGGCGCTGGAAGCCCACGATCACCGTGGCTCCCCCCACATTCCTTGACGGCATGTTGCGGAAGGCCCGCCCGGGGGATCTCGCTTCCCTGCGCCTCGGGTTCGTGGGAGCGGAGAAGTGCCCCGACAGCGTGTATGCGGCCTTTGCCGAGGCAGCTCCCGGCCCCGTGCCGGAAAGCGCGCAGGAGACTGCCGCCGAGGCCATGGACGCCTGCCCGACGAGCGCGATCGAAGAGGGCTGACAAGGGGCGAAAAATCTGCTATACTGGTTCCATCCTGTCAAATGGGGTGGAACTATGGAAGAACGTTATGTGGCGTTCGACGTGGAAACGCCGAACGCGCAGAACCGGCGCATGAGCGCCATCGGCGTCAGCGTGATCGAGCGCGGCGAGATCGTGCAGGAGCTTTACACGCTTGTCGACCCGCAGACGCACTTTGATCCGTTCAATATCGCGCTGACCGGCATCACGCCGGAGCAGGTGTGCAGCCAGCCGGACTTTCCCGCGCTCTGGCAGCTGCTGGAGCCGATGCTGGCGGGCTGCATTCTGGTCGCGCACAACGCGCCGTTTGATCTGCGGGTGCTGGCCAGCTGTCTGCACGATTATCGCATCGACTGGAAGCCGGAGGCCGCGTATCTGTGCACCTGCCAGATGGGCCGAAAGGCATATCCGTACCTGCCGAACCACAAGCTGAACACGCTCTGCGACCATCTGCGGCTCGACCTCGACCACCACAACGCCGGCAGCGACAGCCGCGCCTGCGCGCTTTTGCTGCTCGACTATTTGCAAAAGGGCCTGCGCCCGGAGCCGTTTCTGCGCGCCTACCGCTTCGCGGACCGGAAAACGCTCCCGTACTGCACGGTATAAGCGCCCGCGCCCATGCCTCCCCCTGCCATGCGCTGCATGGCAGGGGGAGGCTTTTTGCCGTGTCAGCGCAGCGTTTCGAAGCGCTTTACGCCGCGGGTCATGAGCCAGCGGGCGGTAAGCGCGTACAAGATCGCCATCAGGGCCAGGATCAGGCCGAGGAAGGCTGTTGTCGGCATCAGCCCCGCCAGCAGGAAGAAATAGAGCGCGCCGACCGCGACCACGAAGCCAAATTCCAGCAGCATACTCAGCAGCACGCCTGCGCCCTGCTTTGCCGCCTGCGTCTCGTTGATCCAGTCGAGGTTGCAGTGGCGCAGATCCTCCATCAGCCCGACGTTCGCCGTCAGCAGCACGAACAGCAGCTGACAGGCCAGCAGCAGCGCCGTCTCCGCGGCGGAAACACGCAGCACCAGCGCGGCGGCGAGCATCATGACGAGTGCCGGCGCGACGGCCAGCGAATTGGACAGATTCAGCTTCGCCTGCAAAATCTTTTTGGTTTCGACCGGCATGGAGCGCACGATCCAGTAGCTCTTGCCCTCCAGCGACACGGACGACGCCGTAAAGAATACCATGCCGGAAACCATCATGCAGGCCAGCAGCAAGATGGGGGCGGCTGCTGCGTACAGCTCCGGGATCGCGGTCAGCGCGCCCAGAAGCTCCCGCCGCTTGACCACCGCCAGCACAGCCAGCACCAGCTCAAACACAAGGCCAAGCCCGGCGTTGAGCATATAGCCGGAGCTGCTGGTCAGCCGGGCAAGCTCCCGGCGGTAGAGCGCCGCGTCCTGCGAGGAGGCGCGCATGGCTTTTTTCTCGTACCGCACCTTGACCTGTCCGCGCCGCGTGGTGACGATGCGGATAAAGCTGCGGTTCAGCAGCACATAGGCCAGCACGAACGGCAGGACTGTCCACAAAAGCGTCAGGCCGAGGTCTGCAAGGCTCCCGTCCGCAGCGGCCCGGCCCAGCCAGACGAGCGGGGCAGCCGAGCCGAGCGCGCCCGCGATCGCCGCGCCGTTCGCGGCCAGCTGGGTCACATAGCTGTTCATGCGGAAGCAGAACAGGAAATATGCCAGCATGAACACGACCGAGATCACCATGGTCACGGCGGTCGTATTGCGCATATGGCTGGTCACAAGCGAAACAAGCCACGCAAACAGGCAGCTCACCGCCAGCGAAAACAGCGGCAGCGCCAGCACGATCACGACGAACGCCGTAATGCCCGTTCCGCTTGTCTCACCGTATTGCAGCCACGAAACAAAGACCGGGAGGGCCACGACAAGCTCAAGCACGAAGTTCATGGCCAGCAGCGCCGCCATGCGGCTGAGCAGGATCATGCCAGGCGGCACGGGCATGGACAAAAGCAGCTCGTTGTCCTTCGCCTCAAACAGCTGCGATTTGGCCGTAAACACGCTGCCGATGAACATGAGCGCAAAGGCCATGATCGCAAACATGGCAAAATACAGCCAGCCGAGTCCCGCCGGGAAAAACGCGGCGGCAAGCTGGGAAAACGAGGCATAGAACAGGAAGACGAACGCGCAGAAGCAGTAAAGCATCAAAAATGCATAGCCGACAGCCTTGCCCTTTGTTTGGCTCTTCCGCTTCCGGCTCTGTCCGGTAAACGCGGCGAGCAGCGCCGCCATCCGGACGCGAAGCAGCGTTTTAAGCATTCTTCTCACCCTCCAGCTCCAGGAACACAGCCTCCAGCGACTGGTCGCCCTTGACCTCGTCCATCGTGCCGGAGGCGATGAGCCGCCCCTGCTTGATGATGGCGACCTTGTCGCAGAGCTTTTCCGCGACCTCCAGCACGTGCGTGGAGAAGAAGATCGCGCCGCCGCGGTCGCAGTGCTCGCGCATGATGCCCTTGACCTGATAGGCTGCCGTCGGGTCGAGGCCGACAAACGGCTCGTCCATGATGATGAGCTTCGGGTCGTGGAGCAGGGCGGAGATGATCGCCAGCTTCTGCTTCATGCCGTGCGAATAGGCCGAGATGGGCTGCGCCAGATCGCCGGTCAGGTCGAACAGATCCGCGTATTTTTCGATCCGCGCCTCGCGGTCGGCCTTCGACACGCCGAAAATATCAGCCACGAAGTTCAGATATTTAATGCCGGACAGGAATTCATACAGATCCGGATTGTCCGGGATGTACGCTAAAATCTGCTTGCAGCCGAGCGGGTCGGCCTTGACGGACTTCCCGTCTATGGTGATCTCGCCCTGTTCAAACTGCAGAATGCCCGCGCAGCTTTTGATCGTCGTGGTCTTGCCTGCGCCGTTGTGGCCGATGAAGCCGTAAATTTCGCCGGGCCTGATGTGCAGACTCAGGTCGTCGACCGCCTTTTTCTCTCCGTAAAGCTTTGTAAGATGCTCAATTTTCAGCATCGAATCCACTCCTTTCAAGTTGGGTAGCCTTTCAGACGTTTTGTTTGGGCAAAAGTTCCCATGTGTCTATATCATAGCAGATTTTTTCAGTTTGTACAAGCAAACATTTTGGCAGTCGTAGCGTGAGACTGCTAAAATTCACAGTCCGTTCACACAAAGATGCAGAATTGTTCACAGGCCGGGTCTATCATGTGACTTGTAAACAAGAGATGAGCAAGACGCTCAGATCGAGTTTTCAAACATCATATATTACAAGACTCAAGGAGGTCTTTTCCATGTTAGTACCGTATGCACGTAAAAATCACAATGTTTCCAATTTCAATCCGTTCCACGATTTTGACGAGCTGGAGCGCGCGTTCTTCTCCGACAACGCCCTCGGCGAGTTCAAGGCCGACATCCAGGAGGACGGCGACAACTTCGTTCTGGAGGCTGACCTGCCCGGCTTCAAGAAGGAGGATATCCACGTGGACGTCGCCGACGACCGGCTGACCGTCTCCGCCGAGCGTCATTCCAACTATGAAGACAAGGACAAGAAGGGCAATTACCTCCGCTGCGAGCGTTCCTATGGCTCCTACGCCAGAAGCTTTGATATCTCCGGCATCGATGCCGCAGGCATCAAGGCCGCATACGCCGACGGCGTCCTGCGCGTGACGCTGCCGAAGCAGAAGGAAGTCCCCGCCTCGTCCAGACGGCTGGAGATCGAATAACAGATAGATCTTCTACCGCATCGAGGGCGAATTCGTGTCCGTCGGCGCCGTGATCCACGGGAAAACGGACTATCTGGATGTCCTTTTTCAGAAAGAACGGTAAACAAAATTTCCAAACAGAAAACCCAGCCTCTTATATAAGAAGCTGGGTTTTCTGCGTAATTGCAGAGCCCCGCGCGCAACAAACGACGCGGTTTCCATGACGCTTGCTCCGCCGCCGGAAAGAACACGACCGGACGGTTATGGGTGGCTTGGCAGATGGTTTGGCCGGGCCGGGTGCTGGCATTGTATGTCTTGTTTTATCCCTTTTCCAAAGCCGTCCGGGGCTGTTTTCCTGCTGCGGCGCAAAAAGTTTACAGGCCGGAAACAAATTTTTGCATGATTGCACTTTCCTGTTGTGTCCGTATGTGATACAATGTATTCGGATTTTTATGCTGTTGCGCAGATTTGGATAGATAAAGGAAGATCATCATGGAATTACTCGCTCCCGCCGGTTCGATGGAGGCGCTGCGCGCCGCCGTCTGCAACGGCGCTGACGCTGTTTATTTAGGTGCCGATACCTTCAACGCGCGTATAAACGCCCGCAATTTTTCCGCCGCCGATCTGCAGGAGGCCGTTGTCTACTGTCATGTGCGCGGCGTCAAGGTACATCTGACGCTCAACACACTCGTGCTCGACCGCGAGATGCCGCGTGCGGCGGAGCTGATCCGGCTGGCCGCGTCCTGCGGCGTCGACGCGTTCATCGTGCAGGATCTGGGCGTGGTATCGTTATGCCGGCAGCTTGCGCCGGACGTGCCCATCCATGCCTCCACGCAGATGAGCATCCATTCGCTTGAGGGCGTGATGGAGGCCGCCGCGCTCGGGTGCAGCCGCGTCGTGCTTGCGCGGGAGCTTCCCGCGGAGGAGATCGCGCATATCTGTAAGAAAAGCCCGGTCGAGATCGAGGTTTTTGTGCACGGCGCTTTGTGTATGTGCTATTCCGGACAGTGCTACCTGTCCTCCGTCATCGGCCGCCGCTCCGGCAACCGGGGCCAGTGCGCGCAGCCCTGCCGCCTGCCCTACGGCTACGGCCGGTTCGAATCGACGCGCTACCCGCTCAGCCTCAAGGATAACTGTCTGGCGGGCGAGTTGGACGAGCTGCGGCGCATGGGCGTCGCGTCTATCAAGATCGAAGGCCGCATGAAGCGGCCTGAGTACGTCGCCATCGTCACGCGCGCTTACCGCACGGTTTTAAACGGCGGCAAGCTGATGCCGTCCGATCTGCAGGAGCTGGAGACGGCCTTCTCCCGGCAGGGCTTTACCGACGGCTATTTCAGAGGCCAGCCCGGCAGCGATATGTTTGGCCGCCGTCAGGAGGGCGAGGACACGGCTGACCTGTTCGCCTCTGCCCGCGCCACCTATGAACAGGGTGAGCCGCAGCGCATCGGCGTGCGCTTCTACGCCATGATCCGCCGCGGAGAGCCTGCGCAGCTCGCCGTCGAGGACCCGGACGGCAACCTCTGCCGGACCCGCGGCCCCGTGCCGGAGCAGGCGGTCTACCGGTCACTCACGCCGCAGGATCTGGAGCAGCAGCTGAAAAAAACCGGCGGAACGCCGTATCTGTGCACCGCCGTCCGCTCGTCTCTGGACCCCGATCTGATGCTCCCGGCGTCCGCCATCAACGCCATGCGGCGCGATGTAATCGCGGAGCTGACCGCAAAGCGCGGCCGTGCCGCGCCCGCGCGTCTGAACGCGTATGACGAGCCGCCGCGCTACGACGGCATTGCCGGGGAGCCGCAGCTGACCATCGCCGTCCGCACAGCCGGGCAGATCACCTCCCGTATGCTTTCCATGAAGCCAACGGTGCTCTATGTCCCCCTGTCCGAGCTGGCGGAGCACCCGGATCTGCCGCAGCGCGTAAGCGTTGAAACGCAGCTGGCGGCCATTCTGCCGCGCGTGATCTGGAGCGGGGAGCTTGCTCCCGTCGCGCGGCAGCTGCGCACGGTCTATGAGATGGGCGTGCGGCAGGTTCTGGCCGGAAATCTCGGACAGCTGCACATTGCCCGCGCGGCGGGCTTCGCCGTCCGCGGCGATTTCGGCCTCAATATCGTCAATTCCCGCGCCATGCGGTACCTGCGCGAGCAGGGGCTTGATTCGCAGCTTTTGTCGTTTGAGCTGACGCTGCCGCAGATCCGCGATATCTCCAAGGCCGTCCCGGCGGAGCTGCTGATCTACGGGCGGCTGCCGCTGATGCTGATGGAAAACTGCGTCATGAAGAACCGCACCGGCATCTGCGCCTGCCAGACCGGCACGGTCCGTCTGGTCGACCGTGTGGGCGAGGAATTCCCCATCGTCAAGGACCCCGGCACGTGCCGCAACGTGCTGCTGAACGGCAAGAAGCTGTATCTGCTCGACAAAAAGGACGCGCTGCGCGGCATGGGCCTGTGGGCGCTGCGCCTGCAGTTTACAACGGAAAACCCCGGCGAGATCGACAAGGTGCTGATGGACTATCAGGGCCGGGCCGTCTTCGACGCCGGAAGCTATACGCGCGGACTGTATTCGCGCGGCGTGGAATAAGCAAAAAAGAAGGAACTCCTTATGATCATCCTTGCATCGCAATCTCCCCGCAGGCACGAGCTGATGAAGCTCACCGGCCTGCCGTTTACCGTTCGTGTCGCGGATATCGACGAAACGATGGATCCGGCGCTGCCCGTCCAGCAGGAGGTCACGCGCGTCAGCCGCAGGAAGGCACAGGCCATCGCCGCCGGCGCGTCGCCGGACGATATTGTCATCGCCGCCGACACCATCGTGGTCATTGACGGGCGCGAGCTGGGAAAGCCGCGCTCGGAGGAAGAAGCGCTCGGCATGCTCCGCCTGCTCTCCGGCAGAACGCACGAGGTCGTGACCGTTCTGTCCGTCTGCAAAGGCTCACAGCTTGAGTCCGAAGCCGTCGTGACGAAGGTGACGTTCCGCACGCTCTGCGAGGAGGAGCTTCGCGCCTATGTCAGGACCGGCGAGCCTATGGACAAGGCCGGAAGCTACGGCATTCAGGGCTACGGGGCCATGTTCGTCAGCCGGATCGAGGGCGATTATTTCTCCGTCATGGGCCTGCCCCTGTGCCCGCTGTGCCGGATGCTGCGCGCGTTCGGCGTTCCGATCCTTGACGTGCAGGAGGCGCAGACATGAAGAAAAAATTCTGGACGGGCCGCCTCAAGACCATTCTCATTGTCGCGCTCATCATCGCTATCTGCGCCGCCGTGACGCTTGCCATCACAAACGGGACAAGCGCCATTGAAAACGTGGTCGGGACGATCCTGTCCCCCATCCGTGCGGGCGTTGCGTCCATCGACCGGCTGGCCGAGCGGTATTACAACTATATGTTCCGCTATGAGACGCTTGAGGCGGAGAACGCGGAGATGGAAAAGCAGATCCTTGCCATGCAGGAGGATATCCGCGACGCCGAGCAGCTGCAGCGCGAGAACGAATGGCTCAAGGCGCTTCTGAAGCTGTCCGAAGAGCATGAGGATTATAAATTCCTCACATCGTACATCATTTCGTGGGATTCCTCCGACTATAAAAGCGCCTTTACCATCGGCAAGGGCACGAACGCGGGGCTGGAGGAGGGTATGTGCGCCGTGACGGAAAACGGGCAGGTCGTGGGCCTTGTGACCAAGGTCGGCGCCAACTGGGCCACCGTCACGACGATCATGGACTCGTCGCTTGAAATTTCCGCCTCCGTGGCCTCGTCCGGCTATACGGGCGTGGTACAGGGCACATTCCTCGAGGACGGAACGGAGATCCTGCGCATGAACTATCTGCTGACGGACGCGATCGTCAAGAATAACGATCAGGTCGTCACGACCGGCTCGACGCTCTATCCGCGCGGGCTGCTGCTGGGGTACATCACGAACGCCAGTCTCGACGAGACAGGCGTCGCGAAATACGCCACGCTCGAACCGTCCTGCGACCTGTCCAAGCTGGAGCAGATCGCGATCATTACGGAGTATAATGTGCAGTGACGCAAGGAACGTTCGATTTTCGTGCCGCACTGCGAACACTGTGTTGTAGGGGCCGATGCCCATCTTCGGCGCTAAGAGCCGCGCAAAGCGCGGTTGCGCCTCGAAACTAGCCTGCGGGCATCGCATCGGCCCGGCAGAATGCACCGTTTTTACGGTATTCTTCGGCAAATTCGCAACCTCCAAGCGGGCCGATGTAGGCATCGGCCCCTACAGTCAAACCATGGAGTTTCCGGTTTGATGTTTTGACTTCTCTCCCCGAAAGGAGGCCCGCGCGATGCACGCGACCTATAAAAATGCGCTGATGTGGACGCTTTACGGCGTGCTGTTTCTTTTGATCGCCGTTTTGCAGACGGTCGTGTTTGGCCGGGCGCGATTCTTCGGCGTCAAGCTGACGCTGATCCCCGTCTGCATCGCCTGTGTTTCCATGCTGGCAGGCGCGGAGGCCGGGGCGCTCTACGGACTTTGCTGCGGCACGGTCTGGTGCTTCACGGGCGCGGCCGGCGGCGCGATGCACATCGTCCTGCTGACCGTCTGCGGCGCGGTGATCGGCTATATCTGCGACCGGTATCTCGTGCGGCAGCTGCTGTCCGCCATTCTGATGAGTCTGTTGGCGCTCGTATTCTGCCAGACGCTCCTGTTTCTGTTTCAATGCTATCTCGGCACGATCCACATCGGCATGATCACTGCTCTGCCGGTCCAGATCGGCCTGAGCCTGCTCGCGTGCCCGCTCCTGTATCTCGGAGCCTGGGCGATCCGAAAGGTTGGTGCCAAATAAATGCAGCGAATTTCCCGCTTCCGCATGATCGTATTCATCGTCGTCATTCTGGCCATGATCGGCGTGTTCTCCCTGCGGCTTTACAAGACGCAGGCCGCCGTCACGGAGGACTCCCTCGTCGCGGCGGACGCCGACTCCATGGAGTACCAGTCGACGGTCGAGGCTGCGCGCGGCAATATTCTCGACCGCAACGGCAACGTGCTGGTGTCGAACCGCGCAAGCTATAACCTCGTCATCATCAACTTCGTCTTTTTCAACGCGCCCGACCCGAACGGGAACCTGCTGAAGGTCCTGAACCTCTGCGACGAGCTTGGGATCGCGTATGAATCGCATTTCCCCGTCTCCGCCGAGCGTCCCTATACCTATACCGATACCGACGACACCGCCTGGCAGGGCTATTTCCGCAGCTTCCTTGCCAGCCGGAGCTATGACCTCGATATCTCCGCGCCCACGCTCATGAAACGCCTGCGCGACGAATATAAGATCCCCGACGACTGGACCCAGCAGGACGTGTACCGCGTCATTTCCGTCCGCTATGAGCTGGAGCTGCGCTCGGTAGACGAGATCGGCATGGAAAACTATATGCTGGCAGAGGACGTCGACGCGGAATCGCTGGCTGCCGTGATGGAGCTGGCCGTGCCGGGCGTTGTGGTCGAAAACGGCACGGTGCGCGAGTACAACACCACCTATGCCGCGCACATTCTCGGCTACATCGGCCCGATCTGGAGCGAGGAGGCCGCCGAATACCGCGAAAAGGGCTACTCCATGAACGCGCTTGTCGGAAAATCCGGCGTGGAGCAGGCGTTTGAGGAATATCTGCACGGTTCAAGCGGCATCAAGCGGACGACCGTCTCCTCGACCGGCGAAATTCTGAACCGATACTATGTGACGGAGCCTGTGCCGGGCAACAACGTCGAGCTGACCATCGACATTTCGCTGCAGGCTGTGGCCGAGCAGGCGCTGGAAAAGGTCATTCTCGATCTGCGGGAAAACGGCGTCGGCCGGAACAAGGAGGGCAAGGACGCCAGAGGCGGCGCGGTCGTCGTGCAGATGTGCAAGACCGGTGAAATTCTCGCCATGGCAAGCTACCCGACCTATGATCTTGCCACACGCGCGGAAAACGCCGTCGCGCTGAACGAAGACGAGACTGCGCCGATGTTCAACCGCGCGCTCGCAGCCTACCCGCCCGGCTCGGTCTATAAGATGGTCACGGCCATCGCCGCCGTCGATATGGGCGGCTTCGACCCCGGCTATATCATCGAGGACAAGGGTCTTTACACCTTCTATGAATCCTTCCAGCCCAAGTGCCACATCTGGTCGCTTGCCAACCCGCGCACGCACGGCAAGATCAATCTGATGGAGGCCATCGCCTACTCCTGCAACTATTATTTCTATGAAGTCGGCCGTCTGACCTACGACAGCTATAAAAAGGAAACGGGAAACAACCCGTTTGATATCGTCGCCAAGGCCCTTGGCCTCGGCGAGCCGACGGGCATCGAGCTGCCGGAGGACACCGGCGCACGCGCGAACGCAGAGGAAAAGAACAAGCAGTACGCAGGCGAGGACGCAGGCTGGTTCGGCGCGGACGTTCTGCAGGCCGTCATCGGTCAGAGCCTGAACAAATTTACACCCCTGCAGCTGGCCTGCTACGCCTCGGCGCTGGCAAACAAGGGCACGCGCTATGAAGCGACGCTCCTGTCCCGCGTCGTCTCGTGGGACTATCAGGATCTGATCGAGGAGTCCAAGCCCGTCGTGGCAAGCACGCTGGAGATCTCGGAAAAGGCGCTGAACGCGCTCGATCAGGGCATGCGCATGACCGCAAGCATCGGCACGGCGGAGCAGTACCTCAGGGATTACCCCATTGCCATCGCCTGCAAGACCGGCACGGCGCAGTGGCAGGGCACGACCTCCACCGGCTCGTTCTCCGGCTCTGACCACGCCTCGTTCGTGCTCTACGCCCCGGCGGACGATCCGGAGATCGCCATCTCCGTCTATGTCGAGCGCGGCTCACAGGGCGGCAATCTGGCGAATGTCTGCATTCCCATTCTCGACGCCTATTTCTCCAGCTCCGCCAAATATGAGACTGTCGCGACTGAAAATATCGCTTACTAAGAGAGGAACCGCACATGACCGACCTTTCGCATATCCGCAATTTTTCGATCATCGCCCACATTGACCACGGCAAATCCACGCTGGCCGACCGTCTGCTGGAGGAGTGCCATTCCGTTGAAAAGCGCGAGATGGAGGACCAGATTCTCGACTCCATGGAGCTTGAACGCGAACGCGGCATCACCATCAAGGCCCGCGCCGTGCGTCTGGACTACCGCGCCGACGACGGCGAGAAATATGTCCTGAACCTCATCGACACGCCGGGTCACGTCGACTTCAACTATGAAGTCTCCCGCAGCCTGTCCGCCTGCGAGGGCGCGGTGCTGGTCGTCGACGCGTCGCAGGGCATCGAGGCCCAGACGCTGGCGAACACCTATCTGGCCGTTGACAACGGCTTGGAGGTCCTGCCCGTCGTCAACAAGATCGACCTGCCGGCGGCGCGGCCCGCCGAGGTCAAGAAGGAAATTGAGGACGTCATCGGCATCCCCGCCATGGACGCGCCTGAAATTTCCGCCAAGAACGGCATCAACATTCATTCCGTGCTGGAAATGATCGTGAAGAATGTCCCCGCGCCCACGGGCGACCGCGAAGCGCCTTTACAGTGCCTGATTTTCGACAGCCAGTATGATTCCTACCGCGGCGCGATCGTCTATCTGCGCGTCGTGAACGGCACGGTGTATCCCGGCATGGATATCCGCATGATGGCCTCCGGCGCAGTCTACAAGGTCGTGGAGGTCGGATATCTGCACCCGAAGGGCATGATCCCAGCCGAAAGTCTCGGCGCGGGCGAGGTCGGATATCTCACGGCCTCCATCAAGACCGTCTCCGACACCCGCGTGGGCGACACCATCACGGGCGTGGAAAATCCGGCAGCCGAGGCGCTTCCGGGCTACCATCAGGCGCAGCCGATGGTCTTCTCAGGCGTGTACCCGGCGGACGGCTCGAAATACGGCGATCTGCGCGACGCGCTGGAAAAGCTGAAGCTGAACGACGCGTCCATGAGCTTCACGCAGGAAAACTCCATCGCGCTGGGCTTCGGCTTCCGCTGCGGCTTTTTGGGCCTTCTGCACATGGAGATCATTCTCGAGCGTCTCGAGCGCGAATATAACCTCGACCTCATCACGACGGCCCCGAACGTCGTCTATAAGATCACCAAGACCGACGGCACGCAGCTCGACGTCTATACCCCGCTCAACTACCCCGACCCCGCCGAAATTGCCGAGGCGCAGGAGCCGTATGCGAAGGCGAACCTCATCGCCCCGCCCGAATACGTCGGCGCGATCATGGATCTGTGCCAGAACCGGCGCGGCGAATTCAAGGATATGCAGTACCTCGACCCCACGCGTGTTGAGCTGCACTATTCCATGCCGCTCAACGAGATCATCTATGACTTCTTCGACGCGCTCAAGAGCCGCACGCGCGGCTACGGCTCGCTGGACTACGAGCTGGAGGGCTACCGCCCGTCGAAGCTCGTCAAGCTCGACATTCTCCTGAACGGCGAGATCGTCGACGCGCTGAGCTTCATCCTCTTCGCCGACAACGCCTACGCAAGAGCCAGAAAGATCTGCGAAAAGCTCAAGGACAATATCCCGCGCCAGATGTTTGAGATCCCCGTGCAGGCTGCCGTCGGCGGCAAGATCATCGCCCGCGAGACGATCAAGGCCCTGCGCAAGGACGTGCTTGCCAAGTGCTACGGCGGCGATATCACGCGCAAAAAGAAACTGCTCGAAAAGCAGAAGGAGGGCAAGAAGCGTATGCGCACGTTCGGTACCGTCGCGGTGCCGTCCGAGGCGTTCATGGCCGTCCTCAAGCTTGACGACGAATCGTAGGAGGTTTTTTCGTGGCGCTCATTCAGATCGTTGAAAACAAGAAAAAAAGCCTCGGCATCTACGTCCACATCCCGTTCTGCCGGAGCAAATGCGAATACTGCGACTTTTATTCCGTTCCCGGCGCACGCAGCCGGGATCTGATGGACCGGTATCTCGACGCCGTGATCCTGCACATCCGCGAGGCGGCGCAGGGTGCAGCGGGCTATGAGGTCGACACCGTCTATTTTGGCGGCGGCACGCCGTCGTTCTTCGGCGCCGGCGGGCTTGCGAAGATTTTTGCCGAGATCGACCGCCGCTTCGACGTCAGCCGCGACGCGGAGGTCTCGCTGGAGGCCAACCCCGACTCCGTGACGCTGCCCATGCTCACGCGGCTGCGCCGCGCGGGCTTCAACCGCATCTCCATCGGCGTGCAGTCGGACGACGACGCGCAGCTCAAGGCGCTGGGCCGCCCGCATACCTACCGGCAGGCGCAGCAGGCCGTGTCGCTCTCGCGGCGCGCAGGCTTTGACAATGTTTCGGTCGACCTCATGTTCGGCCTGCCGAGCCAGTCGCGCGAGCAGTGGATGCAGACGCTTCGCAACGTCATCGACCTCAAGGCCGACCACATCAGCTGCTACGGGCTGAAGGTCGAGCCGGGCACAAAGCTCTGGACATACAAGGACTGCGCCAACCTTCCGGACGACGACGCACAGGCGGATATGTATTTTTACGCCGTCGAAACGCTGGAGCAGTTCGGCTATCACCAGTACGAGATCTCCAATTTCGCGCACGACGGCTTCATCTGCCGCCACAACATGAAATACTGGGTCGGCGACGAGTATCTGGGCTTCGGCCCGTGCGCGGCGTCGGACTTTGCCGGACGGCGGTTCACCATCAAGCCCGATCTGGAGGGCTATATCAAGGGCGTGACGGACAAGGGCCAGATTTTGTCCGAATCTGAGCTTGTCCCGCTGCGCGAACGCGCGGGCGAATACCTCATGCTCCGATTGCGGACGGTCGACGGCATTGAAAAGAGTGAATACACCCGCTCGTTCCTGCTGCCGTTTGAGCCGATTGAGGACATTCTTGTCCGGCTGCAGGCGCGGGAATACGCCGCGTTTACCTCCGGCCGCTGGCACCTGACGCCGAAGGGCTTCATGCTCTCGAACACCATTCTGGTGGAGCTTCTCGAAGCGCAGCAGAAATCCAGACCGCTGGCGCAGAAGCGCTGAAGACAAACAGAGCCGGGGAAGCGTCGACGCTTCCCCGGCTCTTGCCGGAAAAAACAGCCCTTCCGGTCAATCGGTGCGGCCGGAACAGGAGACTGCGAAGAAACCAGGCAGCTGCTTTTCGGGCTCCGCCCGGATCAGCGGGACGCGGAACCCCCGTTCTGCCTGCCTTCTGCCGCTCCGGCGAAGCGCGGCGTCTGACCGAAACGCGCACCTGCGTATGGATCATCCGGCGGACAAAGCATCTCAAAAGCGTTTGCCAACGATCTCTCTGGCCATAGTATGCGCAGGGCGAAGAAAAATACACAAGGTCTGATTTGACTTTACAGGCGCAAAACGGTAAGATAAGAAAAAAACGAACAGGAAGCACAAAGGCAATGGAAGAATTTAAAAATTTACAGGAAACAAAGCTCACGTCCCAGCCGATCTTTGACGGCGACGTGCTGCATATCTACAAGGATACCGTCCGCCTGCCGAACGGCAAAACCTCCACGCGGGAATACACCGTCCACCACGGCGCGGTGTGCATCCTGCCGCTTCTGGAAAACGGCGACGTGCTGCTCGAGCGGCAGTTCCGCTATGCCATGGGCGAAGTCCTGACGGAGATCCCCGCCGGGAAGCTCGACTACATCGGCGAGGACCCGCGGGAGGCCGCGCTGCGGGAGCTGCGCGAGGAAACGGGCGCGGTCGCAAGCGAGCTCATCCCGCTCGGCCCGTTTTACCCCACCTGCGCGTATTCGACCGAGGTCATCCAGATGTTCCTGGCATGGACGGCCCCAGGCGCAACCGCCAACTTCCGTTCCTCGGGATACGGCAGACCGGTGCGTCAACCATCCCGAACACAGTGTTCCGCAAGGCCCACGTCGCGTCAGTCGGGCAACCGACGGCGTCGTGAGAACCAGCGAGACGACAGGAGTACTCAGTGATTCAGCAAGAGTCACGGCTCAAGGTCGCCGACAACACGGGAGCCAAGGAAATCCTTGCTATCCGTATTCTCGGTGGATCAGGCCGTCGCTATGCAGGTATTGGTGACATCATCGTCGCCACCGTCAAGGACGCAATTCCTGGCGGAAACGTCAAGAAGGGTGACGTCGTCAAGGCAGTCATCGTTCGTACCAAGAAGGAGACCCGTCGTTCAGACGGTTCCTACATCAAGTTCGATGAGAACTCGGCAGTGATCCTCAAGAACACCGACGGCGACCCCCGCGGTACCCGTATCTTCGGGCCGATCGGGCGCGAGCTGCGCGAGAAGCGGTTCATGAAGATCATTTCGCTTGCTCCGGAGGTGCTCTAACTTATGGCCAAGATCAAGAGCGGTGACCTCGTGCAGGTCATTTCTGGTTCCGAGAAGGGCAAGCAGGGCAAGGTCCTGAAGGTGTTCCCCGCAACCAACCGCGTGCTCGTCGAGGGCGTCAAGGTTGTCACCAAGCACACCAAGGCCAACCCCAACACCGGTGAAGGTGGCGGCATTCAGAAGGTCGAGGCCGCGATCCACGTTTCGAACGTCGCGATCGTCGACCCCGAGACCAAGAAGCCCAGCCGCGTTGGCTACCGCGAAGAGACCGTAGAGCGTGACGGACGCAATCGCACCGTTCGCGTGCGCGTGTCCAAGAGCTCGGGTAAGGACCTCTAATGACCGAAACCAAGATCACCCCAAGCCTCAAGACCAAGTTCAAGGACGAGGTTGTCCCCGCACTGCAGGAGCAGTTCAACTACGGCAACCCCATGCAGTCGCCGAAACTCGTCAAGGTCGTCGTCAACATGGGTGTCGGAGAAGCGGCACGCGACTCCAAGCTCATCGATTCGGCCGTCCAGGACCTGACCCTGATTACGGGTCAGAAGCCGCAGGTGACCCGCGCCAAGAAGTCGATCGCCCAGTTCAAGCTGCGCGAAGGCCAGCCCATCGGCTGCCACGCGACTCTTCGCGGCGACCGTATGTGGGAGTTCCTCGACCGTCTGATCTCCCTGGCCCTCCCGCGAATCCGCGACTTCCGCGGCCTCTCGGACCGCCAGTTCGACGGCAACGGCAACTACACCTTCGGTCTGACCGAGCAGTCCATGTTCCACGAAATCGATCAGGATTCGATCGATCGCGTGCGCGGTATGGACATCACCGTGGTCACCACCGCCAAGACAGACGACGAGGGTCGCGCGCTGCTCCGCCAGCTCGGCTTCCCGTTCAAGACCAACTAACTGCTACGTTTCAGGTCCGCCTCCGGAACTCCGGAGAGCGGAAACCGTAACGGGGAAGGGCAAGTGCCCACATGACCATGACAGATCCTGTCGCAGACATGCTGACGCGTCTGCGCAACGGAAACTCGGCATACCACGACGAGGTCGTGATGCCGCACTCCAAGCTGAAGGCGAACATCGCCGA
>OGLN01001382.1_pt1 | contig 17451 bp, 21 predicted proteins | sample 1572641 | NCBI WGS metagenome assembly OGLN01 (sample SAMEA2581903, study PRJEB24529) | metagenome | biome: Human gut stool | place: China | collected 2011
TTTTGTGTATTGGTTTGTGATTCAATATTTCGGCACAATGCGCATAGACCGGTACAGTATCTTGTGGTATGATGCCAGCGTTTGTTGTTTGAGCTTTGCAGAGGAGGGCAATCACCATGCAGTACACCGATAACGAAGCCGCCCTGATTGGCGGCCTGATTTCAAACTATTTCTTTCAGCCGTCCGTGGACGCAAAGCTCCGCGAATCCTATCGCCGGGTGCTGCGCCATCTGCATGAGAACACACTCTCTGCGTCTGATCTGAGCCGCATTCAGAACGCGCTGACGTTTCTCTCGCCGCTCTGCCGCGATACCCGCGAAGCCCACAAAGACATGATGGGCGTGACATTAAAAACCGATGCTCTGCTGAGAGCCAGCCGATAAACGACCACCCGCTGCGCTGGCAGCGGGTGCTTTGCTTTCTCGCGCCCCAGCATCGCCAATACGCCATGGTTTCGTCCTAAAGTGGGATGGGGCTGGCCTGCGGTTTTAACGTCTGAAACGTCGCACAGCTGGCTAACGCGCTGGCATCTGTGCTTGGAGTGCGTATTCGGCATAACCAACAAAAACGCCGGTCGAAATTCTACACTTTGCCGAGGACAAAAAAGAGCCGCTTTTCCGAAAAGTCCTCAGAAAAGCGGCTCAAAAAGCCTTGGGTAAAGGTACAGGTCCATCGAATTTGGCAAAGTCCATTTTGGCATTTTTTGTCACGCTTCTAAAAATGGGTGCAAAAAAGCCCAGAAGTCGTTGAAACTTCTAGGCTTTTCGCAGCGGCATCTTTTTTGGTGCAGCTTGATGGCAAATGACCCTAATTTTAATAAAAGATGCACCCCTTGGAGAAAACTGCACCCCCTACGGCTCATTTGCACCCCCACAGAAGCACATTACAACCTTAATAGTAGCTCCCAAGCAATAGGGAGCTTATCCTTAGTTAAATCAACCCGCCGAAGGAACTCCTGACAATCAATCAATTCAAATGTATCAACTTTGTGTCTGCTTTCCATAGCGCTGGCATATTTGATGGCATCAGGAGAATAGTGATCCGCCGTGGATACAAATATACATCCCTTCACATTGTCGTAAAGCAGCGATACTCCCATCAATTCCCGGAGCGCAGTTACCCCTTCAGTTACATTGGGGGTCTCACGCCGCTTGATTTGAAGCAGAATTTGATTTCCGTCATCATCGACCAAAATACCATCTTTTCCTCCATCGCGTGTTTTCCCAAAAGAATACACTTTGCACGAAGGATAGAAATCTGAAAACACCGAACGCACCAAATCTTCCATTCTATGTGCATCGATAGAGTAGATGATGTCGGGAGTTTTCAACAGCTGCTGTCTCAAAGCGTCAATCGGTGCATCACAGGAGGAGTTGTCATACCGTCGAAGTATTGCGGATGAATACTCCAAATCAGAAGCTCTGATTCCATCAACAGCGGCATCACTGCTATTTTGATACTTATACTCCCACCACCCGCAAGTAGGACATTGAACGACTTCTTCCCACTGACTGAACGAGCCAAACAGCCACTCTGGATAGTCTGTTTTTGATTTTCGGTAAATGCTATTGTTAATCGAAGCATGGCAAAACGGACAGACTGCTTTGTGCGAAAACAGTGGGAGCCCAGAATCGACCGAAACATAGTTTACAATACCCTGGTGTGCCGTCTGGGTTACATATTCTTTATAGTCCAAGATCATAAATGTCTCCTCTTCGTTATGTCACGAAAAAGCAGCTTGAATAAAATTTCTGATTATAACTCTACCATAAAAATTTGTTTTTGCATAGAGAAAAGCCCGCAGGCGCTCAAACCTGCGGACTTTTTCGCTTTATGAATCTTATACGTCAATCTTTGTTCCGCTGCGGAAGCGGAAGGTCATCCGCCCATTGGCGTGGACGGTCATCTTGTCAATGACAGCCAGCCAGAGCTTCTCGTCAAACTCGGTGAGGACATCCATTTCCTGCACCTCGAACATGAACGCACCAATGGCTTCTGCCTGAGCTTCCCGTGCGGCTTTTGTGGCGCGGAGCTGCTCAAGCTGCGTCTTTGCTTTCTCGTACCGCTCCACAAGGCTGTTGTACCGGGCGGTATATTCCTGCTGGTTTTGCGACGACTGCGCGTTTTCAGAAATGCAGCGCCGGGTCAGTTCGGTCACCACATCGATCTCCGTAAGCAGGCGCTCGATTTCCGCGTCGATGCCCGTGCAGTCCGTCAGCGTGGTCTGCATCAGGCGGCAGTCGGCAAGGATGCCGCCCTTGCCGTCGAGGACAGCGTTGAAGGCATCCACAAACCGCGCCTTGATGGTTTTTTCGTCCAGGTGGGGCGTTTCACACCTGTGGCCGCCCTTGAATTTGTTGTTGCACTGCCAGATGACCCGGCGGTATTTGCTGTTGGAGCTCCACACCTTGGGCCCATAAAAGGAGCCGCAGTCGCCGCAGACGATGCGTGATGCGAAAATGCTTTTCCCGCTGTACTGCCGTCCAAGCTGCTTCCTGCGCACGAATTCATTCTGCACCCTATCCGCAGCTTTATCCACAAAGTTCTTGACGTAGATGAGGTTGGGCTTGCCCAGCCCCTGCCTCTTGCGCTCGATGAGGCGGCATTTGCTCTCCAGCTCATGCAGCAGCTTTCCGGCCTTCTGGTCGGCGCAGCCCAGGGCGGTCATGACCTCCTCGATGGTGAAGATGATATACACACGTCCCGCCTGATCCAGCCAGCCGTTCTTGCAGCTCAGGCTCATGCGATCAAGGAGCAGACCGTAGAGCACCTTGGCTTCTGCGGAAACGCTTCTGAAATGTTCCTCCGTGAACAGCACCTTGGGGATGCGGTAGAAGGAGAACTGTTCCGCTTCCGCGCCGTAGAAATAGTCATACATGGCTTCTGTCACGCTCCTTTGGAAGCCCTGCGGCGCGCATGACCTCTTTGGTACACCATCCGATGCAGGGGGCAGCCCTTCCGTAGGGACAGCCCTCGCACTCCGAAACGGGAGCGGCGCTGTCCGCAGCTGCTTCGTAAACTTGTTCTATGCCGTTCCGTCTTTCGGGCTTCTGCGGGACGGGACAGCAGCAGCCGTCCGGATAGACGCAGCCCTGTATTTTCCCTTTTCGGTACAGGCAGTACCGGCAGTCATATACGTTGTAGCCCCACGACTTCCCGTATGCTTTCACAATAACACCTCCTTCGCCCGCATCTGGGCATAAAAATAGCGCGCCTGCCGACCCAAGCGCCACTTTGGGTAACAGACGCGCTATGTACTATTTGCGCTTATTTATGTGATAAGGCTCAAAAACGCCGTATTTTCAGCACTTTTTGAGCCTTTATATTTTTAGTCCTATTATTACAGCCTCGTCGGTATAGACCTTTACAAACTTCCATTCGGGATTGCGCTGGATGTACTGCGTGTAGTAGTCGATTTGAGCTTCATAGCTGGTGAACTGCTCATCGCTGTCTGTGGATACTCTGGCGTATCCGGCGACCCTTCGTTTTCGGGTGGCCGCCATAGAAATATGCGTCAAAGGATTGATGGTCGGTGGAATGACTGTGACCGACCGAACTGTCGCGGTGTTCATTCTTGTCCCCTCCTTGTCTGCAATGCCCGCTGTCTGGCCTGCTCTTTCATTTCCGGCGACCAGCTTTCTGCTCTGGAGCGGTCTTTCCATCGTTTCACGATCTCAGAACCGTCGTCCATGCAGAACACAACGACATTGTTTTTCTCTGCTCGGATCATCGTTATTTTGCTTCGGACCATATCAGAGTCAAGGGCATCTGCCCCTAGCACCTCACAAGTTAAGGACTTCAGCGTTTCTGCTGGTATTTTCTTCGCCGGGCATTCCGCTTTCCCCTTGGTCTGAAATGTGGTGCAGTTCCAGAAGTGCTTTCCCCGGCAGGTGACGCGCTTATAGGTGCTGCCGCAAAGACCACAGCGTATAAGCCCGGAAAATGTTGACCGTGTAGGCTTTTCCCGTTTTTCTGCCTGACGTGCCAGCTCGTTCAGCCGCACCTGCGCCTTATCAAATGCCGTCTGGTCAATGATCGGCTCATGGGAGCCTGCGACATAATACATCGGAAGTTCGCCCCTGTTCGGCACCAACTTTTTATCGATGTGATTCTTCCGGTACTGCTTCTGGAGCAGCGCATTGCCGGTGTACTTTTCGTTGGACAAGAGGTTCCGAATGCGGTCCGTGCACCACGTTCCGCCGAGGGGACGTTCACACCCTCTGTCGTTCAAATCGCGGCTGATGGAACTCAGGCTCTCTCCGCCGTTGAAGCGCGTGAATATCTCACGGACAATGGCGGCTTCTCGCTCATTCACCTGGATACCGCTTGCAGTAATGTTGTAGCCGAACAGGAACCGCAGGTTGACAAGTTCTCCGTTCTCAAATGCTTTACGGATGCGCCATTTCTGGTTTTCACTGGCCGACAGGCTTTCTTCCTGTGCATAGGATGCCAGGATGGTCAGCATCAGCTCTCCGTCCGCGCTCATGGTGTGGATGTTCTGTTCTTCAAAGAACACATCAACACGCAGGCTTTTCAGTTCCCGGACGGTTTCCAGCAGCGTGACCGTATTTCTGGCAAAGCGTGATATGCTTTTTGTAATGACAAGGTCGATTTCCCCGGCACGGCAGCTTGCCAGCATTCGTTGAAAGCCGTCCCGCTGGCTCTTGGTGCCGGTGATGGCTTCGTCACTGAACACGCCGCAGTAAAACCAACCGGAGTGAGATTGAATCAGGCTGTTGTAATAGCTCACCTGCGCGGAAAGCGAGTGGAGCATCGCGTCCTTTCCGGAAGAAACGCGGGCATAGGCGCAGACGCGCAGCGCCTTCGGCTGCATGGGGATCTGGAAATCGACCCGTTCTATGACTCTCTCCATGTCGTTCACCTCCCTTTGGTGTGTGACATATTACCTCTGAACGCACGATTTATCCAGCTATTTCAGCGGAATATACTGCACGAAGATATCCTATACTTTTTGGCGATGATCGTATCAATTTCAGCGTACTCTTCCTCGGAGATCAAGCCCTTTGAGAGCATACGCCGGGCAAGCGCCATCGCCGCCTGGTAAGCCATCTGACGCTGTTCAAAATCAGGCATCGTGTGCCTCCTTCCTTCTGGCATCCGCGTAGCAGGCACGGCTGCAATATTGTTGTTTGGACTTTCCGTACCGCTCAAACGCTCTGCCGCACCATACACAGGTCAGATGCTGCATCGTTCGACGCTGGAGCTGCTCCGGATGCCGGTTCCACCACATGGACCGGCATTTGTCCGAACAAAATTTCTTTTTCCGCACCCGTGGCGGCTGCTGGATCGGTCTGCCGCATTGCAGGCAAAAAGCGTCGTACTGCTTCTGCCGCTGCCTCCGGCAAAAGGATTTCACGGTATTGACCGAAATTCCGAGTTCTGCGGCGATCTTCTTATATCCAAGCCCGGCATCCTGAAGCTCCAATATCCGCTCCTGTTGTATCTGTGTCATCTATCTGCCCTCCAAAAAGTCTTTCATAATAGAGCCACGCAGAGGGCAAAAACTGAGGTTCTATAAAAAATAAGCCCTCCACGGAAAAATCCGTGAAGGGCCTTAACTGAGAGTGAAGAACTTGACTCTCAGTATGTTTACTTCTGGAGCAGATCGTGATACCGTTTAAGCATCACACAAAACTGTTCGCGGGTGAGATTTTCCCGCAGCTTGAGGTCGCCGTTTGCATCCCCCAGCAGGAGTCGGTTTTCCAGCGCCCAGTTCACAGCGTCCTTCGACCACGCGGCCGGGGCATTGTCCAGGGGCGCTTGGGTCTGACCGCCCAGCGCCGCCGTGACCTTCTCTGCCAAATCACCCATGCGGGCATACATCCAGCTGCCGGGGCAACTTTTGTCGGCAAACCATCTGTGGACGGTCAACACCATCTCATCGGACTTTGGGGTGTAGTTCAGCGTTTTGGCCTTATCTCCAAGCCAAAGCAGTTTACTTTTGCTGTTGCGCTTGCAGATGTCGACGCAAAGCTCAATGAGCTTATTATACACCACATCCTTGAAGGCATATGGCTCCGTGCTGTCGCTGGCACATTCAATAGTGACGGCTCTCTGGTCGTTGGCAGCGGAGGACGAGCACCAGGAGCGGTTCTTTTCCTCCACATACATCCCCACTCTGCCGTCCACGCCAATGCCGTAGTTGGAGCTTGCCTGACGGGATGTCGGCAGAAATACATTTCCGAGCGTCTCCACGCTGCACTGACCCACCACGCAGTGGGGTGTGATGCGGTCAATGCTGTGGGTGCGCTGCCCGGAGTGGTTCGGGCTGAGCTTGGTGTAGGATACCAGAGGGCTGTTCGTGTAAGCCATTACTCTTCACCGCCCTTTTCATCGGTTGCGCGGTCATGCAGCTGCTCCAGCACTTCTTTCAGCTTTTCGGGGATCGGCAGACCCAGGTGCGCGGCGTTTTCCAACAGGCTCACACCTTCATTGGAAAGATAGAAGAAAATCACCGCCGTCCGAAGAACCCCTGTTCCACCGAGCACATAGACATCCAGAATGTTTCCGATGCCCACAAGGGTGAAAATCAGCACCTTCCGGCAGATACCCTTGAAGCCCACAGCGCTGGAAAGATTCTTGTCCGAGATGGCGCACAGAACGCCGGTGATGTAATCGATGACCACAAAGGCAATCAGAGCATACAGGAATCCATCCACACCGCCGAGAAACCAGCCGAGAAAGCCGCCCAGAGCAGTGAACGCGACCTGAATGCCATTCCAAATCTGTTTCATATTCGTTTCCTCCTTATTCCTCTGTAAAATGAACAAACGGCATCAGCAGTCCGATGTCGTTTGCGGATAACAGCAGGTTTTCCGTGATGGGAATGTCGATAGCTTCCACCTCCGGCGTGACCTCCATTTCTAACAGTTCTTCCAGTTCGGCGGCGGCTTTCGGCTCGTTCTCTGCGGAGAAATCAAAGCTGCCGTCCTCCTTTGACGTGCCGTATTTTTCAAAGATCTTCTGCCGCTGTTCGGCAAAGAAATCCGCCTCCTTCTGCAAGGCGGTAATCATGCGCTTGAGCTTGTAGGCAAGACGAAGCTGCAGATCTCTGGCAGACAGCTTGGACAGCGCCGGAACCGCCAGAACGATTTCTTTCAGTTGTACTTTCATGTGCGTTTTCCTCCTTAAGTGCCGATCAGGCCGTATTTCACAAGGATGCCGACCAGGTTGTTCAGAATTTTCAGATAGTTGGATGAGCTTGCTGACGAATAGCCCATATTCTGCGAATAGGTGCTGAGCGTCTGCCGTGCGATGGGACTAGTGGAAAAGAAACCGATCCTTGAGCTGTTGCTTGAGCCGATTTTTACCTGCACAGAGCCGAGGTAGGCATAGTGCCAGTAGAGGCTTGAAGTACCGAGAGAAAAGGGGTACGAGGTGCTGCTTGAGGACGGTTTTAGTTCGCGGGCGGTATTTGCAGTGATGTAATAGCTGGTGCTGCCGCCCATCTTGACTTCTGCTCCGGCCATGTTGGGGTCAGAACCAGCGCCAATGGCTGTGCCGTTGACGCAGAGCTTTCCCGCGCTGGCCGTGAGATAGCAGTTGGAACTGAGATACAGCTTTTCAATGTAGCCCGTGTCCCAGTAATAGACGGACGAGCCGAGACGGTTGACCGCAGCACCGGAGAACAGGCACTCAAAGGTGCCGCCGTTGAAGCCGAACCGGGCCACGGTATCGGAGCCGGAGCGCAGCTGGATATTTTCACACCAGAGGTTGCCGAAAGGCCGGGCAATCGTACCGAGGTCCCAGTCCACGCTGGTAGCCGGGTGGACTACGACGTTGGCGGTATCCACAATGAGCGCGTGGGTGCCGACACCGTCCCATCTGGCCAGCTTGATTTGCGCGCCCGCGAAAATGTAGGTGTAGTCATAGTTCCAGCTGCCGTCGCCGCCGATGTACATGGTCGTGGTGGTGCTCTCTTTCAGACTCACTTTGCCGGACTCGGCATAAATGGTCTTGACCTTGAGCGTGGAGGTGTCGATGCGGTCGGCCTTAATGGTCCCCGTCGTGATATTCGCGCCATTGATGGTGGTCTTGCCTGCCGTGCCGAGGGCGGAGATCGTCACATAGCCGGAGAGGTCGATTTTGTCCGCCACCAGCTTGACGGCCCGGTCGGTCATGGTGAAATCAGAGGCGGATGTGCCGGACTTCACCAGCCAGTTGATTTTGTTTGCCGTCTGCGTGACTGAGGTGATGTTGCCCTCTGCCGTCTCGATGCGGGTCTTGAAGCTGTTCACGTTCTGTGTCAGGGTGGAAACGGAGCCTTCCGCATTTTCGATCCGTGTATTAAAGCCGCTGACTGTCTGGGACAGCGTGGATACCGCGCCCTCGGCGTTTTCAATGCGCGTATTAAAACCGCTCACGGTCTGCGAGAGCGTGGAGAGATTCCCGTCCACAGTCTGAATACTGGAAAGCAGCTTCCCGTCCGCAGCCTTAAACTCCTGCCGCACCCGATCTAACTGTGTTGCGGTGGATGCAAGCAGATTCGGCACATAATCGCCGACCTCCACCCGCACGGTGTAGCGGTAAAATGGGTCATACTCGATGCTGATGATGCGCGTGTCCACATTCACGCCCATCGGCGTATAGGTGATGTTCACCTCGTCGCCTGCCTGCAGGTCTGCCATTTTGAAAAGCGAAATCTCGTAGGACTGCGTGTTCTCCCGGCTGTCAATGGTCACAGTCAGATCGGTCACATTCTCACCGTCCATTAGATGCTTGCGGACAGTGCTGCCACGATGCTTTCGCAGGTTGATTTTGTACCCGTCATATTCCACCTCGCAGCCGCAGGCGTCAATGAAGCGCATGAGCGCACTGCGGCGGCTGAGAGGGCTTTGGTCGGTGAAGGCGCATTCCACGCGCCCCGTCGCTTCGATTACGCCAACAGAAAACGGCGTGCCGGACAACAGCTGCGTCATACCGTCTGTGGGAGTTCCCTCATAGACAAAGGTCACAAGGTTGTATTGCTCCTCGTTCAGCAGATAGGTGATGTGTTCGCACTGGGCCGTCGTGACCGGAAAGCCGCCCGTGATCTTCTTGGATACACGGACGATGTTGTAAAACTGACCGTCCAGCTTCGCGGTCATGCCGACAGACAGCGGCTGCGACCGGGAAGCGAGGACGGAGAACGAAAGCGTCCGCTCCCCGGACAGCTTGTCACAGAGGGATGCGGAGAGCACACGCGGGAAGCTGCATTGCAGTACTCCGGCACTGTTATAGATTTCAATCATGGTCATTTCTCCTTACACGGTTCCGAGATTGCGCACATAGGCTGCATTCTGCGTCCACTGAATTTCCGCCAGAATCCGTGCCAGCGTCGTGCCATCGATGGTGAGCGGAATGGTGACGTTAAATGCCTGCCCGATGGCGATCCGCCCAACGTCGGAAAACCCGGAAAGCGTTGCATCCATGTTGATATGCGACGGAATGGCAGCCCGCATATCTGCCGTCATGTCCTGCATGACAGAGGAAATGCCGTCTGCCAGATGCTCCGCCGAGCGCACTGCCGTCTTGCCGTTTTTGTCGAGGGACCCGGCAAGACCCTCCACCAGCATCTCGCCGACCCAGCCCATCTCCTTGGACGGGGACGCGATTCCAAAGAAGTCACAAATGCCGTCCCAGATGGAGCTGATCCATCCGCTGACCTTACTGGTATATGAGAAGCGGTTTGCGCCGCGTCCATGTACTTTGAAAACCGCATAGACATCGTGATAAGTGAAGTTTCCGATTGACCTTTTCGGTCTGTACCGCCATGACGGTGGGATGCCCGCAGCTTGCGGGCATCCCATTCGAGCGATCCATGCAGACCGGCTCTGCGCGTGGCAGCGTTTGAGCAGCTCATCCGGAAACCGAGCCTCCTGCTACGGCCTCCCACTGACTTGAGGGGGATTCCTGCGGCGTGCGTGAGCCTTACAAGCCACGGCGCTGCGGGAATGGGTTGTTTGCCAAGAACAGCTTTTGACGATCCCAGAGGCGCAGCGCGCCTCTCGCCGGGGGATGAGAGAAATACGGCGATTACATTCGACATACTTCAATCAGCCGCACCGATATTACCGGTGCGGCTGCTTTCAAAGTGGAGGAATCTAAAATGAATGACACTGTTTTGCAGATCATGCAGCCGACAAACCCGGTCGAGCCGCCGTATCAATACATGATGATCGACGGCTGCAAAGTAAAGGTAAACTATCTCCCAAAACCGCCCGCGCCATCCGCGTGCAAAGTGCTGGACAGAATCCATGAGATTCTGCTTGCCTCAAGGCTTAAAAAATAGCCGCCGCACATTTGCATCTTTGTTACCTCGATGCAATAATGATGATGTACTTGTACCTTGAAAATCGAAAATAAAGAAAACGGACCGGATACATCATCTTTCAGACGATCTAAGACAGAAACGAGGTATGTATAATGGAAAAGACAGTCTATGAATCCAACGTTCCGCGTGTTTACACGCTTTACAGAGTTTCTACCATCGGTCAGGTTGAAAAAGATGATATTCCGATGCAAAAACAGGTTTGCCGTGACTTCGCAAAAAAGCAAGGCTGGGTGGTTATCAAGGAGTTTTCGGAAAAAGGCATTTCCGGCTACAAGGTATCCGCCAAAGACCGCGACGCCATTCAGGAAATTCAGCATGATGCTGCGCTTGGCAAATTCGATATTCTGCTCGTGTTCATGTTTGACCGGCTCGGACGACGGGATGATGAAACACCATTCATTGTAGAATGGTTCGTCAAGAACGGCGTGGAGGTCTGGAGCGCGATGGAGGGGCAGCAGCGGTTCGACAATCACGTTGACAAGCTGATGAACTACATCCGCTACTGGCAGGCCTCCGGCGAGAGTCTGAAAACCTCGATCCGCACGAAAACCCGCTTGGGGCAGCTCACAGAGGAGGGGCATTATACCGGTGGAACAGTTCCGTATGGCTATCGCGCGGTGGATAAAGGCCGCGTCAATAAACGCAACCGCACGGTACTGGACTTGGAAATCGACGAGGATGAGGCGGAGGTGATTCGTCTGATCTTTCACAAATATGTCGATGAGGGTTACGGCGCGCAGCGCCTTTCTCACTATCTGCATGAACAGGGCATCAAAAGCCGCGACGGAAAAGGCTTTCCGAACACAACCGTCAACCGGATCATCAAGAACATTGCCTATACCGGCATCATCAAAAACGGCGAGTCACAGTCCGGCTATATTGACGAGCTACGCATCATCGACGTTTCCACCTTTTCCAAGGCACAGGAGATCATGCGCCAGCGGACGCTCCCGCATGGCAACGTGCCGCTGAACTGCAAGGGAAAATCCCTCTTGGTCGGAAATATTTTCTGCGCCCACTGCGGAAATCGGCTGACACTGACGACCAGCGGCAGGCGCGTGTATCGCGCAGATGGCACAGTGAAATACGAACCGCGGATGCGATACCAGTGCCATTACAACGTCCGACATCCCGGCGAATGCGACGGACAATCCGGCTATGGCGTCACAAAGCTCGACGGTATTGTGGAGAAAGTGATCCGCATGAAGTTTGCAGAGATCGCTGCCGCGCCGGAATCCGAGATTCTGAATCACCAGCATAAAAAAGAAATCGAGCTTGCAAGAATCAAGCTCGATCAGGCCAATGCGCATCTGGCAGAGAAGCAGAAAGACCTCTCCGATTATAAGGCGGAAACGCTGAAAGTCATTCGCGGTCAGAGCAGTCTCAGCGTGGAGCTTCTGAACGCACTGGTGAAAGAAACAGAAACGATGATTGCCCTGGCGCAGACCCGCATAGACGCGGCACAGACAGAATATGAGTCGCTGCTGGCTTCGGCGGAGAATCTGCGGCAGGAATACGACCGACTGCTCACATGGGCAGATCTGTTCGACACCTGCTCCTTTGAGGCAAAGAAAATGATCGTTGCGCAATTCGTCAAAGCCATTCGCGTCAGCCGCGACTACAATATTGAGATCGACTTCAACGTGTCTTTTGAGGAATTTCAGAACTTTTCCGTCAAAAATGGGGAGCCAGTCATTTCGCAACCGCTGCGTTCGCATACCGCATAAAAAAGTTCGGGATAATCCGAATTTTATCGGATTATCCCGTATTTGGTGGAGCTGAGGGGAATCGAACCCCTGTCCGAAAGCAACTTGACTGGACTTTCTCCGGGCGCAGTCTGTTATTTACATTCCCTCGGCGCGGCGGGAGCAGACACTCTACGCGCCTTGGTAGCTTCATGATGCATGACGCAGGCAAAGCTTACTGCGTTCACGGACGCCACTAGATCACGCCCAAGCCCGGCTCGTGGCCCTTCCGGGGAGGACGGGCTGCCTAATTAGGCAGCCTGAGCAACGTAAGTGTTGTCAGTTAATTTAGAAAAATTGCCCGTTTTATGGAGGCCAGGCGCCTCCGCCCGCTTATCCAGCCTCACTGCCCCCGTCGAAACCAGTGCAGCCCCATATGGCAGCGGAAAACCGCTGCGGATCGCTGGAAAACTCTAAATTAGACTCTCGTTGCTTTTATCATCCACTTCATGGGCAGGAGTTTTGCCACGAAGCGATAGAATTTATTAAATGCCGTCGGCGTGTAGAACGTCCGGCCCTTTTTTGCTGCCCGGATCGTCCCGGCGACGACCTTTACCGGGTCACACCACGGGATATTGCCGAACAGGTCATGGTCGCCCGCAGCGTCGAAGAATTCAGTCTTCATCGGGCCGGGGCAGACAGCTGTGACGGAAATGCCCTTGGGGCGCAGCTCGTCGGCGATGCCGCCGGTAAAGGCGGAGACATACGCCTTGGAGGCGCTGTAGACCGTCATGCGGGGCGTGGGGCAGAAGGCCGCGATGGACGAGACGTTGATGATCTTCGCGCCGCGCGTCATAAACGGCACGACAGTCTGCGTGACCATGGTAAGCGCGCGGACGTTGAGGTCGACGACGCGCATAACGTCTGCCGAAGACGCGCTTGAGCCGATATTGCCCGTCGTGCCGCAGCCCGCGTTATTGACGAGCACGCGCACATCGGCCTTCTGCTCGGCCAGCTTTTCGCCGAGATAGCGGAAGCTTTTGGGGTCGAGCAGGTTCAGGCCCATGCAGACGAAATTCTTTTCCGGGAACTGCTGGGCCAGCTCTTCGAGCTTGCCCACGCGGCGGGCGATGAGCCAGAATTCCTCGATCTCCGGGAATTCCCGCACAAGCTGACGCGTGAACTCCGCACCGAGTCCGGCGGACGCGCCGGTAATGACGGCTGCGGTCATCCGCGTCCGTAGGGGTCGCGGAGTTTGTCGGGCTCGGGGTATTCCTCGCCCCTGGTGTCGACGCGGATAGAGGCGATCTTCTGCTCGGTGAGCGGGCGGTCGTTCCCGTCGGTCTTCACAGCAGCGATCTTGTCGACGACATCCATGCCCTCGAGCACCTTGCCGAACGCGGCATACTGGCCGTCCAGAAATTCGCCGTCCTCATGCATGATGAAGAACTGGCTGCCCGCGGAGTTGGCCGCCTGCGCGCGGGCCATAGAAAGAACACCGCGCTTGTGGCTGAGGTTGTTCTTCACGCCGTTGAGCTTGAACTCGCCCTTGATGCAGTAGCCGGGGCCGCCGGTGCCGGTGCCCTTGGGGCAGCCGCCCTGGATCATGAAGCCGGAAATAACGCGGTGGAAGATCAGGCCGTCGTAAAAGCCCTTGTTGGCAAGGGAGATCATGTTGCGGACGCTCTGCGGCGCTTTGTCAGGGTAGAGCTCGCAGACGATCTTGCCGCCGTCTGCCATTGTGAGGGTCATAATGGGATTTTCCATGGGATTACCGTCCTTTCATTGCGCGGTCGATCTGGCGCTTGGCGTCCTTCTTTGCGGCGTCGTCACGCTTGTCGTAGAGCTTTTTGCCCCTTGCAAGCGCAACCTCGACCTTGACGAGACTGCCGCGGAAATAAACGCTCAGCGGGATCAGCGCATATCCGTCCTGCTTCACCTTGCCGTACAGCCGCATGATCTCACGCTTGTGCATGAGCAGCCTGCGCGGGCGAAGCGGATCCTTGTTGAAGATATTGCCCTGCTCGTAGGGCGCGATGTGCATCTGCCGGATGAAAAGCTGCCCGTCCTTGATCTGGCACCAGGCTTCCTTCAGGCTGAGCGTGCCGAGGCGGATGGATTTGACCTCGGTCCCGGTGAGTTCGATGCCGGCCTCGAATTTTTCATCGATGAAATACTCATGGAACGCTTTCTGGTTCCGCGCGGCGATCTTCACGCCCTCCGCCATGGAACGCACCTCCCTCCGGCAATCATACGATGTGTATTATATGTCAATTATATCAGCCATGTCAAGCGTTTTCCGGTACTGCGTGTACCGGACGACACGGTTCAGCAGATATTGTTGAAATGCGCGGCACTGCTGCGCGCTTAGATTCCGGTTTGACATGATGACAAGCGGAACAATGGGACCGCCGCCCTGAAACGGAAGCTGCACATGGCCATACGGCTGCGCACACAGGCCGTTTCGCTCGTAAAAATGCTTGCGGCGGCAGGTAATCTCATCGTCCGGCGGTTCGATCTCCAGAATCAAAGGCTTGTCCTGCGTCAGCAGCTGCCGGAGAATCGTGCTGCCAGTCCCGTGGCCGCGCAGAGACGGCTGAACAGCAAAATGCTCAAGATAGCAGAAGTCCTCTGTCTCCCACAAAAACACATCCGCCAGCAGCTTTCCGTCCTCGACTGCGCCGAGCGGGAAAAAGTCCGCGTCCTGCAAGGCGCGCAGGTGGTCTTCCCGCGCGCGCCGCTCGTTGGGCGGGAAGCTGGCTTCGTAAAGGGTGAACGACGCTTCAAGCAGCGGATGGGAAGCGCCGATGCGTTCAAAAATCATGTCTGATAAAAGTCTGCGACCAGCTGCCGGTCATACAAAACGCGGTCACGCAGCGCCTGCACGCTTTCAAAGCGCAGTTCCCCGCGGATATGATCCTCCAGCCAGATTGCAAGTTCCTTTCCATATAGATTGCCGGAGAAGCCGATCAGATTGGCCTCCAGCACCGGCGCAGACAGCGCGCCGAGCGTCGGATGGACGCCGATATTTACGCAGGCGGGATAGCGCCTGCCGTCAAGCTCCGCCTCCGCGCGGTAGACGCCGAAGGCGGGGACGAGCACGTCCGGGGAAAACGGCAGATTCGCCGTTGGGAAGCCAAGCCCGGCGCCCCTGCCCGCGCCCTTCTGCACGGTGCCGGTCACAAGCTGGCCGTGGCCGAGCAGACGCGCGGCAGTTTTGCAGTCGCCGGAACGCAGAAGCGCGCGGATGGCCGTTGAGCTGACGCACTGCCCGTTCAGCCGAATTTCCGGGATCACGTCGCAGCCGACGCCGAGCGCGCGGCATTTTTCGCGCAGCCGGTCGGGATTCCCCTGTCCCCGGTCGCCGAAATGGAAATCGTGCCCGCAGACCACATGGCGGGCGCGCAGCTGCCGGACGAGATAGTCCTCGATGAAGACCTCCCACGGCATATGCATCATCGCCTCGTCAAAGTGCGCGAAAATAACCTCTTCAATGCCGCAGAGCCTGCGCATGAGAAGCTCACGCTCGGCCATGGTATTGAGAAGCGGCACGGCCGTTCCAAACACGAGCGTATCCGGATGCGTGTCAAAGCTCATGGCCGCCGGGGTAAGGCTAAGCTCCCGCGCACGCTCACGCGTTTTATTCAGAAGCGCGGCATGGCCCAGGTGGATGCCGTCAAAAAAGCCGAGGGCCAGAACGCGGTCATGTTGCAAGTGTGTTCACCTCGAAAAAGCTCTTGATGGTGGTAAGCAGCCCGTTTTCCACGCGGCCAAGCAGCAGAAACTCGCCGTCCTCGGCGTAGACGCGATAGGTTCCGGGCCGGAACTGCCAGTCCCTGACCTGTGCGCCGTTTTTGAGCTTTGCAGCCTGTCCCAGTGTGACGAAGAGCGGCGGATGTACCGAAAAAACCGCGTCAACGGGCATGAGAAGCTCCTGCGGATCGTGTTCTGCCGCAAAATCCAGCACCTGCTGCATCGTGACGGCCTGCGAAAGCGTAAAGCTTCCGGCCCGTGTCCGGCGCAGGGACGACATACAGCCGCCGCAGCCGAGCGCGCTGCCCAGATCGTGGCAGAGTGTGCGCACATACGTTCCCTTGGAGCAGCGGACGCGAAGAACATACTCCGTCCCCTCCCCTTCCAGCAGCTCCAGCTCGTGGATGGTGATGCTGCGGGGCTTCCGCTCGACCTCTTTGCCCCTGCGGGCCAGCTCATAGAGCTTCTGGCCGCCGATTTTAATGGCGGAATACATGGGCGGGATCTGCTCGATCGGGCCGAGGAAGCGCTGGAGCGCGGCCTGCACATCCGCCCGCGTGGCAGTCACGGGATACGTTTCGAGAATATTCCCGCTCGTATCCTGCGTGTCGGTCACAACGCCGAGGCAAAGGCCTGCGATGTATTCCTTTTCCGCTGATTCCAGAAATTCTGCCGCTCTTGTCGCGCGGCCGATAAAAATGGGCAGAACGCCGGTTGCCATCGGGTCGAGCGTGCCGCCGTGGCCGACGCGGCGTTCATGAAATACGCCGCGCAGCTTGGCCGCCACATCCTGACTCGTCCAACCGGCGCTCTTGTCGATCACAAGGATTCCGTTTGCCATAGGTTCTCCTCAAAGCTTCACGCCGCTGTCGCGCAGCGCCTGCAAAATGGCTGCTTTCGCGCCCTCGACGCCGCCGGGGACGCTGGCTCCCGCCGCAGCGGCATGGCCGCCGCCGCCGAGCAGACCGCAGATCTTCGCCGCGTCATACGGCGCTTCGGTGCGCAGGCTGATCTTGCCGAGGCCGTCCTCGACCTCGCGGATCATGACGCCGATCCGCACGCCCTCAATGCTGCGGGCAAAGCCGGAGATCGAGTCCAGATCGTCCTCCGTGGCGGAGAATTCCGCAAGCAGACGCTTGGGCATGACGCACACGCCGACCGTTCCGTCTGCGTAAAACTCCATCGTCTCCGTCAGCTTTGCCTCCATCCGGAGGCGGGAAAAGCTCTTGGTATCGAAAAAGAGCTTGTTGATGGGATACACGTCCGCGCCCGCCTCGATCAGCGCAGCGGCCGTGCGGTGGGTATTGGACGTGGTGTTGGAAAATTTGAAGCAGCCCGTGTCCGTCGAGATCGCCACATACAGGCACTCCGCGATCCGTTTTGTAACGGTCACGCCAAGCTCCAGCAGGATCGCGTGGATGATCTCGCCGCAGGCGGCCTTGTCCGCCTCGACGAGCTTCGGGCAGGCAAGGGAATTGCTGCCGTGATGGTCGACCGCGCAGACGGGCGTGAGGCCCATGCGCACCGCATCGAAGGACAAAAGGCCCTCGGACGCGATATCCGCCGAAATGACGGTCGCGCCTGCGGGCAGTGCCTCGCAGACAAGCCCGTCCAGAAACGGATCGAAGCGGGGCGTGAACTGCTCGTTCGTCAGGACAAACGCCGTCTTGCCCAGCTGCC
>OGLN01001401.1_pt1 | contig 17193 bp, 14 predicted proteins | sample 1572641 | NCBI WGS metagenome assembly OGLN01 (sample SAMEA2581903, study PRJEB24529) | metagenome | biome: Human gut stool | place: China | collected 2011
TAAGCCTGTAGCTAGCGTTCATCCTGAGCCAGGATCAAACTCTCCACTGTAAAATCTCTTTATAATGTAATCAACACCCGAAGGTAAAGATTAATTTAATCTGCTCTGTAATGTACGCATTTCATTATCCAGTATATGTGAATTGCCATCTTTGCAAGAATAAATCAAGCAATATGGACGGAACCCTACATGTTCTTCCCTTCATGTTTCTTATTAAGAAACGATTGAAGGCCTGTACTGTTTCTGTTGTATATGTAAACTTTTCAAAGAACTCTTTTCTTGTTCGCTATCACTATCGTTGTGAAAGCGAGTGCAAAGATAAGGGGTTTATTTTATTCTCACAAACTTTTTGAAGATTATTTTTCAAAAACATCGATTTTTCTGCTCAAAATTGATATAAATCAAGCAGAACAGGATAATTCTTCGTAAAATCTACGAATTTTACACTAATTTTAAAAATTTAGTCTAAAACCCAAAAACAGATAAAAAATTGGAGTTTTATTCATATAAAGAAGATATATTCTTTTTGATTTTCAAATATGCCATAATTCATTTTAGCCAAAATCTGTCATTAGGCCGCACATTGCATTACCAATTTTGTGCATTAATGCTTTCAGTCAGTCTTTTGTTTCTATTGGCATCTTCTTGTTCGCTTTTCCTGACATACCGAAAATGCACTCGATATAAAGAAAAATACAATCCAAATCATAATAACAGATTTGGGTTAAATAAAAAATCCGTTATCCGGAGAGACTCCTTCAAACGGATTTTTCTTGATATGTCTGGTTTTTATTTGTTCACCACCTTATAAGACTTGACTTTCTTGCCATCTGTAACCTTTAATATATATATACCCTGTGGCAGCGACTTGAAATCTTTTCCATTTTTCAGCAACACGCCATCCACTGAATATATCTGATAACTTGCAGAAGCGCCGTTCTCGATGTCAGCAGGACTTTCTATTGCAGTGGCTGAAGAAGATACAAACAAATTAATGTTGCGAGTCATTGTATACTCTGTCGTACCATCACCACAGAAAACAGGTATAGTGAAAAGTCCGTCGGCATTAATGTCCGGCTCTATGCTGAGCGTACCATCAGAATTATCCATCACATTCCATCCGTCAGGACACTCATAGCCATAAAATGCAGAATTTTTATCAAAGCCAACAAACAAGGCATTTAAGTCAATCTTGCTCTCAACACCAGGAAGAATCTGATAATTTGGCTCAGCCATCCAATTAAGATATTCTTCCAATGCTGTGTAACCTTCGGCATTAAGCGTATTATTATCTTCGAGATTCGGATTTAATCCCTTGGCCTTCTCCCACCAGTCTGGCATACCGTCGCCATCTGTATCAAAATCGGCACCGCGTGTCTCGCCTACTTCAGGGAAATAAACATATCCTTCAGCATCTGTCTCTCGGTCGATAAGTCCCAGTTTACCAGAAACGCTACCCTTTGTACTTGTCGTGCCATTGTATGTCTCGCTTACCATGCGCATATCGTGCTCATCAAAATAAGGAAGATTGGCTCCGACGTCAGACAGAACCGACTTATAAGCATCCTTTGCATCCTGTATTTCAGCCTTGGAATCGAAGAAGGGCTTGTCGACGAACACCGTCCAATCAACCACCTGTCCCCCAGATGTCTCATATCTGTAAGTTTCGTCAAGCGCATCTTCTGTAACAGATCCGTCCTTATTTATTCTAAGATTGCCTTTAACATAATATGACTGCGAACCTGTGCCGGTGCCTTCAAGCTGCGCACGCAACAAGAAGCGCTGAGTGGTTGCAGGACCCATCTTATAATAGTTATTTACAAAATTACATTCATGTGTTCCGCCGTCTGTGGCACGTCCGCCCCAGTTATATACTACATTATTAAATACGTCATGATGTCCGGCATAACTTCCGGCTCCGTCAAGTCCGCCACTCAAACTCCAGTTGCGTCCTTCGTTATGAACAAGAAGATTATGGTGATAAGTGGCAGTGTCGCCGCCAATGGTAGCAGCATATCCGTGTGCCGCACCTGGACCATAATTAGGATGATTTGCCACGTTGAGGGCTTCAGAGATAAGAGTGCGCTGCAAGGTAATGTTCTTGGCATTGCGCGAACTGAAAGCCTCGTCGATGGTCCATCCTACAGAGCAGTGGTCCATTATCGCATTATTGTTGCCGGCCATACCAAGACCGTCGAGTCCTTTAGCCTGATCAGCCACATCGTCATTATGATATCCTCGGCGCATACGGACGAAGCGTGTGATGCCGTCGCTTGCCACACCGATAGGAGCACCACGGAAAAGGATACCTTTGCCTGGAGCAGTCTGTCCGGCGATGGTAACGTATGGGTCAGAACATGTCAGACGAGACTTAAGATTGATTGTTCCGGAAATGTCGAATACTATAGTACGAGGACCGTCAACTTCAGTAAGTCCATATCTGAAAGAGCCTGGAACAGGAGCCTCTTCAGCAGAATAATCTTCAAGAGACGTTACATGATAAACACTTCCGCCACGACCTCCGATAGCATACTTTCCATATCCTTCGGCTCCGGGGAATGCTATGCGGCGCGGACGGAACGACCATACATCACTCGGATAGGCGTTACCTTCAGCATCGATCTCGTCAACACGCCAATAGTATGTGTTAAGTGCCGACTCGGCGGCAGAGAGGTTGCTTACTGTGTAAAAATCATCATTTGTCTCGCCGACCTTTACCAGCTGATCGGCTGATGTGCCCATATATACAACGCTGCTGACTGCTATCGGCGCTTTAGTCCACCTCAGTGTGAGCGAACCGTTGTCTGCATCGACATGATAGTCGAGATTTGCGGGATAAGGATCTAAAGCCGTTGAATTAGGATTCGACTCATCCAACACAATACCGCTGAGGAATATTCCGGAAGTACCATACGTAACACCTGCCTCTGGCTTTGATACAAAACTTACAGTTACGTCAGCACCCTCAACGGCATTAAACGTTATATAAGCCTGTCCGCTGGCAGACGGGCTTTCAGCCCTTGACGACATTATTATATTTTCGGCAACCTTTACGCCATCCACCAGCACGTCAATCGGTGCTACCGAAGAGATATTGCCGTCAGTAACATTGAGATATGCCAACAAGGAGTGACTACCGGCTGAAAGTCCCTTAAAGACAAGGTTCATAGTAGCGCTCTCTGTTGTAAGCTGAGGAGTGTTGCCGTCGGAATCAAATCCATATACAGCCACACAGTCGCCTACAAGCTTAGAATGCTTGTTCACTCCGTCTTTCCACCAGTTAGATTTCAGAGTTCTGTTTGTAACCGACTGGTCGCCACAGTTGACAACAAGTGTCAGTTTGCGGGTTTCGTCGCCAGGCACTTCAATGTCTGTAAGAGTGTCAGCAACTGCCTTATCTACTGTCCATCCGATATATTTGTCCTCCGTGTCGCGCCCGGGATTAAGCGGAGCGTTATCAAAGTCGATACGCTGTGCCTGCGCTGACAAACTCAACGCACACAAAGAAGCGCCTATTAGCAAATGTTTTTTCATAAGATTAATAAAGTTAATAATTTATATTTATATAATAAGACTTGCTTCATTTTAACGGCGATATAGCCATAATAATAGACAAATCATAAATATAACGATTACGCATAAGTGTTGTAATCACACTTTGGAAAGCAGTTCCATGCTATTAACATTTTTTAACCCATCAAGTCTTATGAACTATTTTCAACCAATACATCTAAACATTATGCACATATTTTGTGCCGATCGGCAAAACAATTTTTTCAAAAAAACTCATCACTCATCACATTAACACGTAACGCAATAATCTTCAATGAGTTACAGCGTGACGAGTTGTTGTGCCAACTCATCACGCTGTAAAACCGGATACACATTTTACGTATATAAAAACAGCAGGATTATGATGATGTGACGAGTTGAGAATTCAACTCATCACACGCTAAAACATTGACTATTAGCGCATTAAAGGCAATTGTGATAAGTTACGAGTTTCTAAGAAAAACTTTTTATGAATCATGCCGTACACGCAGGAGCAGGCATCTTGCATTGCAATATGTGGCATATCAGCAGGCAATAAGCCGTCAATCAGAATCCAAAAGACCACATATTGCAGCATGCATAACTGGCAAAGTCAGAACATGCACTCTGCCACTGCACCACAAAACCAATACATTATATTATATAGAGCAGAAGAATGTCACCAGGAACGGCACACTGAAATCAACCAAGAAGCCGTGAAATACAGACAGCATGACAAACTGCTGGCCTGAATAGCGCAATATTATAGGCAAAGTGGTATCCATCGTCGTGGCTCCACCGGCAGAAATAGGAGCAAGTTTTCCGAAGAACTTAACCAGCAAAGGAGCACAAAGGAGCGCTATAAGTTCACGCGAGATATTAGCAAGGAGAGCCACCGTGCCCAGCTCAGCTCCACGATATTCCGTAATGAATATGCTTGACAATGAATAATAGGCGAACCCCGAACCGACAGCAAGACAGTCGGTAAAGCCGTGGCGCGGAAACAGGAATGAAGCTGCAGCCGTGCCGGCAAGGGTGCCGACAATGGTCATAAGCGGCAGAAGCATAAGTCGCGGATTGACCGAACGTATGCTGGCGAATATCTTAGAGTCGCTGCCTACGCTGACACCTACAAAAAACATCAGGCCGCACAAAGCACCAAAGCTGACGCTGCTATTGCCCACCAACGAGTCAGGGAGTATGTCGTTCATACCGAAGACAATACCCAGCACAAAAAAGCCGACGATAATAAGACTGTCTCTCATCGCTCACCGCTCCTTTCTGCATAACGCCATAAAGCCCATGCCAGAACGGCACTGCCCAACGTGCCTGCCACTGCAAGGACAAAAGCCTCGACGCCAAGCGACTTCAAATTACGTATTATCTCGGGGTTTGCTCCCACCTCTACTCCAAGCAGAAACAGAAGCACCCATATAAGGAACATTACAACGCGGGGCAAAAACGTCATGCGGCGGTTACGCAACAAGCGCCCTAAAAGCATGCCTGAAAGCATGACCAAAATAACTGTAAACATTATGTCTGCAACTATCTTATAGTAAACCTAAGACCTAAATTAAGATTAAAGTTAAACGGCTTGTCCTTATATATGTTAGACACGCTGCTGCCGTTATCGAAATAATAACTTACACCCGGCTCCACATACAGACCCAGAAGGTTGCTGAAGTTGTACTGCACACCTGCGGCAGCATTCACCGACCACTGCGGCCTGCTGTCTTTCATGTCGGTCTCAGTGCGCTTCATTATTGTATGGTCTGAAACATACTCCGTGCTCGAACGGCCTGAAACGCAAAACTCGGCCATGGTGCCGGCAGAGGCATAAACCTCGAGGAAGTCAGTCTTCCAGATATCATAGTTCACACCCAAAGGTATACCTACATAATGAAGTTTCTGCTCTGTGCGGAATCCGCCTTCATCATCACCTGAAGCAATGTCAGACGACAGATAAGAATAGCTCATACCTGTCTCCACGCCAAGTCTGTCAAGCAACTTGAAACGCACAGACATACCGAGTCTGACGGGCTGGCGGTGCTTAACCTTCACCTCATTCTCCTCTGTCTCGGCGGCTCTGAGGTTGTCGTTCATAGATGTAAGCATGACAAAATCCTTGTTCAAAACCGGATCAACGTAAGCGTTCATCTGCTGCTGAGACATCATGCCGCCATTAGAAGTGCCTCCAATAGACATGAAGTTGGCACCATATACGCCTACCGATACGCCTGAATCATGACGCTTGTGCGAACTGACAGCCAGCAGGTCATCATTGTCTGCACGATAAGGCGACTTTCTGCGGCCGGAAGGCTGATGTCTCACTACAGACACCTCCTTCTTTGCAGTTTCAGCAGCTTTGTTTTCTTTATCAGCGGCCACACCGGCATCAGCCACGAGGTTTTCGTCAGCAGTCTCTACCCTTACGCTGTCTACGGCAGCACGCTCTTTTGCTCTCTCAACTACAGCTGCCACTCCGGCCTTTAGCCTAGACAGCGCGGGCTGTACGGCATCGCCGGCTTCATCTGTAGACACAGATTCATAAGCAACATTATCTGAAGACTTTGCGGCAGAAACGTCAGCCGACTTGTGAGGCGCACTGCCCACAGACGCCAGCTCTGTAGGTGCAGGCTGACTATACTTAACCAGACCGACAACCAAGGCGGCACAAACGGCAGCTGCGGCAGACCATCGCCCCCAGAGAGGAACGATGCGTGCCCGGCGCTTGCCTGTGCTACTGTCTACGGCATCAGCACCTGCCTCGGCCATGGCAGACTCAATATCATCCCACAAGCCTTCCGGAACGGGAGCATTTCTGTCGTCAAATCGTTTTCTGAGATCTTCTATCCATTGTTTTTCCATGACCTAATCATTTTTATGTGCTGTTTTATATTCTTTAATACGTTTTGCAAGCAGGGCCTTTGCCCTGGAGAACTGAGATGCCGACGAGCTTTCGCCAATGTTAAGCATACGTGCAATCTCTTTATGACTTTTGTTTTCAAACACATAGAGGTTGAAAACCATTCGATAACCAGGAGGGAGAGACAAAATCATCTTATTGATTACATCATCCGGCACGCCTTCTACTTCAGGTTCGTCGGCCGTGTCGGGCACATTCTCGCCATATTCAATAAAACTGTAAGTGGCGCTTTTTCTTATAAACTTCAACGACTCGTTGACCGTTATCCTTGCCATCCATGCCTTCAAAGAACCGTCGCCGCGATACTCGAATGTAGAGAGCGACATAAAAATCTTAATAAAGCACTCCTGCAAGACATCCTTGCGGTCGTTTTCGTCTGCGATATAGCGACCACACACGGCAGACAAATATTCTGCATATCTGTCATAAAGGAATTTCATTGCACCCCGGTCTTTCTTAACAACCATTTCGACGAGGTCGTTCTCTTTATATCTGCCGTAGTTTTTTGTCATTCTTTAATATCGAAAAGGCCTGCGCCGAAACACTCGGCGGGGCCTTTTCTGAAATATAATCAACAAACAATAATAATCCGGATTACTTAACACGCGATGAATATGCCGGCTTTTCGGCTATATTCGTGCTTCCGGCAGCCTTACGGCTGCAATAGTCGAACTGTATTGACTTCTCACCGCTGAACGACTTATATTTCAATGTCAGTTTCACGGTCTTGCCTTCTGTGTCAGGCAGGTCGCTCAGGCGGAAAGCCACAAGGGCGTCGCCCCATACTCCGTTGACATCGCCAAAGGCATTGTGACGGAACTCAACCTCATACGGATCATCGGGATTAACTCCGGTGAACAGGTTGACGAAGTGTGCCATTCCATTGTTGCCCCAACGTGTGCGGAAACGCAGAGTGAGGTATCCGTCTTCGGCAATGTTTACCCAGTCTTTTACAATCTCTATCGGATCTTCACCATATTCAGCCTCGCCTTCTTCACCCGGATAAGGCACACCCTTCTTTGTCAGTATGCTGTCCATCCAGTTTATCTCTACCGACTTGGTATAGTCAGAGTTGACAGGCTTCACCTCTGTAAAGCATACCAGCGCCCTTACCTCCTTGTCGCCGTAAGGCGAAGTCTTCATGTTTGTGGGAAACAGCGTGGTGCTGTCATCCAACTGAAGGTAAAAACCGTTGTCGCTTACGGGCTTCACCGTAACAAGCGCGTTGGGATAAGGCGGATAATACCAATAAACATCGTTGTCGTTGTCACAAGAGGTGATTGTGAAAACCGACATCATGGCCAACGCTATCACTGTAAAGAATTTCATTGCTTTCATAACATATTTATTATTTATCTTACACCAATGAAATCATCAAAGTGCATTTTACTTGCGTACCGTCAAATGTTTTTAAATTTTATTCACATTTTCAGGAATGAAAGCGGGCCATGATGCAGGAAATATGGCTAGGAAATGCCTAATTACTTCTTAATATTCTCTATCTCTATGCTCTCAAGGCTGCCTGTAACAGGATTGAGAACAATGCTCGTAAGCAGTTTCTTGTCGAAAAGTCCTTCGTCAAGAGCCACCACCTGACCAAACTGAGCGGCATAAAGCTCGTATGCTGCCCATTGCTCAGTGCCCTTAAACAGAGTAACCTTTATCTTTCCCGGAAGATTTACATAAAATCCGCCATTGTCCTTGGCCTTCTTCGTGCTGAGCAGATTTTCCTGAACAGACGGCATGATATGCTTGTCTTCAACACTTACATAATATGGATTGCCGCCAAGGTCGTCGGCATCGGTTATGCCCATCCACTTCGAGAAGCGGAACAGCAGCTGGCGGTCGGTTTCCTTGTTAGGCACAAACACAATCTCGGTTTCAATAGTGTCCTTAACGGTAACGCCCGTAAAGAGCTGCATAAGTCCGCTCTCCTGCTCGTCAAGGTTGCGCATCATTATCTTGAGCTGCTCGCCGTCCTTAGGCATAAAGTCGGCCTGTCCCTTGCTCAGCAGGCTGCGGCTGTCGCGTATGTCATAAATCTCTAGAGCGCAAAGCTCAGCCATCTTGGCTGAACTGCCTGCCGAGAGAACATCCTCGTTCATATAGTCGCGCGGATTTAGCGGTGCTGGTTTCGGCGCGGGCTTAAACGGCACACGCTCCTTTATCTGCTTCGGCTCTGCATTTATGGCAAGAAGCACACCGTTATCGTCGAGTTCAAGCGTCTGTATATTATGTTTAGAGTCGACCGGAGCCACATAAAACTTAGACGTGTCGCGCTCGCCTTCAGAGTTAATGTCAAGTCCCAACATGCGGTAGGTAACAGAGGGCTGCATGCTGACATTTCTCACCTTCATATATTTTTCGGCATAAACGGCAAACTCGCCCGGCGTATAGGATGTCTTTTCCATCTTCACCGTAAAGCGCAACTCGGTGCGTGGAAGATAATACCCGGTTCCCTCTGCCACGTTCTTACCTTTTTGGGCAGATGCGGCATGAAGTCCCATTGTAAAAAGCAATGCACATGTTATCAGCTTCTTCATAATATCTCATTATTTTCGGTTCTAACTTATAATATATGGAAAAGGCAACGGCCATAAGGCCTGTTGCCGGTTTAATCTTCCAGACGGCGGAACGCCTGTGGCAGATATCTGATGATGTCGCCTGCCACCATACTCTCCATTCCTATCTCTTTTGCTGCGAGGTCACCGGCAAGTCCGTGCAGATACATTCCCAGCATACATGCGTCAGCCTGCCTGTAGCCACGCGCCAAGAGGCCAGTTATTATACCGGTCAGCACGTCGCCGCTTCCGGCTGTTGCCATTCCGGCATTTCCCGTAGAGTTGAAAACGATGTTTCCGTCAGGCATACACAAGGCAGAATTGTGGCCTTTGAGTATGATATAAGCCTGCAGGTGCTCTGCCATGTCGCGGGCATTGCTCAGGCGCTCATAGCTGTCGTTGAACCTGTTGCCAGACAAGCGCTCAAACTCTCTTGGATGCGGCGTCATTATTATGCCCTTGGGCAACTGCTGCAGCCATGCCCTGTGGCTTGCAAGGATGTTCAGGCCGTCGGCATCAACCACAACAGGAATCTGCGCACGGCGCACCTGACTGATAAATGCTATAGCTGCGCCTTCCTGCATGCCCAGTCCGGGTCCGATGCCTAATGCATCATAGTCTGCTGTCTCAACCGACTCTGAGAAGAAGGTTTCTTCCTTGTCGACATGCATTATGGCTTCGGGAACAGACATCTGCATTATGTCGTTGTTGCGTCTTGGCGTGCAGACGGTCACTTTACCCACACCGCTGCGCAGGCATGCCTTTGTGGCAAGCACGGCGGCTCCGGCCATGCCATAGCTGCCGGCTACGATGAGCGCATGGCCCATATCGCCCTTATGCGCAAAACAGTCGCGATGCAGCAGACGCGGCCTGAGGTCGTTCTCCTCAAGAATGCGATAATGTGATGTCATCTGCTCCATGCCTTCCTTGCTCAGCCTTATGTCGAGCATGCGAAGCTTGCCGATAAACTGTTGGTTCTCGGCAAAAAGGAACGACAACTTTATGTTTTGCAGTGTCAGCGTAAGGTCAGCCTTTATGATGTTTGCCCTTACGTTATAGGTGTTGTCTTCAGTCATCAGTCCTGACGGTACGTCGATGCTCACCACCGTAGCAGCCGACTGATTGATGTACTTGACAAGCGAGGCAAAGCCTCCGGCCAGCGGCTTGTTAAGCCCCGAACCGAACAGGCCGTCGATGACAAGCATGTTCTTTTCGAGTTTCGGAGGGTCAAACTCGTTCACCACCTCGTCAAACTTTCTTACAGCCCTGCATTCAATAAGCCTCTGCTTGTTGGTCTTGCAGTCTTCAGACAAGTTGCCGTTGATGTTGAACAGATAAACGCTTACATCATATTTCTGCTCAGCAAGCATCCTCGACACGGCAAGGGCGTCGCCTCCGTTGTTGCCCGGTCCGGCAAAAACAATCACCGGCATACCATTGCTCCAAGTTTCGGTAATGGCATGCGTTATCGATTTAGCCGCACGCTCCATCAAATCTATCGATTTAACGGGTTCGTGCTCTATTGTATATTTGTCAAGCTCACGAATCTGAGCACCTGTAAAAATCTTCATCAGTGCAAAAATACAAAATTAATGCCAATCGCTTATTAATGTTTGATATATTTTTAGTAATTTTGTGCCAAAATATAAAAAAAGCACTATGGACCCAATAACAATCCATGACAAAAAATTCAAGATTTCTTATCCCGAAGCCGAGATTATGAAGCGCGTCAAGGCGGTTGCAGACCGCATAAACAAAGACATGAAGGATAAGAACCCGCTGTTTCTGGCCGTGCTCAACGGCTCGTTTGTTTTCGCAGCCGACCTAATGCGGCTCATAACTATTCCGTGTGAGATTTCCTTCGTGAAGCTGGCCTCATATCAGGGCACAATGTCTACAGGAAAAATCAAGGAGGTTATAGGCATCAACGAGGACATCTCTGGCAGAACAGTAATAATCCTTGAAGACATTGTTGAGAGCGGACTGACAATGAAACGCATGATAGACTCACTCGGAACGCGCAACCCCGAGTCGGTGCATATCTGCACACTCCTGCTCAAGCCCGAAAAACTTACAGTTGATCTGAACATCGAATATGCCGCAATGGAGATTCCTAACGACTTCATCGTTGGCTACGGACTCGACTACAACCAGCAGGGACGCAACCTGCGCGACATATATACTCTGGTGGAAGAGTAAGACAAAATAACATAAAGTAAAAAGATGAAAAATATTGTAATTTTCGGTGCGCCCGGTTCAGGAAAGGGCACACAAAGCGATCTTATGATTAAGAAGTACGGATTCGGCCACATCTCAACAGGCGACGTACTGCGTAACGAAATCAAGAACGAGACAGAACTGGGAAAAACTGCCAAACAATACATCGACAAAGGACAGCTTATTCCTGACGAACTGATGGTAAGCATCCTTGCAAGCGTTTACGACAGCTTCGGAAAAGAGCACAAGGGTGTCATCTTCGACGGCTTCCCCCGCACAATACCGCAGGCAGAGGCTCTGAAGAGCATGCTCAACGAGCGCGGACACAAAATTGCAGCTATGATAGAGCTCGACGTACCCGAGGACGAACTGATGACACGCCTCATCAAACGCGGTCAGGAGAGCGGACGCTCTGACGACAACGAGGAGACAATAAAGAAGCGTCTCGACGTTTATCACAACCAGACTGCTCCGCTGATTGAATGGTACTCAAAAGAGAACCTTCATCACCACATCAACGGTCTTGGCGAACTCGACCGCATCTTCGGTGACATCTGCAATGTTATCGACAATCTGTAAATACGTAAGACATATTTATAATGTAAGAGGCTAAGGGAGCGTTGCTCCGTCTTAGCCTCTTATTTTATTGTTATTCCAATTGTACAAAAGCGCATCTCCAAAGAAAGCAAGAACAAGACACAGCAGCTGGAAACAGCGTTCATTTCTGCCAACGGTAGACTGGCAGAGGTCCATGTAGATAATGATGGTCCATCGTCTGACTTTCTGTGTGACAAACAGAAAAACGGAATAGAAAATAAAAACATTCAAAGTGTGTTATGGCAAAAGCTTTAACGATACAATATTAACCATATCTTACTATACATACGCCCCATTATGAGAACGTGCCATTTGAAATACCAAGTTCGTGGGAGTGGACGACGCTAGGAGAAGTATTCACTTTACAAGCAGGCAAGAATATAACAGCAAAAGACATTTCTGATAAAGAAGATTCTGAGCATAGGTTTCCTTGCTATGGAGGTAATGGGCTTAGAGGTTATGTTTGTAGTTACAATAGAAATGGGCGCTTCCCTTTAATTGGCAGGCAAGGTGCATTATGCGGAAATATTAATTTTGCAGAGGGCTTATTTTATGCGACAGAGCATGCTGTCGTTGTTGAAACTTATTGTAAAACAAATGTAGAATGGGCAGTACATAGCCTTATACATTTGAATCTTAATCAATATGCAACATCAACAGCTCAACCCGGATTGTCTGTTAGTACAATCAATGAAGTCTTAATCCCATTACCTCCGATTGAGGAGCAAGGAAGAATCGTTCGCTGTTTAAATAAATGGGATACCCTAATTGACCAAATAGAGCAAGGGAAAGTGAATTTAGAGGCTATCATAAAACAGGCAAAGAATAAAATTCTTGATCTCGCTATTCATGGTAAACTTGTACCGCAAGATCTAAATGACGAACCCGCTTCTGAGTTGCTAAAGCGCATCAACCCGAAAGCAGAGATTACTTGTGATAACGCGCAGTATGGGAAGAGACCGTTTGAGATACCAAACTCATGGTGTTGGAGCAGGTTAGGAGATATAAACAATATAGCCAGAGGTGGTTCTCCTCGGCCAATAAAAGATTACCTAACCGATGATAAGAATGGAATCAACTGGATTAAGATTGGCGACACAACAAGGGAAGGAAAGTATATTGACTCAGTAAAAGAAAAAATCCGTTCTGAAGGTATGAAAAAATCAAGATTTGTCCATAAAGGAGATTTTCTTTTGACAAATTCAATGAGCTTTGGTCGACCATATATATTAAATGTGGATGGTTGTATACATGACGGTTGGTTGGTTATCTCTCCAATTGGAGAGGTGTATACATCAGACTTCATGTACCATCTACTTTCATCTTCTTTTGCTTTCGAACAATTTACTAATGTTGCAAGTGGTGGAGTCGTTACAAATCTAAATTCCGATAAAGTTGCAGATACGATATTTCCGGTTCCTCCCCTTGCAGAACAGCAACGCATAGTCGCAAAAATTGAAAAATTATTTGAGCAACTTGACTATATAGAAAATTCCTTAGAGGCGTAGGGCTAACCTCTAAGGAAATGAACTCACCAATTTACAACCTTATCCACAATCTTCTGCTGTTCGCTGGCAGTTCTACGAAGATATATACGAGTGGTTTCTATGCTTTCATGCCCCATGAGGTCGGCAAGTAAAGCAAGGTCGTTAAAGCGGTCAAGGAAGTTCTTGGCAAAACGGTGACGGAATGAATGAGGATAAACCACTTCTTTGTTCATTCCGTATTTTTCGGCAAAATGTTTGAGTTGCGACGCTATTCCACAAGTGGTGATACGTTGTCCAAAACGATTTAGAAAGATATAGCCAGATGTTAAGCCTTGGCTCTTTAACCATTTATCTGCTTCTATTCGTAGATTCTTAGGAATGTATAACCGACGAATCTTTCCACCTTTACTATATAAGTCAAGATAACCTACACCGATATGTTCTGCTTTGATATGGAGCAATTCACTGACTCGTGCTCCGGTAGCAGCCATAAACCAAACAATGAAATACCATTCATCATAACCATCTGCCTTAAGTCTTGATTTGAAAAATTTATAATCTGCATCGCTGATTACGTTTTCCAAAAAATTCTTCTGCTGTACCTTTACGAACTTCACTTTTAACTTTTCTTGCTTTGTAAACTCCAGATACTTGTTGATACCCTGTAAACGTAGATTTACAGTTTGTGGTTTGAAGTTCTCGACTAAATACCCTTTATATGCTAAAAGGTTTTTCTTGCTCACTTCTCCATAATGGTTAAGAAAATACTCTACTGTCCACACATACGAGTTAATAGTGTTGCTGGCAAGATTAGTTCTTGCTAAATGATTTTTGAATTTTGTTACCATATTGCATTAATTTAGAATGAATATGATAATAATATAAAAGGACGTATCGCGCATTATACGCAGTTACCTTTTGAGGTACCTCAAAATTGGAGTTGGACAACACTTGGAAAAATTGGCAAATGGCAGTCGGGGAGCACACCAAATAGGCTGAATAAGGATTATTATAATGGGAATATTCCTTGGCTAAAAACGGGAGATTTAAATGATGGATATATTACCCATATTCCCGAATATATAACAGAAAAAGCCTTGAATGAGACTTCTGTGAAACTAAATCCTACTGGTAGTGTGTTAATTGCTATGTATGGAGCAACAATAGGAAAGATAGGAATATTAACTTTTCCTGCTACAACGAATCAAGCCTGTTGTGCTTGTGAAGTCTTTAATGGGATAGATAGAGAGTTTATATTTCTTTTTTTATTATCCCATAGGGAAGAGTTTATAAAAATGGGAGGTGGTGGAGCACAGCCAAATATATCCAAAGAAAAAATAATAAATACCTATATTCCTTTGCCGCCATTTACGGAACAACAAAGAATTATAAATGCGGTTAATAAGATATTTGCTCAATTAGATACAATAATGAAGAGTTTATAGACTCTCCATTATTGTATCAAGATGTTTAAACACAATATTTATAGCTTCTACAATCCTCTTCTGTTGATTATAAGGAGGTATAGGTACTTCTATTGCCTTGAATAGTTTTTTGTTAAGATGCGGAATTGCAGAACCAACCTTATTCTCTCGCAGGGTCTTGCGATGTAAGTTTATCATTAGTAAGACATAATCAGCATTCATTTCATCTGTTATAGATAACTGCTTAAATGTGCTACCTTGATAGCCGTCTATTGGAGTTCTGAATACTTCCCCCGAATTCTCACCATCAACCAATATCAAAAGAGAATTTGCCGGAATGTATTTGCCTGCCATTAACTTCTTAGCATCACGCTCACCGCGCAAATATTTGACATCAAGATTAACTCTTTCAATGCCACTTTGCTTTTCTCCATCAATTAAATTGCATAAGGTTTGCATAGATACAATTTGCCATCCTTCAGGTAACTGCGTATAATGCGCGTTATCACAAGTAATCTCTGCTTTCGGGTTGATGCGCTTTAGCAACTCAGAAGCGGGTTCGTCATTTAGATCTTGCGGTACAAGTTTACCATGAATAGCGATGTCGAGTAGTTTGTTTTTAGTTTGCTTGATAATGGCTTTCAAGTCTGATTTATTTTGTTCTATTTTGTCTATTAAAGCAAACCAATGCTCTATTTCTGTAACAATTCTTTGCTGTTCTGCTAAAGGTGGAAGTGGAAATGAAAAATTTTCAAAATTGCCCTTATTTAATATTGGTAAAGTAGTAGCAGAAGCATGCTTTTTAATTTTGCATTGCATATAATTTGATATGCATACATAATAAATAAAAAGAAAATATGCCCCATTATTCGGAATAATAGCATTAATCTGTTGGTTGCAACTACCAGAAACAGTATTTATTCCCGTTTTTCCGATAGTTGCTCCAATACAAGTTACCAAGATTGTATTGACCGGTAACTTTCGAGATTGTTCAAAGCCAAGCAAAGACAAATAATCACGTGCATATTTTGTATCACGTCCTTGCTCTAGATCTGTAGGCTTAAAAAAAGGTATATTTCCTCCATAATAACCAGCATTATTCTTTGAAGGAGTATTCCCTGTTACAATTTCTCCTATATCTTTTATTTTACACCACACCCAATTATCGGGTATTTCAAACGGCACATTCTCATAATGGGGCGTATCAGAAGTTTTAGTCCTTTTTTTGCCACGCTTTATTTTTCCCTCTTTTATTAAACGTTCTTTCTCTGCTTTAATGCGTTCAAGTAATACGGATGCAGGTTCGTCATTCGGATCTTGTGGAACAAGTTTACCATGAATGGCGAGGTCTAGTATTTTTTGGCGTAATTTCTTTGTATCCATTTGGGTTAGTCTTTGTTTAAGAATAGATTGCAAAACTCATTCAGTTGCTGCTGCATGCGTTCTTGTGGAATGAGAATACGCTTGTATTCAGCAATCATGGTAGGACTCATGCTTCGGCTCATAGCGTACTCTACTACTACCCGGTCTGCTTCAGGACAAAGAATGATACCGATAGACGGATTTTCGTTGGAGCGTTTTACATCGCGGTCGAGTGCTTCCAGATAAAATTCCAACTGTCCAAGGTCGCGAGGATGAAACTTTGTCTTTTTTAATTCTACAGCGACCAATGCTTGTAAGCCGCGATGAAAAAATAGTAAATCAGCCTTGAATGTAGATGCACCAATATTAAGGCGATATTCTTGATCCATGAATATAAAGTCTTTTCCTAGTTCAAGGATAAACTGTTTCATGTGTTCTATTAGGCCGTTCCTTAGTTTTGTTTCGCTATGCTTTTTCGGCAGATTGAGAAAATCTACAAACAGGGTGTCTTTGAACATGACTGGCGCATTAGGATATCTTTCCAATAATCCTTTTGACATATTGTCCTTGCTTCCTAATAATCCTGCATAAGTCTGATTAGAAATGCAACGTTGGAGCTCACGTTTTACTAAATGCTCTTTATTGGCATAGAGTATATAAAACAAACGTTCTTCGTCGCTTTTACATCGGCATAAAATTTCTATGTGATTAGTCAATGTCGTTAACTCCAATATCTTAGGCATTTGTCCAACTGCAGGCTGGACAAATTGTGCAGTTTTTGGCTGCACAATTACATGTACTTCCTGTTTATGGTCGCTCGCTTCAATTTGTGCAGTTTTTGGCTGCACAAATTCAGTATTCAAATATTGTCTTATTGTTGCTATGAAAGTTTCTGACGAATACACGTCATAAAACATTACCATATTGTAGATACTTCTTTTGCTATATCCTTTGATGTCAGGACGTTGGGAACGTATATATTCAGACAGTTGCGTGACGACCTTACTTCCCCATTCTTCGTTCTTTAGTTTAGCTGAGACATATCCGCCTACATGCCATGCAGTGAGTAACAATTCTTCGTTTACAGC
>OGLN01001411.1_pt1 | contig 17104 bp, 13 predicted proteins | sample 1572641 | NCBI WGS metagenome assembly OGLN01 (sample SAMEA2581903, study PRJEB24529) | metagenome | biome: Human gut stool | place: China | collected 2011
TGGCACCTCGATGTCGGCTCGTCACATCCTGGGGCTGGAGAAGGTCCCAAGGGTTCGGCTGTTCGCCGATTAAAGTGGCACGCGAGCTGGGTTCAGAACGTCGTGAGACAGTTCGGTCCCTATCTGTTGCGGGCGTAAGAGATTTGAAGGGAGCTGTCCTTAGTACGAGAGGACCGGGATGGACGTACCTCTGGTGCACCAGTTGTCCTGCCAAGGGCATAGCTGGGTAGCTATGTACGGACGAGATAAACGCTGAAAGCATCTAAGCGTGAAACTCCCCCTAAGATGAGATCTCTCATCCTTTATGGAGTAAGGGCCCAGAAAGACGATCTGGTTGATAGGCCGGAGGTGGAAGTGCAGCAATGTATGGAGCTGACCGGTACTAATAGCCCGAGGGCTTGACCTACGATTATGCAGGCAATCCAAGCCTTACTCACAGTCGCGGTTACGTTGTTCGGTTTTGAGGGTGCAGCGCGATATGCACCATTAGCTCAGTTGGTAGAGCACCTGACTCTTAATCAGGGTGTCCAGGGTTCGAGTCCCTGATGGTGTACCACCCTTGTGGTGTGCCACGAGGGTAAATAGTTGGTGTTTTTAACGGTGAGGGTCCACCCGTTCCCATTCCGAACACGGAAGTTAAGCTCACCAGTGCCGACAATACTTGTCTGGAGACGGACCGGGAAGATAGGTCAATGCCAACACAGAAGACCGCAGTCGTAAGGCTGCGGTCTTTTGCTATATCTGCACCGTTTTCAGCGCCGCTGTGATACAATGGCCCTGCCGTGGGATTTCAGACACGGCAGAAGAAAAATGCAGATCCGCTGTAACCTTTTGCATGCAGCGGACTCTTATAGACAGAACATCAGGATGGGGGGGCAAGGATGGACACGTTCGACGTCATATTTACAACCTACAGTCCGCTCGTGTTCCGTTACCTGCGCTCCCTGTGCGGAGATGCGGCCGTCGCCGAAGAGCTCACGGCGGAGACTTTCTACCGTGCCTACACCCATTTTGATTCGTTTCGCGGCGACAGCAAGCTTGAGACGTGGCTGTGCGCCATTGCGAAAAACGCGTACCACAAGCACCGCCGGCGCAGCGCGCGCATGGTCGGCGCGGACGCGCTTGATACCCAGCCGGCGGAGACGGACTTCGTCGAGCGCTTTCTTGACCGCGAGCAGGCGCAGCAGATCTACCGCCACGTGCACGAGCTGGGCGCGCAGTATAAGGAAGTGTTTTTGCTGCGCACGCTCGGCGAGCTGAGCTTCCGCGACATTGCGGACATCTTCGGCAAGTCCGAATCGTGGGCGAAGGTCACATACTTTCGCGCCAAAAACAAAATCATCGAACGAATGGAGGGATCGACATGAATCCGATCACCTGCGGCATGGCGGCGGATCTGCTGCCGCTCTATCTGGACGGCTGCTGCAGCGCCGACAGCCGTGCGGCGCTCGCGGCGCACATGGACACCTGCCCTGCCTGCCGGGCGCAATACGCGCAGCTGCGGCGCGATCTGACGCCCGCTGCGCCCGCGGCGGAGGATCCCGGTACGGACGCGATCGCACGCGCTCTGGCGCGGAAAATGCGCCGCCGCAAGCGCTGCCTGCGCGCGCTCGGCGCGGTGCTGGGCGTGTTGCTGGCCGTGTTTCTCGTGTTCATCGGCAAGACCTTCGTGATCCTTGGTCAGTCGGGGAGCATTGCTTCTGCCGCGCTCCCGGTCGGAGCAACCGACCTCGCCGGGCGTGCGGTCAGCGGCAGCGCCGAGGAGGTCGGCGAGCATGTATTTGCGACCGGAACGGCGCGGCTTGTCGTCTCGGCGGATGCGCTGCCGGATGCGCCCGTGACGGTGCGGCTCTGGCAGGTGCGCGAGACGCGCGAAAACACCATGGTCGCAACCCTCGACGCAAAGCACCGGTCGTGCATCTTCACGAATCTGCCGCCGCAGACGCTCTACGCCGTCACGGTGGACGGCGCGCCGGATGTGCAGCTCACCGTGCGCAGCCGGCTCACGTTCCGGGAGGCGTTTTCCCTCATGCTGCAGGAGCTGTGAGCAGGGATGGAAACCGGACAGAAATCGCAAAAGCCCCGCCGGAAAACCGGCGGGGCTTTTGTGGGTGCTGCGAAAAGAAAGGGATCGGATCAGTATTTCTGCAGCGGGGCGTATTTCTCGTGCAGCGCTTCCTCGCGCTCAAGGTCGGACTCGATGCGTCTGTGGCGTGCGCGGATCTGCTCATGGGTGTGCATATGCGGCACCTTGTACATGTGGTTCTCCTCGACAGCCTCGAACAGGTACGGGCCGACGAAGGCGGGGTTCATGCCCTTGACTGTGATGTTGCTGTCGAACAGGCGGCGGTAATCCCAGTAGCTGTCGGTGGCGTAGAACGGGTCGCACGGGACGCTGTAGTCGGCCGGGCGGTGATCCTCGCTGTTGTGGATGTTCGTGTGCACATATTCGGGGCAGAACACGCTCACGCCCATCATGCTGTAGTCGGGGTCGTTCTCGGCGAGGTCGCGCACGGCCTCCGCGATGCAGACGGCGGCATGCTTGCTCGCAAGGTAGGCCGTGTTGTAGCGCAGGCCGGTGATCAGGCCGGCGATGGATGCGGTGAACAGGAAGTGGCAGGGCGTGCCCTGCTGCTTGAAGATGGGCAGCACCTCGTGCACGTAATAGGTCAGGCCGAGCACGTTCGTGTTCATGGCCCAGGCCCAGTCCTGAGGCGGATGGTTGTAGACCCAGCCGGCGGTGGCGATGCCGGCGTTGGCGAACATCAGGTCGAGCTGGCCGTACTCCTGCATGACGCGCTGGATGCTGAAGCGGACCTCTTCATACTTCGTGACGTCGGTCTTGATGGTGACAACCTTCGGTGCACCGGCCTTCTCGCAGATGGCCTTGGTCTCCTCGAGACCTTCGGTGTTGATGTCGATGAGGGCGAGGCGCATGCCGCGCTTGGCGGCTTCCTCGGCGAAGGCGCGGCCGATGCCGGTGGCGGAGCCGGTGATAGCGGCAACTTTGTTCTTGAATTCTTTCATGTCTGAACTTCCTTTCTGTAGATCAGTATGGGATCGCGGGGCTCAGGCGAGACCCGGGAACAGGACGCACATGAGCGTGACGGCGGCAGTACCGACGGTCGTGGCGATGACGGTCGTCACGAACAGGGCGGGGTAGACCTCCTTGAGCTTCATGTGGTACATGGGCAGCAGCATGAGGATGCTGCCCGAATAGGGCATGGAGTCGAGCGTGGTGGCCGCAAACGCGGACACGCGGTGGATGGTGCTGGCCGTCAGGCCGAGCGCCTGCAGCTTCGGCGCGATGATCGGCAGCGCGACGAGCTGGCCGGTGGACGAGCCGCCGGTGAGCATGCACATGAGCGCCACAACGACCCAGCAGATGAGGATCGGCGCGATGCTGATGCTCGTGATGGCGGTGATCATGGACTGGAACGCGTCCGTGTTGGTGATGACGCCGGCGAAGCCGCAGATCGCGGCGACGGTCATCGTCATGGGCACGGAGTCTACAGCGCCGCTGTTGAGCATGGCCTTGAGATCCTTGCGGCGCAGCTGCGGCCAGAACAGCACGAGAGACAGCGCGATGGAGCACAGCAGGCAGATGTTGATGTTGAGCTTCCAGATGTTGAACAGCAGGAAGAGGACGACCATCGGAATGAGGGCGACGATCAGCTTCGGCTTGCTGCCAGTGCTGTCATAACGCGGGTCGAGCGGGTGGAGCTCGAAGTGCTCGCCGCGTTTGCGGGCGCGGTTGATGAGCAGGTTCATGATGACGAGGATCGCGGCGATCTCCGCCGCCGCGCCCACGAGACCGGGCACCAGCGCCACATCGGCCGCCGTGCCGAGCACGGTCATGGCGGCTACGTTCGTGACCTGCGGGCTGCCGGGGACGGTCGCGTGAAGGTGAACGAGCCCGCGCCCAGAATGCCGAGGATGAACTTCTTCGGGATATCGCAGCGCTCGAAAATGACCAGCGCGATCGGGTACATGAGTACGATGACGACGCCGGCGATAATGCCGCCGAGGTTGAGGATGGTGCCGATGACCAGGATCACGGCCATGGCGATGAGGTTTTTGCCGGTATTGCTCATGTTCTCCTTGAGCAGGCGGTTCATGACGGTGTCGGCGATGGTGTAGGCGGCGCCGCTTTCCGTGTAGATCTTCGACTGCAGGCAGCCGAAGAGGATCATGAAGAAGAAGCCCTTGACGGCGGTGAACATACCGCTGACATAGTCGCCGACGAGACTGTCGATAAACGGCAGCGTGTTGCAGGCGATGACGACGCACGCGCCGGCAAATGTGGCCAGATAGACCGACCAGTCTTTATAGCAGAGATAGATAACGATCAGAAAACCGAGGATACAGCCGATGACGCCCAATGTTGACACCTCTTCCGATCGGGATTACACGGATTCGGCCTGCTTCTCGGCCGCATCAAGGGGCTTGCGATCCACCTTCGGGATCAGATACATGGACGCGACGGCGACGCACGAGAGCACGATGCCATAGATGAACGAGGCGGTGTAGCCGCCGGTGGAGGCAACGAGCGCGGCGCTGATGCGCGGCGTGATGAGCGTGCAGAAGATCATGTAGCCGAACAGGGCCACACCGTAGATGCCGCCGGCGTAGACCGGACCGTAGGACTTGTTGATCGTGACGGGGTAGACGCTGTTGGTGGCGCCGAAGCCGAGGCCGAGCAGCGCATAGCCGAGGTAGAACATGAACAGCGAGTGCGCGGCGATCAGGCAGATGGCGGACAGGATGCACAGCGCACCGCAGATGCCATAGACGTGCTTGTAGCTGATCTTGTCGCACAGCGCACCGAGGAACAGGCGGCTGAGGGTGTTGGCGATGAAGTAGATCGACACGCCCAGCGTGGCCGCGCTCAGCGTGAAGCCGGCGTCGGTCATGTACACGGAGAAGCGCGGGAACATGATCATATACATCGTCGGGAAGAAGGCGGTGCACACGATCAGGTGCCAGATGGGACGGGTCTTGAGCGCGCGGCGCACGTTATAGCTCTCGAGCTGGGTCTCCGCGCTCGAGGCGGAGCCGGCAAAGCCGGCGGGCGTGTAGCCGACAGGCGCCTGACGGACGCCGAGCGCGCACACGACGCACACGACCAGGGACACGAGGCCGACGATGCGCAGCGTGGAGATGATGCCGGTGGACTGCACGAGCTTCGAGCAGATCGGCGCGAGGAAGGCGGACGAGCCGCCGGTGAAGGCCATGCACAGGCCGGAAACGAGGCCGCGCTTGTCCGGGTACCAGCCGGTGGAGACATAGGTAGCCACGGTATAGGCAAGGCCGTTGCCGAGACCCTGCAGGAAGCTGAAGGTCACATACAGCAGCCACGGGGCCGACTGCGGCACGAAGCTGCTGGTCAGTGTGCCGAGCGGGAACAGCACGGCGCCGAGCAGCATGGCGTTTCTTGCGCCGATCTTCGACATGAGCGTGCCGCCGATCAGAGCGCCGGGCGTCCAGCACAGCAGCATGGTCGTGCTGACGTTTGCGATGGCGTCTGCGGTCCAGTTAAAGTGTGCCGCCAGCGGGGAAACAAATACGGCTGCAGAGTTGGTCACGCCGGTGATGAGCAAAATCACCAGGCAGCGGATCAGGATTCCAAGGCGGTTGCGATCCATATTCTCGATCGTCTTTTCCATCGAGATTCTCCTTTCTATCATTGACATGGTCCTGCGCTCCGGCAGCCGGGCAGACAGCCGTCCGGAGCGCTCCGCACCGCCGCGACGGACGGCTGCGGAGCTGCGTTCGTGTGTCCCTGCGGGATACACATCGGTTTTGTTCGGTTGTGCCCATTATATTTGCTTGACAGGAAATCGACAATGTTTGCCGTGCACAGTATCCGGTCAAAATTTTGTCATAGAGACCAATCCGCATTTTGCTCCGGAAACCGTTTTTGACGCAAAAAACCGGACCGGAAAGCTTTGCCGGTCCGGTTTTCAGGCTGCGGCCGCCGTCAGAAGGCGACGTTGTTGAGGTAGCCGTCGATCAGAAAAGACAGCTGGAGCGAAAACAGCAGCTCTGTCGTCGAAAGGTCGATCCCGCAGATGGATTCGATCTGTGCGATGCGGTAGTTGACGGTGTTGCGGTGCAGAAAGAGCCGCTCGGAGGTGTGCGCCTTGTTAAAGCCGCATTTGGTGAATACGCGCAGCGTCTGGTAGAGTTCGGCGCTTTTTTCGCGGTCGTAATGGATGAGCGTGTCGAGCGCGGGATGCCGGATGAAGGACAGCAGGCTTTTGTCCTCGACCTGATCGAGCAGCGCGTAATATACGTAGTCCGAGAAAAAGAAGAGCTTCTGGTCCGAGCGCATCTGCTTGGCCAATTGCAAGGTCTGCAGCAGCATGTTATAGTGGAGTGAAAGCTGGTTGTTGGCCTGAAAACAGTTGCTGATGCCGACGATCAGCCGGTGCCCCTGCGTGTACTGCTCCAGCGCTGCGCGCTGTTCGGGCGTGATGGTGCCGCCGTCCGCCGCCGTCAGCAGCAGCACCAGATCGTTCTTGACCACCGAAAAGGCCGTCTTGCCGAAGATGGCCTGCATATCCGGAATGAGGCGGGATTTGTAGTAGGCCGGCTCCTTATAATAGACCGGCCGGATGATCGCCAGACATTTCTGCTCCGGAAAGCTCAGCTTGGCCAGCTTCATGCGGCGCTCCATGTCCACGTTCTGCGTGCCGGCGAGCATATCGGCAAAGATGTTGTTGAGCTGGGAGGCGCGGTAATCGATCCAGTTGCCGTTGTTGCTCCTGACGATACGCTCCTTTGCCGAGCTGGACAGCAGCGGGATGATCTGCTGCTCGGCCGCGCTGAACATGCCGGTCTTGCTCACGATGATGACGTAGCCCATCATGAAATTGTCGTAGACGATGCGCGTGCACAGCAGATAGCGCTGCATGTGCTCGCAAAAGAGCGTGAAGGGCTTGTCCGAGAGGGAATACTCGTTTTTGCGCCGCCGGTCCTCGATGTACTCCATTAGAATATCACTGCAGTATCCCTGCTCGATGCTCCGCATCCACAGCGGGTAGTCCACATAGAAGTTTTTCGTCTTGGCCACGAGCTTTCCCGTGCTGTCGATCACGACGAACAGGTCGCCGGTGACGTCGGTCATTTTGGTCAGCACCCGGTCCAGCTCCGCACCGTTGCAGAGCATATACAGCACCTGTGTATAGAGCTGCTGGTCGGACTGCTGGTAGCTCAGCAGCTCCTTTACGGTCTGAAACAGCACGGCAAATTCACCGCGATCGATCATGGCGCTGTTCGTCAGTCTGTCCGCCAGCTCCGGCGGCAGCGTGCCGTAGTACAGCAGGTTGGTCGGCAGTACGGTGTCCGGTGTCAGCTGCCCCGCGTCGGCAAAATAGAGCGTTCCGGCCTGCACGTCGCTCTGACCGGAGGCAAGGATGTTGACGTCCGCCAGCTCGCAGTCGGAACGAATGTCGATGTACATGAGCATATGCGGCTGACTGGCCGAATGCAGCTTTGTGATCAGTTCGGAAAATTTCACGGTCGTGCCTCCTCGGATATACTAAAATTGTTAAAAAAATATTTAACTCAATTATACTACACGGAGGGGTGCGAGCGCAACCGCTGCCGTTGTGCTGTGCGACAAAAAGGCGGCGGGTCGTTGTGCACGGCACACAACGGCGGTCGTTTCCGTGTCGGGCGGGATCGTTGTGCACGGCGGCGGGATTGTCTGTCCCGCACAAAATCAAGCTTTTTTTGGTGTTTCATGCATATGGAAATTCGTGAAACAGATGGTTAAAATATTTGCAAAGGCACGGATGCGGCGGCAGAATCCGCATCCCATGTCGTTCCTGCACAAGCAGACAGCATCGGTTTCGGAATCCTCCAAAGAAAGAGAAGAAACACCTCATGAAATACGAAAAACTGTTTCAGCCCGGAAAGATCGGGAACCTTGAGCTGCGCAACCGCGTCGTTATGACGGCCATGGGCGCGCTCATGGGCGACTGGAACGGCTGCACCACGCCGGAGCAGATCCGTTTCTATGAGGACCGCGCCAAGGGCGGCTGCGGCCTCATCATTCCGGAATTCACCTCCGTGGACGCCGACAGCGGCCATTGCAACCCCATCCAGCTCGGCATCTATGACAGCCGGCAGATCAAGAGCTTCCAGCTCATCTGCGAGGCGGTGCATCGCCACGGTGCGAAGATCTTCATCCAGCTGCACCACGGCGGCCGCGAGGCGCCCCCGGCCTGCAATGGCGGCCGTCAGGCCATGGCTCCGAGTGTGGAGCTCAACTCCGTCGTCGGCCGCGCGACCATTCTGCCGCGCGAGATGACCATTGAGGACATTGACAATCTGGTCGAGAAGTACGTGCAGGCGGCGGTCAACTCCGAGCTGGCCGGTGCCGACGGTGTCGAGGTCCACGCGGCGCACGGCTATCTCGTGCAGCAGTTTTTGAGCCCTTACACCAACAAGCGCACCGACGAATACGGCGGAAGCATGGAAAACCGCTGCCGCTTCCTCGTGCGTATCCTCACCGGCATCCGCGCCGCCGTCAGCCGTGATTTCGTCGTCGGCGCGCGCATCAACGGCAATGACTTCGTCGAGGGCGGCAACGATCTCGCTGCCTGCACCGAGATCGCCAAATACCTCGAGCCGTATGTGGATTACTTCAATGTGTCCTGCGGCGTGTATGCCAGCGCACCGACCATGATCGAGCCGTGCTACAGCCCCGAGGGCTGGAGAAAGAACCTGGCCAAGACCATCAAGGCCGCCGTGCACGTGCCTGTCATCGCCGTCAACACCATCAAGCACCCCGAGACGGCCGAGCGCTTCCTGCAGGAGGGCGTGAGTGACTTTGTCGGCATGTCCCGCATGCAGCTGGCCGATCCCGAGGTGGTCAAAAAGGCCATGGCCGGCCGTGAGGATCTCATCCGCAAGTGCCTCGGCTGCATGAACTGCAACAAGTCCGTCGTCGCGGGCAAGAACCTGCACTGCGCCATCAACCCCGTCACCGGCCGCGCCACGGTCTACGGCGACGAGAACCTGGTCAAGACCGGCGCCGGCCGCACGGTCGCGGTCGTTGGCGGCGGCCCCGGCGGTATGCAGGCTGCGCTCCTGCTGAAAAAGCGCGGTTATTACCCGGTCATTTTCGAGAGCCGTGACCATCTCGGCGGCAGCGCCGTGCTGGCCTCGAAAGCGCCGTGCAAGGGTATGGTGGCCGAGCTCATCGAGACCATGAAGGCCGAGATGAAGGAGTACCACATCGAGGTGCGCCTGAACACGCCCGCCACGGTCGAGACGCTGCGCGCGCTCGATCCCTACGGCGTCGTCGTCGCCTGCGGCGGCGATCAGATCGTGCCGAACATTCCCGGTGTGGACCGCAGCAACGTTTACTATATCGAGGATGTGCTTTTGCGCCGCGTCTCCTTCGAGGGCAAGAACATCGCCGTCATCGGCGGCGGCCATGTCGGCCTTGAGGTCGCGCACTTCCTGTGCGACAACAACAAGGTCACGGTCGTCGAGATGCAGAAGGAGGTCGGTGTCACGATCTACCGCACCGCGCGCTACAAGCTGTTGTCCCTGCTCGCCGAGAGCGGTGTGGAGGTCCTGACCGAGCACGCCATTGCCGGCGTGACCGACGGCGCGGTCGAGCTCAAAAAGACCGACACCGGCGAGGTCGTCACCCGCCCGGCCGATATCGTCATCATGGCGCTCGGCAATCGTCCCGACAAGAGCTACGAGCAGCAGCTCAAGGATGCGTTCGACAAGGTCGTCTTTGTCGGCGACGCCAACAAGGGCGGCACGATGGCCGATGCCACGCTCAGCGCCTACGAAAACTGCTGGTTCTTCTAAACCATACTGAATTTTTTATAAAAGGAAGGCTTTATTATGAAAAACAATCTGTTTGATCTTTCCGGCCAGGTCGCGTTCTGCTGCGGCGGTTCTTCCGGTCTCGGCCTTCAGTTCGCCAAGGCGATGGCCAACGCGGGCGCAGACATCGCGCTCGTCGCCCGCCGCACCGACCGTCTGGATGAAAACGCCAGGGAGATCGAGGCGGAATACGGCGTCAAGGTCTATCCGCATTACATGGATCTGCAGGATTCCAAGAGCATCACGGACTGCGTCAGCGACGTCGTTGCGCATTTTGGCAAGATCGACATTCTGGTCAATGCCGCCGGCATTCCGGGTGGCGGCGACCCGGCCACGCTCACGGACGAGTACTGGCTCAACGTCATCAACACCGACCTCAACGGTCAGTTCTTCACCTGCCGCGAGGTTGTGCGCCAGTCCATGAAACCCAATCAGTACGGCCGCATCATCATGGTCTCGTCCATCCACGGCGTCTGCGGCCGCAAGGGCGTGGACACGGCACCGTATGCGGCGGCCAAGGGCGGCATCGTCAACCTGACGCGCTCGCTCGGCAACTCCTGGGCGCGCGACGGCATCACCGTCAACTGCATCTGCCCGGGCTACTTCCCGACGGAAATGACCGCGGCCTACATCGATGCGCCGTTTTTCAATCAGGCGCATCTCGAGTGCTGCCCGATGGAGCGCCACGGCAAGACCGGCGAAATGGACGGCCTGTGCACCTACTTTGCCTCCCCGGCCTGCAGCTACACCACCGGCCAGATCGTGTGCGTGGACGGCGGCTGGAGCGCCATCTGATCTCTGCCTGACCCGGCTTTCGCCGCGGCGCATAGCGGCGAAGCCGTTCCTCTCCGCGTCGGGCAGCTGTGTATGCCCGGCTGCCCGGCGCGTCATGTTTCCCGTATCACCATGCGCATTTCTTCCTTTCATTTTCCCCCCACTCCATGGCATACGCCCCTTCTTTTTCTTTGCGCGGCAGCAGTTTTTGCTGCCGCGCAAGGCGTTTTTGGGCATTGCGTGCGCGCTTGCGCTGCGCGGCGATTTGTGCTATCCTGCGCGTGGGGTGATACGATGAAAATTCTCATGATCAACGGCAGCCCGCATCCGCGCGGCTGCACATACACTGCCCTGCACGAAATGGAGCGGGTGCTGCGCGCAGCTGGTGCCGAGGTGCAGATCCTGACCGTCGGTGCCGAGCAGATGGGCGGCTGCGTGGCCTGCGGCGGCTGCCGTGCGACCGGGCGCTGCGTGCGCGGCGGACTGGTGAACGATGCCATCGACGCGATGTCGGCCTTTTGCGACCGGTTGTTTTATGCCTCCGACGGCTGGGCAAACAAGCCCTGCGCGTGCGTTGTCTCGGCGCGCCGCGCGGGCACGACGGCGGCGCTCGATCAGCTGGTCAAGTACCCGATGATCTCGAACATGCCGGTCGTCTCCTCGCAGTACTGGCCGATGGTGCACGGTGCGTGTCCGGAGGACGCCGCGCAGGATGCGGAAGGGCTGCAGACCATGCGCCAGCTCGCGCGCAACCTGCTCTGGCTGGTGCGGTGCATCGCCGCCGGTGACGCGGCGGGCGTTGCGCGCCCGGAGACGGAAGTGCGCACATTCACCAATTTCATCCGCTGATTTTCGGCAGTATGACAAAAGACCAGCCGCCGCAGGCGATGCCTGCGGCGGCTGGTCTCGTATTTGGGGAAGTGTGCTCAGCCGTGCTTTTTCACCCGGCGCTTGCCGGTCATGTGCTCCACGGTCAGGCACAGCACGGTCGTGCGCGGGATGACCGCCGTGGAAAACGGGAAGTCCGGCGCGCGGTACTGCGCCATGAGCACACGCAGCGCGTGCTCCTTGCCGCTGTCCGGCACGACGGTGATGCGCCCCTGACCGATGACGCTCTCATACGTCATGGTGCAGTTGCCGTGCTCGTCGTCGAGGATGAGGCCGTGGCCGCGGTCCATCTCGAACGATGCGTTCGGGTTTCTGGCGATGAGGTCATACTTCGTGCCGGTATCCGCACCGTGAAAGTACAGCCGGACGGTCCCGCCGTCGACCTCAAGGCCGAAGTTCAGCGGCAGGATGTAGGGATACGGCTCGTCGTGCAATGCGAGGCGGCACACGTCGCACCCGCGCATGACGGTGATGAGCTCGTCAAAATCTGTGATCTCGCGATCTGCTCTGCGCATGAAAATGCTCCTTTCCGATCAGCCGATTGGCGTGCCGAGGCGCGCCAGCACGTCCTGAAAATACTCCGGCAGCGGGCAGGTGAACGTCACAAGCTTGCCCGTGCGCGGGTGGATGAATCGCAGCGCGCGCGCGTGCAGGCACTGTCCGCTCAGCCCCTTTTCCGGCCGCTTATGCCCGTAGACGAGGTCGCCGAGCAGAGGATGGCCGATGTGCGCCATGTGCACGCGGATCTGGTGCGTGCGGCCGGTCTCAAGCTCGCAGCGGATGTGCGTGTAGCCGTTGTAGCGTGCGATGACCGACCAGTGCGTGACGGCGCGGCGGGCGTTTTTTTGCGTCACGGCCATGCGCTTGCGATCGGTCGGGTGGCGGCCGATGGGCGCGTCCACCGTGCCGGAATCCTCGCGCAGATTGCCGCAGACGACGGCCTCATACGTGCGCGCCATCGTGTGGCCTGAAAGCTGCGCCGAGAGCGCCAGGTGCGCAAAGTCGTTCTTCGCCGCGACGAGTAGCCCCGACGTGTCCTTGTCGATGCGGTGCACGATGCCCGGCCGCCGCTCGCCGCCGACGCCGGAGAGACTCTCCCCGCAGTGGGCGAGCAGGGCGTTGACGAGCGTGCCGTCCTCGTGGCCGGGCGCGGGGTGCACGACCATGCCGCGCGGCTTGTTGACGACGATGAGATCCGCATCCTCGTACACCACGTCCAGCGGCAGATCCTGCGCCACGAGCTCCGAGGGCGCGGCATCCGGCAGCGTCACGACAAACGTGTCGCCGGGGACGGTTCTGTAGTTTTTCTTCACGGGCGCGCCGTCTTTCGTCACCGCGCCCTGCGCGAGCAGCCGCTGGGCGGCGCTGCGCGTGAGCCCGGGCAAAGAGCGCGCGAGGAGAGCGTCGATCCGCTCGGCGCTCTCCTGTGTTTGAATCGTTCGTTGTTCCATTAGAAATCCGAAAACTCCGCCAAAATGTCGTCGAGTGAGTACGCTGCGCCGTTGGCACTGCCGTCCGTGGCATCGTCCGGCTTGGGCGTTTCCGGCTCGGCGGGCGCAGCAGGTGTGCTGTTGAGATAGGCCAGCAGCGGATCCGCCGCCTCGGCCGCAGGCTGCGCCGCCGGTTTGGGCTGCGCGGGGGCTGCCGGTTTGGGAGCCGGGGCTGCCGCCTCGGGCGCGGCGGGTGTCACCGGCTGCGCGGCGACGGGCGCGCGGTCCCACGCGGCGAAGAGATCGTCCTTCGCCGGCGCGGCTTCCTGCGCGGCGGCAGCGGGCCCATCGCTCGGCGCGGGCTTTGCGCTCGCTTCGGGCGCGGCGGAGGGCCTGCGCTTTGCAGGCAGGTGCAGCCTGCGCGCCTTGGGCGCGTCATGCGCTGCCCCGGTGCGCTGCCTGCGCGCGGCTTTCGGCGCGGCGTCATCCGCACCGTCGTCCCCGCGGTAGAAGATCACGTGCAGGCACAGCGTGATGCCGGCCACGACGATGAACACGTCCGCCAGATTGAACACGGCAAAGCGCACGAAGAGGAAGTTGAACATGTCCACGACGTAGCCGCTGAGGATGCGGTCGATGCAGTTGCCGACCGCACCGGCGAGCACCAGCACGACCGACCAGCGGCCGACCTTGCCGTGCACGACGTTGCGCCGCAGGCAGAACACCGCGATGGCGGCGAACACGAGCGTGAAGATGATGAAGATCCAGTGCGGCGCGTGCTCGAGCATGCTGAACGCAGCGCCGTTGTTGTGGATGTTCGTCAGCTCCAGCACGCCCGGAATGAGCGTGACGTGCCCGGTGTCGAGCGCGATGTTGACGGTGACCCAGTATTTGAGCCCTTGGTCAGCGATGAGGATCAGGATGGCTACGATGGCATACCACATAGCGGTTCCTCGCTTTCGGATCAGGATTTTGGGATCGGGTGATTACTCCGCCTGCTGCGCGGCCACGACCGCAGCACAGCGCGGGCACAGTCCGGTCTCGGGGTCGGCCTGCTCGGAGTGCATCCAGCAGCGCGGGCACTTGGTGCCGGGCGCGTTGCGCACGGAGATGTGCAGACCGGGGAAGTTCGTGCCGGTGCCGGTGACGGCGTCGGCCGGCACGTCATCGCCGATGAGCGCCTGCGATACGATCAGCAGCTCCGGCAGGTTCATGCTCTGCACGTCGTCGAGCGCGGCCTTGGCGGCGTCATCGTCGGCGCGCAGCGTCACGGCTGCTTCGAGCGGCTTGCCGATGCGCTTTTCGGCGCGGGCGGCCTCAAGCACACCGTTGACGTCCGAGCGCACGCGGATCAGCTGGTCCCACTTGGCGAGCTCGCTCTCGCTGAGCGCGTAGGCGTCGAACGGCTGGTTCATGACGTTGAGCAGCACGTTGCGCGCGTCGTCCTCGGCGCGGTGCGGCATGGCCAGCCAGATCTCGTCGCAGGTGAAGGCGAGGATCGGCGCGAACATCTTCGTCATGCTGTCGAGGATGAGGAACAGCGCTGTCTGCGCGCTGCGGCGCTCGAGTCCGTTGCGCTCGTCGCAGTAGAGGCGATCCTTGATGATGTCGAGGTAGAAGCTCGAGAGCTCCACGACGCAGAAGTCGTTGATCGCGTGCGAGACCACGTGGAACTCGTAGTTATCGTATGCCTTGGCCACGCGGCGGATGAGGTCGTTGAGCTTCGTGATCGCCCAGCGGTCGAGCGGGAGCATATCCTCCGGCGCGACGAGGTGCGCGGCGTCAAAGCCGTCGAGGTTGCCGAGGCAGTAGCGCGCGGTGTTGCGGAACTTGAGGTAGTTTTGCGTCAGCTGCTTGAAGATCTCCTTGGAGCAGCGCATATCGGCGTGGTAGTCGGCGCTGCCCGCCCAGAGGCGCAGCATATCGGCGCCGAACTCGTTGATGATCTCGGCCGGGTCCATGCCATTGCCGAGGGATTTGTGCATGGCGCGGCCCTCGCCGTCGACCGTCCAGCCGTGGGTCAGGCACTCGCGGTACGGAGCGCCCTTGCCGAGCGCGCCGACGGCCACGAGCAGGGACGACTGGAACCAGCCGCGGTACTGGTCACCGCCCTCGATGTACATATCCGCCGGCCAGAAGCCCTGGTCGCGCTGCATGGCGGCGACGTGAGTGGAGCCGGAGTCGAACCAGCCGTCGAGCGTGTCGGTCTCCTGCGTGAAGTGCTTGCCGCCGCAGTGCGGGCAGGTGAAGCCCTCGGGCAGGATGTCGGCCGCCGGGCGGTCGAACCAGGCGTTGCTGCCTTCCTTTTCAAAGAGCTTGGCCACTGCCTCGATGCTCTCCTCGGTGCAGACGGGCTTGTGGCAGTCGTCGCAGTAGAACACCGGGATCGGCAGACCCCAGCGGCGCTGACGGGAGATGCACCAGTCGGCGCGCTCGCGGATCATGGCGGCCATGCGCTCTTTGCCCCACACGGGCAGCCAGCGCACGTTCTCGCACGCGGCGACAGCGTCCTCCTTAAAGGAGTCCACGGAGCAGAACCACTGCGGCGTGGCGCGGAAGATGATCGGGCTCTTGCAGCGCCAGCAGTGCGGATAGCTGTGCACGATGTCCTCAGACGCGAAGAGCAAGCCAGCCGCCTTCATGTCTGCGAGGATGACGGGGTTCGATTCCTCCGTGGACATACCGGCGTACTTGCCGGCGTAGTCGGTGTGGCGGCCCTGATCGTCCACGGGCACGACCATGTCCATGCCGTAGCGCTTGCAGGTCAGGTAGTCGTCCGCGCCGAAGCCGGGCGCGGTGTGCACGCAGCCGGTGCCGGAATCCATGGTGACGTAGTCTGCCAGCACCAGACGCGAGGTCTTGGGCAGGAAGGGATGGTCGGCGAGCATGTTCTCAAAGAATGCGCCGGGGTGCTGCTCGAGCACCTCGTAGCTGTCAAAGCCGCCGATGTGCATGACCTTCTCGGTCAGCGCGTCGGCCATGACGTACACCTCACCGTTGGGCGCCTGGACGAGGTTGTACAGCTCGCGCGGGTTGAGCGCGATGGCGAGGTTGCCGGGCAGGGTCCAGATCGTGGTCGTCCAGATGACGAAATAAAGCTTGCTGTGGTCGACGTTCGGCAGCTTGCCGAGGTCGTCGTGCATCGGGAACTTCACGTACACGGTCGTGCACGGATCGTCCTGATACTCGATCTCCGCCTCGGCGAGGGCGGTCTCGTCGTGGGCGCACCAGTACACCGGCTTGAGCCCCTTGTAGATGTGGCCGTTGCGGTACATCTTGCCGAACACGCGCACCTCTTCGGCCTCAAAGCCCTTGTTCATGGTCTTGTAGGGGTGCTCCCAGTCGGCGACGACGCCCATGCGCTTGAAGCCGTCCATCTGGCGGTCGATGTATTTCTGCGCATAATCATGGCAGGCGCTGCGGAAGTCGGCGATGCTCATGGCCTTGTGGTTGAGCTTCTGCTCCTTGATGATGGCGCTCTCGATGGGCATGCCGTGGTTGTCCCAGCCGGGGATGTAGGGCGTGTAGTAGCCGCGCATGGCATAGGAGCGGACGATGAAGTCCTTAAGCGCCTTGTTGAGCGCGTGGCCCATGTGGATGTTGCCGTTGGAGAACGGAGGGCCGTCGTGCAGGCTGAAGCGCGGCTTGCCGTCGTTCTTTTTGAGCATTTCGTTATACAGATCCATGTCGTTCCAGCGGCGGAGCATATCGGGCTCACGCTTGGCGAGGCCGGCGCGCATGGGGAAGTCTGTTTTCGGCAGGTTGATCGTGGCGTTGAAATCGTTCTTGGACATGGTAAAAATCGTTCTCCTCTCAGAGTAGTTTTCCGTTAAAATTGTGCAGGGCGGTACGGCACCGGCCGTCCCGCCCTGGTTGATTGCTGTTCACTCAGCTGTTGTGCAGAAAGTGATAGAGCTGCGTGGCGTCATCTGCTGCACTGTCGGCCGCGGCATCGTCAGCTTCCACGGGCTGCGCCTCCACGGGGGCGGCGGACACGGTTTCTGCTGCATACACGGGCTCTGCCTGCACAGGCTGCCCGGCGGCCGGAGCTTCCGGCTGGTGCGCGGTCTGTGGGACCACCCGCACCGGGCCCGCTGGTCGCCAGGGTATGACAGATCGGAAGAGCGGTTCAGCAGGAATGCCGAGACCGAAATCGT
>OGLN01001437.1_pt1 | contig 16882 bp, 14 predicted proteins | sample 1572641 | NCBI WGS metagenome assembly OGLN01 (sample SAMEA2581903, study PRJEB24529) | metagenome | biome: Human gut stool | place: China | collected 2011
ATGTTGGAAATCTGCTCTGGGCACCGGAGTTTCATGAGATAAATGGTAAGCTTTATATTTTCCATGCAGCTACTCCGGATGAATTTTTCAAAGAAGAAAGCCATGTAATGGAATTGCGTGAAGGCGGAAATCCTTCCTGTAAGGAAGATTGGTCTGAGCCGAAGAGAGTCGTATGTCCGGACGGCAGTGATCTTTGTGAAGCGGGTAAAGAAATTACGTTGGATATGACTTGTTTTGAATGGGAAGGAGATTATTATGTAATCTGGTCCCAGAGACAATTTCTGCCGAAAGATTTAGGGGCGTGGCTCTATATTGCAAAGCTGAATCCACAGGAACCCTGGAAATTATTGACAGACCCGGTGGTGTTATTGAAGCCGGATTACGGATGGTCCAACAATCATACCTTTGTAGTGGAAGGACCTTTTGCGCTTCCGCGGGAGAATAAACTGTATGTGACCTTCTCAGGAGCGGCAATCGATACTTCTTATGTAGTAGGATTATTAAGTATCGAAAAAGGAAAGGATTTGTTACAGCCTGAAAACTGGAAGCAGGGAAATTATCCGATCCTGACTGCAAGAAGTGTAGAAAGCGAGTATGGTACCGGACATAATGCTTATGTGACCGACGAGGATGGCACCGTTTGGAATACCTATCATGCACGCCCGGGAGTGGAAGGAGTAAGAAGCAGCGGCATCCGCAGAGTGCATTTTGATATCGACGGAGCGCCGATGCTGGATGTGACGGAAGAATTGGATCTGTCAGAAGCGTTTGCACAGGTAGAGACGTGTGTCGTCGTGCGGTAAGCCCTGAAACAGATGAGACGCGCTGGATGTGTCGTGGTTACGTAAACGGGAGGTGTGTAATGAAAGAAATCGCAGGGAAAAAAGTAATACTGACAGAGGGTGAGTTTCTCCGTCGTGAAGAAGCAAACAAACGTTATTTGATGAAGCTTGAGACTCCTTATTTATTACGCAGCTATTTACATGAGGCAGGCAGATATTCCGGGAGAGGACCTGATGCAGAAGCCTTTGGAGGCTGGGAAGATCTCAGCTGCCAGCTAAGAGGACATTTCCTGGGACATTGGTTGTCGGCAGCGGCGCTGCATTATCAGGAAACGGAAGATGTAGAGTTAAAAGCAAAAACAGAAGTCATTCTGAAAGAACTGGAGCTTTGCCAAAAAGATAACGGCGGAGAATGGGTATGCCCGATTCCGGAAAAATATTTGTACTGGATAGGAAAGGGAAGGAACATCTGGGCGCCGCAATACAATATTCATAAGCTTTTTATGGGGCTGATCGATGTATATCGAATGATGGAACAGCCAAAGGCGCTTTCCATAGCAGATAAACTGGCGGATTGGTTTTATCGATGGAGCGGCAGATATACCAGGGAAGAGTTTGACGATATTCTGGATATGGAAACCGGCGGTATGCTTGAGGTTTGGGCAGACTTATATGAAATTACGGGTCAGGAAAAATATAAGATTCTGATGCAGCGGTATTATAGGAGCAGATTGTTTGAACCACTATTGGAGGGAAAAGATGTATTGACAAATATGCATGCCAATACTACGATTCCGGAAGTCCTTGGCTGTGCCAAAGCGTATGAGGTCACAGGAGAAGAAAAATGGCTGCATATTGTTGAACAATATTGGAAGTGTGCGGTTATAGACAGGGGATGTTTTGCTACAGGTGGCCAGACGCAGGGAGAAATCTGGACACCTATAGCAAATGACCTATGAAAAAACTGAAAGCAAGACTTGGTGATAAAAATCAGGAACATTGTACCGTTTATAACATGATACGTTTGGCAGAATTTTTGTTTCGGCAGACGAAGGATCCTGCCTATATGCATTACATTGAATACAATGTTCAGAATGGTATTATGGCTCAAACGTATTGCCCGGAAGGCGGTCTGTTAACTTATTTTTTGCCGATGAAAGCTGCAAGCAGGAAGGAATGGGCCGGAGAAAGAGACAGTTTCTTCTGTTGTCATGGAACTATGGTACAGGCGAATGCTGCATGGAACCATCGTTTGTATTATCAGGAAGATGATCACTTGTATGTGACTATGTATGCCGATTCGCAAGTGTCTTTTGAAATGCAGGGCCGGAAGATTTGCCTTACACAGAATCAGGATTATATGAACGGAAGTCTGATGACCTGTTCGGAAAACAATGCCAAACAGACCATAAATGAAACAGTCAGTGCTTATGCGAATAAACCTGATTTCAGAAAATATGTTTTTACAATACATACACAGGAAGACACCCCATTTCATTTGATGCTTCGCATACCAGACTGGATCAGGGAAGACGCAATGGTTTACATAAACGATGATCTGTATGTAAAGACCAATAATACCGCCGGTGCCGGAAAGCGAGTGCGTCACGGTTCTGCAGGGCATGAAGCAGGAAGCACCGGATGGCGTGAAAGTCTCTTATGCGATGGGGTCCGGTTTTTCCGAGGCGGATGAGCATGAAAAAGCAAAAGCGATGGCACTTGCAGAAGAAAGCGATGTGATCGTGGCCGTTGTCGGCGGTTCCTCCTCACGGTTTGGAGGAGCTGTGTTCGATGCAAACGGAGCAGCCTCGAAGGGAACGGGCAGCCGTTCGATGGACTGCGGCGAGGGAATGGACACCGCGAAGGTTCACATTCCGGCCGCGCAGGAAGAACTGATTGCAGCACTTGCCCGCCTTGGCAAACCACTGGTAACGGTTGTAATTGCCGGAAGAGCATACTGTATCGAGAAGATCGAAAATGCTTCCGATGCCGTTTTATATGCATTCTACCCGGGACCGATGGGAGGCAGGGCAGTTGCTGAGCTTCTCTATGGAAGCAGCAATCCGTCCGGCCGTCTTCCGGTTTCTATGCCACGCCACGTGGGACAGATCCCGGTATGCTACAATTATCGGACTTCCGTTGCCCCGGCGTACTGTGATATGACAAGCCAGCCGCTGCATACCTTCGGAGAAGGAAGATCCTACACAACGTTTACCGGCAGTGATGTTTCCGTAACAAAAGAAGAAAATGGTATTTCTGTTTCCTTTACCGTGGAAAATACCGGAAATATGGCCGGAACTTCCGTTCCGTGCCTGTATGTGCGGAAACGTTCCGGCGGCGTTGTGGCAAGAATCAAAGAGCTGAAAGCCTTTACGAGAATTGCACTTGCACCGGGAGAGAAAAAAGAAGCTGTGTTCCATCTTACAAAAGAGGAGCTGAATTTTGTCCAGATTCCGGGAAAACCAGAGGTCATCTGCCATGAGTACGAGCTGATGCTTGAAGATGGAGCAGAGAAATGGTGGACTGGAAACGTGACGGAAATGTAAGAACGGACGAAAAAACATAAAAATATAATAAAAATGAACAAAGAAGGAAACTATATTACAAAATAAAGAAACATAGCTTCCTTCTTTTTGTTTGCAAAAAATGGATAAAAATATAAATGGATCGTATGCTCCGATGCCGTGAAACGAAAAACAAAGGGAAAAACAGGAGAATTTATGGGAAAAGTGCTTAAAAAGTATCGGTTTAAATTGCGTAAAAGTAACAAAATGATATTTGTGTTTAAAAATTAATTGACAAATAAGGAAACAAAATGTAAAATAAATTCATCAAAACAGTGTTGGATAAATCTTAAATAACAGATTTGATTGTGGCAGTTGCATAAAAAAGAAGCAGCATGCGAGGATGATGCGAAAGCAAAATGTTCAAAATGTTCACGACAAGGGATGCTCCAATCAAGGAAAACACGAAACCTTTAAAAGGGAGGACAAGAGAGAAATGAAAGAGAAACCAACAAAAGCAAAGAAAAAAGGCCGCACCATCCGCGCCTTTAAGAGAGACATCTCGCTTTGGCTTTTCTGTGTTCCGGGCGTAATCCTGACATTCATCTTCAGCTACATTCCGATGTATGGTGTACAGATCGCGTTCCGCCGCTTTAATGCGACAGCCGGAATCACAAAGAGCCCGTGGGTAGGCATGTACTACTTTGAGAGATTCTTCAACTCTCCATACTTTGCTTCCACCATCAAGAACACATTGATCCTGAGTCTGTACGGACTGGTTGTATCATTCCCGATTCCGATCATCCTGGCACTGATGCTGAACTCCTTCCGCCATAAGAGATACCGGAAAGTGATCCAGACCGTCACCTACGCGCCGAACTTCATTTCCACCGTAGTTATGTGTGGTATGATCATTCTGTTCCTGTCTCCGTCCGTCGGTGTTATCAACCACGTACTGGAAGCAATCGGAATTCCGGCGGTCAACTTCATGGCGAAAAAAGCCTACTGGAGACACATTTATGTGTGGACCGGCGTATGGCAGAGTACAGGATGGAGCTCTGTTATTTACTTCGCAGCACTCGCCGGCATCAGCCCGGAGCTGCATGAGGCGGCAAAGGTAGACGGCGCAACGAAATTACAGCTGATCCGTCACATCGACCTTCCGCTGATCATGCCGACCGCGACCATTCTTCTGATTATGAACTGCGGAAGCATTCTTTCCGTCGGCTTCGAAAAAGCCTTCCTTCTGCAGAACAACCTGAATGCCAGTGTATCCGAGATCATTTCCACCTACGTCTATAAGGTCGGTCTGATCAACAACGATATGTCGTATTCTTCAGCAATCGGTCTGTTCAACACCATCGTAAACATGGTTATGCTGATCATTGTCAATACGATATCTGATAAACTTTCGGGCAACAGCCTGTGGTAGGAGGAAACAAAAACATGAGTAAAGAAAATACCGCAGTGACAAAAAAGAAAATAAAACGCTGCAAAGAGGACGTCGTTTTTGACGCAGCCTGCTTCATTATCCTGACGCTGGTTCTGTTTGTTGTGGCATATCCGCTGTACTGGGTTATCATTTCATCCATCAGTGCGCCAAGCGCCGTATCGAGTGGTAAAGTACTGCTTCACCCGATCGGATTTACCCTGAAGGGCTACGCAGAAGTATTTAAAAACGACCAGGTTATGAGAGGCTTTTTAAACTCCCTGATCATCACCTTCTGCGGTGTCATGGTCAACCTGATCGTAACGCTTCCGACATCATATGCACTTTCCAGAAGCAATTTCTCCGGAAAGAAACCGATCACCATTTTTTACCTGATCACCATGTTCTTCGGCGGCGGTCTGATCCCTACCTATCTGGTTATTCAGAGACTGCAGATGCTGAACACGATCTGGGCACTGATTCTTCCGGGATGCTTAAGCGTATACAACATGATCGTGGCAAGAACCTTCTTCAAGTCGAACATTTCGGAAGAGCTGTATGAGGCAGCTGAAATTGACGGCTGCACCCAGGCGAGATTCTTTTTCCAGATTGCACTTCCGCTTTCCAAAGCGATCATCGCAATTCTGGTTCTGTACTATGGTGTCGGTCACTGGAACTCATACTTCTCAGCACTCGTTTATATTTCGGACAAAGCAAAGTATCCGTTGCAGCTGGTTCTGCGTAACATCCTGATCACGAACCAGACCGCGCTGTCCCAGACAGCAACAACTGCGGCAGCAAGAGCAGCACTGCAGGAAAAACAGCAGCTGATCGACGTTATGAAATACTCGCTGATCATCATCAGCAGTATCCCGGTTCTGGTTATGTACCCACTGGTGCAGAAGCACTTTGTAAAGGGTGTTATGATCGGATCCATGAAGGGTTGATTTACAAGAAGAAGTTTTTTTAACGATTTATCTGCCGCACGGGAAACGGCGGTATGTAAATAAAGAGTCCGGACAACGGACAGGCAAAAGCGCTTCCGGCGGGAAAATGCCGCCGGAACAACACAGGAGGGAAAAATCATGAAAAGAAAAGCAGTCGCAGCAGTTTTAACTGCAGTAATGGTGGCATCTATGTTTACCGGATGTGGAAGTGATAATGGAAGCAGCTCGGCAAAGAGTGCTTCTGCAGCATCCGCAGCATCCGCAGCAAACGACACCGTGGATGAGGACGGAAAAGTAAACGGCATTATGTATCAGGAAGGTCTTCCGCTGGTAGACGAGGGAGATTACACCTTCTCCATCTTCTGCGATGATTCCAGCGAATCCGGCGAGTTTATCATGCTCGATGAGTTCAAAAAACAGACCAATGTAGACGTTGACCTGAAAATTTATCCATACGAAACAGCAACGGAGAGACTGAATCTGGATCTGAACTCCGGAGATTACGCGGATGTGATCGGCGGATGGACCTTAAGCGATAATGCAATCCTCACCTATGGTGTAAACCAGGGCGTATTCATTCCGCTGGAAGATTATTTTGAGAAATATTGCCCGAACATTTCTGCGATCCTGGATCTGCCGGGTGTAAGAGAAAAAATGACAGCACCGGACGGACACATCTACACAATTCCGTACGTATGTACCGATACAACCGTTGGATACAGCCCATACATCAATACGAAATGGCTGGAGAATGTTGGCATGAGCATGCCGACCACTACAGACGAGTTTGAGGCAGTCTTGAAAGCCTTCAAAGAGCAGGATGCAAACGGCAACGGTGACGCTTCCGATGAAATCCCGTTCTCTACCGACCCGAACAACAAACATATCGAGGCTATGGCCGGTTACTTCGGACTTCCGATGAACAAACTTGGTATTGCAATCCAGAATGAAAAGGTTGTTTACGGCGGTGTCAGCGATACATACCGTGAGTTCCTTTCCTGGTTCCACAAACTGTATGCAGAAGGACTCGTAGACGTAGAGCTTTACACACAGGACAGCTCCACATGGGAAGGTAAAGGAAATCAGGACCTGTACGGCGTTTCCATCGCATACGGAAGCAACGAGTTTACCGGAATCCCGGCTGCAGAGGAAAGAGGCGATTTCGACTCCATGCCTGTTCTGAACACAGACAAAGACGGAATCTGGCTGCGCGATACGGAAGGCTTCAGCGTATACAGAACCCAGGCTGTCATCACAAACAAGGCAGAGCATCCGGAAATCATCTGCCGCTGGTTTGACAATGCATTCGGACTGGAGAACGGCATCTGCTGCAACAGAGGACCGGTTGGTGTGATTGTAAACAAAGAGGATGACGGATACCATGCGATTGACACCACCACACTGTCTGAGGAAGATCAGGAAAAATATTCCTGGGGCAATCTGTGGCCGCAGTCTCTGCCGAAATATCTGCCGGTAGACTTCGAGTTTGTAGAAGAGCATCCGATGTATGATGAGAAAAAAGCAACAGAGGAAGCTTATGAGGCAAATCTGACCAAAGAAATTATTCCGTCCTACTGGATTGACTTGGATAAAATTGATACCTTCTCTGATACGAACACAGCAATCAAAGATTTCTTTGAGCAGCAGCAGGCGCAGTTCGTATGCGGCGAGCTTGACATTGACAACGATGCTGACTGGCAGGCTTATGTAGATGGTATGTACTCTCTGGGACTTGAGGACTGGGTAGCAACTCAGGGTATCGAGGAAATCGCGAAATAAACAGGAAAAGGTAACGATATTTCCTGTGGCGTGAAAAAAGGCATATTACAGTGTAAAACGGTAATATGCCTTTCTTTTTGGGCAAGAACTGATATAATGGGAAGAAACAATAAAGGGGTAATTAGATCGGATAAAAAAGCTATGCCCGGAGTCTTTTAATCCGGGAGTACAAAAAAAGGAGGAGCTGGAAGAGATGATGCAGGACTGGTTTCGGAACGCGAAGCTGGGCATTTTTATCCATTATGGGATTTATGCGGTGGGTGATGTGTCAGAGTCATGGTCGTTCCACAACGGAAATATTTCTTATGAAGATTACATGAAACAGTGTGAAGGCTTTACAGCATCGAAGTTTGATGCGAAAAAATGGGCGGAGCTGTTTCAAAAAGCAGGTGCGCAGTACGTGGTTATGACAGCGAAGCACCATGACGGCGTGGCACTGTTTGATACCGGATACAGTGATTTAAGTGTTGTGAAGAAAACGCCGGCAGCGCGCGACCTGGTAAAAGAGTATACAGCTGCCATGCGTGAGGCAGGTCTGAAGGTCGGTCTTTATTATTCACTGATCGACTGGTCGGATCCGCGGTATCGCACGGTTTACCCGGAAGGAATGAAAAAAGAAGACTGTCTGAACGATATCTATGGTTCCCCGGCCGGAAAAGAGGAGGAGCCGGAGAAATGGCAGGAGTTTCTGGAATTCAACAACCATCAGCTAAAAGAACTGATGTCGAATTACGGAACGGTGGACCTTTTATGGTTTGATGGTGACTGGGAACGGAGCGCGGCACAGTGGAAGATGCCGGAATTCAGGGAATATCTGCATACCCTGAATCCGAACGTTGTATTGAATTCGAGAATGCAGGGCTATGGAGATTATGAGACACCGGAGCAGGGAATCCCGCTGTACGGACCGAAAGGCGAGTGGGAATTCTGTACGACAATCAACGATTCCTGGGGATATCGTCCATCGGACAATGATTACAAGAGCAGCGGTCAGATTGTGCGCATGTTCTGTGACTGTATTACCCTCGGCGGAAGAATGCTGCTGGATATCGGACCGAAGGAGGACGGAACGCTGGATGAACGCCAGGAGAAAGTTCTTCTGGATCTGGGCGGATGGATTCATGACCATAAGGAAGCGGTATTTGGAACAGAAAAAGGACTGGATTACAATCATTTCCTCGGCGGAAGCACGATTTCGGCGGATAAGAAGACGATGTATCTTTTCGTCTATGATAAGCCGCAGGAGACACTGTGTGTGAAAGGCATTAAAACACCGGTAAAAAGGGTGACGGTTCTGCATACGGGAGAGGAGCTCCGGTTCTCCTACACAGGTTCACTTCCATGGAGCGGTATTCCGGGAACGCTCTGGATCTGGGCCGGAGAGATGAGTATTCATCCGTTTGCAACGGTTGTGAAGGTAGAGCTTGAGGATGAGATCACCTACAATCTGGGACACGGGGAAGTCGTAACCTTTAATGAGTAAAACGATTCGGACAGAGGAGCTTATGAGATGAAGAGAATAATTGGCTATGTAAATACGGCGGACTTAAATCATATGCGAGAAGAGGATGTGCGGGCACTTACCGTGATCAATATTGCATTTGGTCTGATCCGGGACGGAGAAGTTGTATGGGATGCAAAGGATGCACGGGATGGAATAGTATCCATTCGGAAAAGCAATCCGGAGCTGAAGATTGTATTGTCCGTAGGCGGCTGGGGAGCAGACGGCTTTTCCCAGGCTGCAAGAACAAAAGAGGGAAGAGAGCGGTTTGCTGCGAGTGCACTTGCAATTGTGAAGGAGTATGGCCTGGACGGCATTGACATTGACTGGGAGTATCCGGGCACATCACTGGCAGGAATTGCGTCGGACAGATCGGATAAAGAGAATTATACGCTGCTTCTGGCGGAGCTTCGGAAGACACTGGACACGTACAGAGAAGGCATGCTTGTAACGACAGCAGTCGGCGGAGATGTTTACTTTGCACTGCAGACAGATATGAAGGAGGCCTCCCGGTATCTGGATTATGTGCAGCTGATGACGTATGATCTGCAGGGCGGTTTCCAGAAGGTGACGGGACATCATGCGGCGCTGTATCACAGTGAGGGAAACCTGTTTGACGCATGTGTGGAGAAGGCAGTGAACGGTTTTGCAAATGCAGGCGTTCCAATGGAGAAGCTGATTCTTGGCGTACCGTTTTATTCCAGAAAATGGGATGGAGTAAAAGGCGCCGGATGCCGCAACGGGCTTGGAATGGAAGCAGAGACGGTCGGAGGATATGGCGGTGACTATGGCGAGCTCAAAGAGAGCTGGATCGGAAAGAGGGGATTTATCCGGTATTGGGATGAGCAGGCGAAGGTTCCGTATCTGTTTGACGGGGAGACATTTATCAGCTATGAGGACTGCGAGTCACTGGGTGTGAAAATTGCGTACCTGAAAGAAAAGGGCATGGGGGGCATTATGTTCTGGGAGTATAAATGCGATCCCAGCGGAGAATTACTTTCATTTATAAAGAAAAATATGTAGCGTAGTGACCCACAGCCGGTATGTGAAAAGGCTCCTCGCTCCGGTGTTCCTGAAAAATCGCAAGGAATCCTTTTTCACATGGCGTCTGCCGCCGGTGGGCGGATGTACGTTGTGGAGACGGATAGGAAAAAAGAGAAAGGGATAGATAGAATCATGATCTCAGAAAATTTGAAAAAATATGCAACGGAAAAATTTGAGGGACGGAGAGAGCTTCTGGCTCCGGTGATGCCTGTTATCGAAGAAAAATTGAAACAGTGCAGTGAAGAAGAGGTTGTGCTGATGAAGTTTCTGTATGGTACGATGCCGGTAAGGGATGCGGGAGAATATGGATTTAACCTTTTTCTTTCGTACGTGAAGCATGCGCTGATGCTGCGGGAGAAGGTGGCATGGTGTAAGGAACTGCCGGAGGATGTGTTTGTAAATTATGTGCTGTATGACCGGATCAATTCCGAGGATATTACGGACTGCAGACCGTTTTTTTACGAGCAGATTATGGGGCGTGTAGCCGGAATGAGTCTTTGGGAGGCAATTCTGGAGATTAATTACTGGTGTGCGGAGCATGCAACGTATGAGGCGACGGACAGCAGAACGGCATCTCCGATGACGATGTATCGGAGCGGAAAGGGACGCTGCGGCGAGGAGTCAACGTTTGCAGTTACGGCGTATCGGAGTGTCGGTATTGCGGCGCGGCAGGTCTATACACCAAGATGGGCGCACTGTGATGACAATCATGCATGGGTTGAGGTGTTTGTGGACGGCGAGTGGCATTTTCTCGGCGCCTGCGAGCCGGAAGAGGTGCTGGATACCGGCTGGTTTTCCGGTCCGGCGAATCGGGCAATTCTGATTCATACGCGGAACTTTTCGGATTATGTGAAGGAAAGTAACGAGGAGTATCTTGGAAAAGAAGGAGCGCTGTACTACTTTAACCATACAGATTTTTATGGCAGAACGAAGCTGGTGAAGATTCTTGTGAAGGATGAGAATGGAAAACCGGCTGCAGGAGCGCATATTGCGGTTGAAATCCTGAATATGGCAGAGTTTTTCCCGGCTGCAGTGATGACGGCGGATGCGGACGGAGAAGTTCGGATGACACTTGGCCTTGGCGATATCCGGGTACGGGCATTTGACGGAATACGCCGGGCAGAAGCCATGATGAGGATAGAGGAGGAAGATTCGCTGGAACTGGTGCTGCAGGAAGAGGCGGTTCCGTCAGCGGATGATACGTGGCAGACGCTGGAAATCCGGGCACCGAAGGAGGTGCCGGTACGGAATGTCGTTGCCACAAAGGAGCAGAAGGAGCGCAATGCGGCACGGATGGCAGAGGCGGAACGGCTTCGGAAGGCACGGTTTGCAGCATGCTTTGATGAGAAAAAAGCTGCTGCGTATCCGGAAGCGGAAGAGATTTTCCACCGGGCAGGAGAGAATTTTGAGGAGGTTTATACATTCCTTTCCAAAGATGAAAATCCGAACCGGAAGAAGCTGCTGTTTTCGCTGGAATTAAAGGATGCGAAGGACTTGAAGGCATCCGTTTTAGAGGATCATCTCGACTGTGAGCAGGGGGATCTTCCAGAGGAGATTTTCAGGAAGGATCTTCTTTGCCCGCGTATTTTCCTCGAGGAGCTGACGCCATATCGGAGCGTGATCCGCGGATTTTTTGAGGAAGAGACAAAACACAGCTTTGCGGAGCAGCCGGAACGGATCCTGGATTATCTTAAGAAGAATATTACCTTCCATCCAGAAGAAGAGTATGATACAATCATGGCAACGCCGGTCGGCGTCCTTACGATGAAACAGGGAAGTCCGCTGGCGCAGAAGATTCTGTTTGTGGCAATCTGCCGGAGTCTCAATGTAGCGGCAAGACTGAATCCGGTGACCCTGGAGCCGGAGTATTACCGTGATGGGGAATTCCACAGTGTGGAAACAGAAGCAGCTGTTTTGAAGGAGGAAACGGAAAGTGCGGTTCTGACACTGCGTGCGGAGGATGGAAGCGCATGGAAATACTATCAGACGTGGACCATCGGAAAGTGGAACGGAACGGTGTTTGAGACGCTGAATTACGAAGACATCGCATTCGATGGCAAAACACTGGATCTGACCCTGGAGCCGGGCTGCTATCGTCTGATTACAAGTATGCGTATGCCGAACGGTGACCAACATGCCGCATACCGCGTGTTTGAACTGAAGGCGGGAGAAGCAAAAGAGATTTATCTGGAAACCGTGAAAAAAGAGCTGGATGAGCTGTTAGAGCACATCGAACTGCCGGAGATCACGCTGGAGGATCTGGATGGAAAGGCGCATACCCTGAACGATCTCACCAAAGACGGCCCGATCCTTCTGGCCTTCCTCGGAACCGGAGAGGAGCCGACCGAGCATGTTCTGAATGAGCTGATCGAAATCGCAGAGAAGTGGAACGCAAAAGACGCTGCCATGGCAGCCGTTCTCCGCACGAAAGCCGACCTGGAAAACACGACTTTCCAGAAAGCCCGCGCAGCAATCCACAACATGTCCCTCTACCTCGACCCATCCGACGACGCCCCGGCGATCGCCGAAAAAATGGGAATCGACGCAGAAAAACTCCCACTGCTGATACTCGCATTGCCGGGAAACATCGGCGGACGCGCTTATGCCGGATATAACGTCGGCAGCGTCGGACTGATGCTGCGGCTGATGGAAGAGGCGGCGAAAGCGTAAGTTAATACTAAAAAACAGGCTGACGCACGAATGCGGCAGCCTGTTTTTTTAAAGAACGCCCAGTTTTTTCAACTGTGCCACGCCATCTTCATATCCCGTAAAATGAATTCCATGAATCCCTGCCTGCTCTGCGGCCTCGACGTTTGCTTTGGTGTCGTCGAGGAATACGCAGCGGTCCGGGGTGAGGGAGAATTTCTGGATCAGGTGCTGGTAGATCTCCGGTTCCGGTTTTGTTAAATGGCAGGTGTAGGAGAAGAGGGTTCCGTCCATGTAGGGGAGGAAGGGCATTTTCTCTTTGGTGCGCTCGAAGAGGTCTCCGGAGTAGTTGGAGAGGATGTAGAGGCGGTAGCCTTTTTCTTTTAAGGAGCGTACCCAGCTTTCTGCATACGGCAGCGGGGTGATGGTTTCCTCGCAGTGGGCGAAAACCTCTTTGATTTCTTCGGTGTATTCCGGGGCGAGGGAGCAGAATCCTTTTACAATCTCCTCCGGTGTGAGAATTCCGCGGTCGAACTGGCGCCAGTAAGGGCCTTCGAAGGTTGCGGCGGCGATTGCTTTCGTCTTTTCCGGACCGAAAGCAAAGCGTTTCAGATAGGACTCGTAGTCCCAGTTGACGAGTACGCGGCCTACATCAAAAATAATGGTATCAATCATGACTGTTTTTCTCCTTTGTCTGATTTGTCGTTCTCATCGCGGTGCGACAGAACCTTGGCAACCAGCATCATGGCATAGATGAGCACTGGTACGGTAATTGCACAGTAGAGGCAGACTGTCAGCGCCTTGTGTGCAAACGGCGTGTCGATAAACGCAAAAATCATGGCGCCAAGCCCGAATCCGATCAGGAACGCGATGGCGAGAAGGGCTCCGATCTGTTTGAGTCGTTTCATAAAAATCTCCGATCGTTTACTGAAAATAAAATATAAAGAAACATAACCAAGTGTAGCACAGTTGAAAAGAAACATCCACCGCAAGTTTTAAGAATTTTTTAGAAAAAATTAATGGCGCTTTCGATTGCTTTTTTCCCTCAAAAGGGATAGAGTATTGGCATATACTTTGAAAAAGGAGAAACGAGAACAAAATGGATAAACTGAAAGAAAAACTTTCCCGCCTGATGTACGGCCGCTACGGCATCGATCAGCTGGGCAATTTTATGATGTGGGCGGCAGTTGTCATGATGATTTTCGGAGCTCCCTTATCTACACTCTGGCACTCGTCCTGATCGTCTGGGCGGATGTGCGCATCATGTCCAAGAACCATTCCAAACGGTATGCGGAAAACCAGAAATTCCTGGAACTGAAAAACCGCGTCGTCGGATTCTTCCGAGGCGGAACCCGTGCATTCAAGGATAAAGAGCACTGCTACTTCCGCTGCCCGTCCTGCCATCAGCAGGTGCGTGTGCCGAAAGGAAAAGGCCACATCGAGATCTGCTGCCCGAAATGCGGAACAAAATTCATCAAAAACACCTGATAAAAAGGAGCAGTGCGATTCATGTTTGGTTATGTGACCATCCGAAAGGATGACCTGAAAGTCAAAGATTACAACAAATATCAGGCATACTACTGCGGTCTGTGTCAGGATATCAAAGAGGCGTATGGAAAAAAGGGTCAGGCGATGCTGACGTTTGATATGACATTTCTTTCCATCCTGCTGACCGGGCTTTATGAGTGTGAGACAAAAGAAGAGGAGCATTACTGCTTTCTTCATCCCGGCAAAAAACATAAATGCCTGCGGAACAAATACACAAAATACTGCGCAGACATGAACGTGCTGCTCGCCTATTACAATCTGCTGGATGACTGGGAGGACGAGAAAAACTACGCGGCGTTTACAGCGGCAAAGGCTTTGAAAAAATCTGTGACACGCATCGAGGCATCGTATCCGCGCCAGACGAAAGCAGTGCAGGATTACCTCGAAAAGCTGCATGCATGCGAGAAGGAAAACAATCCAGACCTCGATCTTGCGGCGGGCTATACCGGAGAGGTGATGGCGGAGATCTATATTCCGGAGGAGGACATCTGGAGCGATGATCTGCGCCAGGTCGGCTTTTACATCGGAAAATTCATTTACCTGATGGATGCGCTTGATGACGTGGAAAAAGATAAAAAGAGCGGAAACTACAACCCGTTTCTGTCCATCGCAGATCAGCCGGACTTCGAGGAAACCGCAGAAAAAATCCTGCTGATGATGACGGCGGAAGCGTCGCGTGCATTTGAAAAACTTCCGATCCTGGAAAATGTAGACATTCTGCGAAATATATTGTATGCTGGTATCTGGGAAAAATACGAAATGCGAAAAAGCGCAAAAGAGCGCCAAAAAGAGGAGAAATAAAGACTGATGACAGATCCATATGAGGTGCTGGGCGTGTCCCGCGGGGCTTCGGACGATGAAATCAAAAAAGCATACCGAAAACTCAGCCGGACGTATCACCCGGATGCCAATATCAATAATCCGAATAAAGCAGAAGCAGAAGAAAAATTCAAACAGGTGCAGCAGGCGTACAAACAGATCATGGATGAACGCGAGCACGGCACCACGTACCAGAGCGGAGGTTCGTCGTATGGCGGAGATGCTTACGGCGGCTATGGCCCGTTCGGCGGCTTCGACCCATTCGGCGGCGCGTACGGAAACGGCGGCTCCGCACGGAATGATTATGGAAATTCCGAGCAGGAAATGCGGCTGCAGGCGGCAGCTAACTACATCAACAGCGGCCACTTCCGCGAGGCGATGAACGTGCTGAACGACATTTCCGACCGCAGCGGAAAATGGTATTTCCTGCATGCGATCGCAAATTCGCGCCTCGGCAACAACATCAATGCCGTGCAGGATGCCGAGATGGCAGTCAAATTAGAACCGCAGAATCTGCAGTACCAGCAGCTTTTAAACCAGCTCCAGGGCAGCGGCCAGTGGTATTCCGACATGGGAAGCGGCTACGGCTACGAGAGAAGTGCAGGTGATCTCGGAAAATGGTGCTGTGAATGTATGGCAATCAATGCCATCTGCAATTGCTGCTGCTGCGGCGGAAGAGGATTTTTCTGCTGTTGATCAAAAAATAATTACAAGAAATGTATAAAAGTGAACATTCAGGGGAGAATAACAGTGTCATCGAAATTCCCCTGTTCGATGATACAAAAGAAAAATAAGGAAATACTTATCCTCCCCTTAAGTATTCCCCCACTCTGCGAAGCCGTGGAATGGGGGATTTTTATGTAAAATTGCTGTCGATTGTTGAAAAAGAGCCAGAGATTTGTTATAGTATCAAAGGAAAATAACATTTTTAAAAGAAAAGGATGGAATGAACATGGCTTTATTACAGGAATGGCGTGATTACGCATATAAATTTGACGATAGAACAGCAGAAGGACAGCAGTTCTGGTTAAATTACTTCAACATTGAAAAAGGAATCTACGAGCAATTATTAGCTGACAAAGATACAGTTGTATCTGGAACAGTGAAAGAATTAGCAGACAAATACGAGACAGAATTACAGATGTTTGTAGGATTTTTAGATGGAATCAACGACAGCTTAAAAGAAGCAAACCCAATCGAAGAGATGGATGAAAATACACAGGTAAGCTTAGACATCGACTTCGAGAAATTATATTACAACATGGTTGGATGCCGTGCAGAATGGCTTTACAACTTAAAGGAATGGGATGACATTCTTACAGAAGAGAGAAGAAAAGAATTATACAAAGAATCCAGAAATTCAACAACAGTTGTAAAAGGAAAGAAGATCGGAAGAAACGATCCATGCCCATGCGGAAGCGGTAAAAAATACAAAAAATGCTGCGGAAAAAACGCTTAATTCGTTAAAAGAAATAGTCGAATATCTAAATGAAACAAGGAAGAACCTTTTGGCTTATGTGATAGCTGAAGGGTTCTTTTATTTTAGAAAATTTTGATAAAATCCCATATGAGATAAAAATACAGAAATTAGTGATTTTTATTTATCTCAAATGCTTGACGCTGCCATGTGGCAAGCACATTCACTCCGATTACCGGAGCGAATCAAACTTGCGTGGTTGTGTATACACAAGTATAAGAAATACGTATCAGCAAGAACAATAGGGGCACTACTTTTCAAATCCCTACTCGTTAATCATTAAAACAAGAACAAACAGCAATGACAAACAATATCAAAAAACAACTCTTTTCAGGAGTATTCTACACTGCGCTAGCCAAATACAGCGGCGTCCTCATCTCTCTTGTTGTGGCAGGAATACTGGCCC
>OGLN01001449.1_pt1 | contig 16787 bp, 16 predicted proteins | sample 1572641 | NCBI WGS metagenome assembly OGLN01 (sample SAMEA2581903, study PRJEB24529) | metagenome | biome: Human gut stool | place: China | collected 2011
TTGGACACAACGATATAATAGTGATGATATTAGTGATGCTGCTTGGACTAATCCAGATAATTGGGAAGGATGGTCTTTTGATATTGTTATTAAAGATTTAGCAGAAGCACTTGAAAAGATATTTACTAATATAGGTGATTATAAAGATTTTCTTGATATTATTACTAGTTTTATTAATGATTTTGTTGTTAATGTGTTTAATAATATTAATAATTATCCTAAACTAGTTGAAATTATTAAGAATAGTACAGTTGAAAGTTTGCCTATTATTATTAGAGATATATTTAATAATATTAATGAATATCCTGAGCTTAAAGAGATATTTAATCAATATATTAAACAATGGACTGAATCTATCTTTAATAATATTTCTTCTTATCCTGCTCTTAATCAGTTTATAACTAATGCTATTAATGCTCATGTAGAAACTACTATTGGCAACATATTTAATAATATTGATAATTATCCTGCTATTAAAAATCTTATTATTACTAATACTATTAACAAAGTAGTTGATATATTTAAGAATATTGGTCAATATCCAGAATTACAGGAAGCTATACAGAATAATATTAATGAACGAGTTGATTATATATTTAATAATATTAATAATTATCCTGAACTTATTGGTATTCTTTCTGATTTAGTTTGTAATTGTGTTAAGAATATATTTGCTAATATTAATAACTATCCTGCTCTTGTTACTTGTATTAATAATGCTGTAAATAGTAGAGTTGATTATATTTTCAATAATATTGATAGATTTCCTATTCTTAAGAATCTTATTGAAACTAAAGTAGAAGCTAGAGTTACTTATATATTTGAACATATTAATAATTTTACTGAACTACTTAATGTTATTAAAGGTAATATAGAAAATATCTTTGATAATATTGATAATCATCCTAACCTTAAAGTTGTTATTGAGAATAAGGTTGAATCTACAGTTGAACATATCCTTAGTAATATAGATAATTATCCTATTATTAAAGAGAAGATTATTCAATTCTGTAATGAAGCTATTGAAGCTAAACGTGGTGTAGCAAATGGTATTGCTAGTCTTGATGGAGATGGTAAAGTTCCAGCAAGTCAATTACCTAGTTATGTTGATGATGTTCTTGAAGGATATTATGTTGATGAAACTCATTTTGCTGAAAAATATGTTGAAGATGCTCCTGTATATTATACTTCTGAAAAAGGTAAAATTTATGTTGATATAAGTGAAGATACTGAATATAGTGGTAAGACTTATCGTTGGTCTGGAACTAAATATACAGTTATATCTGAAACATTAGCTTTAGGTGAAGTTACAGGTACTGCTTATGATGGTGGTAAAGGTAAGAAAACTACTGATATTGTCAATAGTTTATCTAATGAACTTGTTAGTAGACTAGATAGAGTTGAACAAACAGCAAAAGGACTTAAAATTATATATAGTAAATCTATTAAAAATAATGATACAAATCTATATAATACTCCATCTCCTGTTGGTCTTGTTTTAAATAATGCTAGTAAAACTGCTAATGGTAGTATGTCTGCTGCTGATAAAGTTAAACTTGATGAAACTTTACCTAATCAAATTACTGAACTTAGTAATAATGTTTATACTAAAGAAGAAATTAATAATAAGTTTGACAATGTACCAACAGTAGAAAATACTTATACTAAAGCGGAAGTTGATAAAGCTATTGCTGATGCTATTAAAGCTTTAATTCCTGCTGGTTATGAACTTGTTATTAAAAAGAAAACAACTTAATATTAATCATGGTGGTACTGAATAAGTGCCACCATTTAAAGTTTATAAAGTTATGCAAGATATTAATCAACAATTATATGAAAATAAAAGTACACCTGAAGGATTTATTCCTGTTTATGGTGTAGTTATAACTGTTCCTACTGGAATATATACTAGTGGACAAAAAGAATTTACTTGTGATAAAACTTTTGATGAAGTAAAAGAAATATTATTAAAAGGCGGAAGTATTATTGCTGTTGATAATAATAATAGTAGAGTTGATTTTGATAGAATTGATATAGGCAGTAATGATATTAGTGCTACAATTACTTATTTTTCTAATGGCGGAATTAATAAAATTGATTTAAGTTGGGATAAAGGTATAGCTAGAGTTGGTGGTGAAGAAACTAAAAGTATTAATACTTTTGTAGCTATAAATAGTAATTCAATTATTAAATCTTATGATATTGGAAGTATTACTATTTTATTAACTAATAGTGGTAGTAAAGAAAAAGTATTAGCTGCTATTAATTCTATTTTTACTAATTTTGCTGGATTTGTTACAGCTATTGGTAAACCTAATTCTGTATTTCATAATGGTAAATATGGTACATTTAATGTTAGATATACAGATAATATTATAATTATTCAATGGAGCAATGCTAATGCAATTCATCATGTTGCTTTATCAGAGGATGGTTCTTATGTTTATAATACTATTCAAATAGTTGACAAAACTCTTTATAGATTATCTGCTCTTACTGTTGAGCCTATTGTTAATCCTAAAATATGGATTGGTACTGCTACTCAATATGCAGCTATTGCACAAAAAGATAACAATACTACTTATATAGTTAAATCAGATGCTTAAGTTATGGCTATATATCAAGGAGATATTGGAATACATGATATTAAACTTGGTAATATAGATGTATTTGAAATATATCAAGGTTCTAAACTTGTTTATCCAGAGAATACTGAAGTTACTATTACTTTTAAATTGAATGTTTCCGGAACTGTTACTATTGATGGTTATACTCCTGTTATAAGTGAAAACAATACTAAATTTGTATTTACTATTCCTGTTAAGACTGATTATACTGCTAATATTACTGCTGAACATTATAAATCTCAAACTATTAGTGGTAACAGTGATTATTTACCTATAACTCATAATGTAGAATTAGAATGGGAACAAAGATTTATTTCTTATACTGTTACTTTTCCTACTGATGGAGTTAAAGTTTTATTTGATGGAATAGAAAAAGGAGTTATAACTAATGGTAAGTTAGTTGTATTAATTGATGATACAGAAGCTAAAGATAGTTATACTGTTACATTTAAAGGTAGTAAAGCTAGTATATATGATACTAGTGCATTAACAGTAGTTGATAGTAGTATTGCAAATACAGGTGGAAGTTATGATTTAAAACTTCCTACTAGTTCTGTTAAGAATGGATATAAAAGAACTGACTATGCATCCTCCACGGGGAGTATAACCAAGGGTTCTACTTATGCTGGAACTTGGATTGAAACTGTTGTTAATCTTACTGCTAGTTTTACTAGTTCTACTACTTTAGGTAGTATAAGTAATAATGTATTAACTATACCTAATAATGAATCTACTAATGCTAAAAGTGGAACTTTAACTGTTATATTTACTTTAGAAAATAAACAAACTAAAGAAGTTAGTGCTGCTTTAAATCAAGCTGCTGGCGCTAAAGTTTATACTGATTGGGTACTAGATTTACAAACTGATGGAACTAGTGTTGAAGCTAAAGGTGGTACTAGAACTATTACTGCTAATATTGCTCGTAGAACTTATAAATGGAATAACACTGGTACTGTTTATAGTGAAACTGCTACTCCTACTCTTAGTATTAGTGGTAGTGCTAGTCTTAGTGGAAATCAAATAAAATTTACATCAAACGAGAGCGTTTCAGCCCGTTCAGCGACACTTACAGCTAGTTATGTAGGATTGTCCAAAACGGTTACGATAACACAACAGGCAGGCTCAAAAGTGTATTCAGCGTGGTCTGCTTGGGCTGTTTCTATTTCGGCAAGCACGCAAACGATAGCTGCAAGTGGTGGTTCATCTACGATAACTACTAATGCTAGTCGTTCTCGTACTTGGACTTGGAACGGAGTTGGTACTACACATACTGATACAGAAACTGCTACACCTACACTTAGTGGTAGTGCTGGTGGATTTACTTTAAGTGGTAAAACTGTTACTGCTAGTAATAATACTACAACAAATAGTCGTAGTATAACTATTACTGCTACTAGCAATAGTGTTTCTAAATCTATTACTATAACACAATCAGCTGGAGCTAAAGTTTATGGTAATTGGTCTGCTTGGACTGTTAATATTAGTGCTGATAAAACTAGTATTGGAGCAACAGGTGGTACTGCTACTATATCAACTAGTGCTAGTAGAACTAGAAGTTATACATGGAATGGTGTTGCCGGTTCTGGTGGTACAGAAACTGGAAATGGAAGTCCTACATTAAGTAAAGTTAGTGGAAGTGGTAATTGGACTAGTCCTAAAGTTACTTATGGAAATAATATTAGTACAAGTGGTAAATCAACTGTTATTCGTGCTACTATTGATTCAACTACTAAAGATATAACTATTAGTCAATCTGCTGGAGCTAAACAATATAGTGCTTGGTCTGCATGGACAGTTAATATTTCTAATAGTGGAAATGTTGCTGCTAGTGGAGGTAGTTCAAATATAACTACTTCTGCAAGTAGAACAAGAACTTGGACATGGAACGGAGTTAGTGGAAGTGGTGGAACTGAAACAGGAACTGGAACTCCTACTCTTAGTAAAGTTAGTGGAGCTGGTTCATTTGCTAGTAATAAAGTAACTTATGATAATAATACTTCTACAAGCGCTAGAAGTACAGTTATTAGAGCTACAATGGATTCTGTAACTAAAGATACTACTGTAACTCAAAATGCTGGTTCTAAAACTTATAGTAGTTGGGGAGCATGGTCTATTAGTTTAAGTGCTAATGTAACAACTATTGCTGCTGCTGGTGGAAATGCTACATTATCTACTTCTGCTACTAGAAGTCGTACTTGGCAATGGAATGGCACAGGAGCAACTTATACTGAAAATGCTAGTGGTTCTCCTACATTAAGTAAAGTTAATGGTGCAGCTTCTTTAAGTGGCTCTACTGTTAGTTATGGTAATAATACTTCTACTAGTTCCCGTAGTTCTGTATTTAGAGCAACAATAGATAGTGTTTCTAAATCTATTACTATAACACAATCAGCTGGAGCTAAAGTTTATGGTAATTGGTCTAGTTGGTCTGTAAGTTGTAGTGCTAGTAGCTATAAAGTTTGGGCAGGAGGTGATTCAGTAACTATTTATAGTAGTGCTTCAAGAAATAGAACATGGACTTGGAATGGTGTTGCAGGTTCTGGTGGCACTGAGTCTGATAGTGCTACTCCTACTATTTCTGTTACAAGTGGTGTTGGAGTTTTAAGTGGTAATACTTTAACTTTTAGTAATAACACATCTCCTGATGCTAGAACAACTAGAGTTACTGCTAATTATAATGGAGTTACTGATTATTGTGATGTTATGCAATATGGCGGTAATAAAGTTACTGGAAGTTGGACATCTTGGCAAGTAACTATATCTGCTAGTCCTATGAATATTGCTGCTAGTGGTGGTAGTTCTACAATTCTTTGTCATGCTTCTCGTACTAGAAATTATACTTGGAATGGAGTGGGTACTACTTATACTGAAACTGAAAATGGTAGTCCGACTTTAAGTAAATCTGGAGATGGTACATTAAGTGGTACTACTAGCGGTAGTAAACTTACTTATGGTAATAGAACTGCTACAACAAGTAGAAGTACAACTGTTACTGCAACTTATAGTGGAGTTAGTAAATCAATTAATATTACACAATCTGCTGGTGTTAAAACAAATATAACTTCTAATACAAGAGTGTTATTTGGATATGGTTATAAAGATTTTGATTATAATTTTGATAATTATACTGAAGCTATTAATAATACTGTATATATTAATAATGCTAAAGATTGGAATGAAATTAATAATAGTGAATTTAGAATAAATATTGCTTTTAAAGTTATTATTACTGAAAGTTATAAATGGAATGATGTAGGTAATACTATTTCTTCTGAATATTATGGTTCTATTCAGCATAATAAAAATAATTCATTTGCTGGATATACTGACTTATTAGAAGATACTACTGAACATAAATGGTATGGCGGTATTTATTTAGTTGGAAGAAATAATGCTGATGCTGAAGAATTTTCTGCTACATATAAAACTAGTAATAATATAATTATTACTTTATATGTTAGACGTCCTAGATTATATTGGCAAATATGGTGTAATGAAATTCTTGAACAAAAAGACCAACCTTTTACTGTTAATGTTAATAATGTTACTAGAACAAAATTATATAATAATAATACTATAACTGAAGGTTGTGCTGGTAGTGGTGAACAATATTTATATCTATTTAGTACATCAAATATGATGACTGGTAGAAGTATAACTGTAAAATTAATAAGAAATAATAATCCTAATGATGCTTGTAAATTAACTGATTTGACTAATATAAATACACATACTAAAACTAGTGTTGGTCTTGAAGAAAATAAAACTGTTATAAGAACATTTGTAACAAGTTACATTCAAACATTGCCTATTAATCTATGTGAAGTTACATGTAAATATGCTGAACTAAATTTTAGAGTATTTATAGCTAAAGGTGCTGGTAATTAATATGATAAGAATACTATTTAATATAACAATATTGCTAATGCTTATATTGTTTATTTACTCATTAAAGTTATTTAAATTAATCACGTAATTATGAACAATAAACAACTATATGAAAAACTAGGTCAGAATAGTTATGATAAAGTATTTCCTATTACTTATCTTCAAAATATTCTTGATAAAGATACAAACAATAATTTAACTGTTGTTCTTTCTAGATTTAATCATCTATGGATTCCATATCAAGGAACTAGAGTTAACACTCGTAAAGCTGTACCTGCTATATTTAGACGTAATAGTCTTACTATAAGTTATTATGACGCAGAACATAATATATCTGTAACTGAAAGTTATATAGGTAGTAATATGCAAGCTGGTGTTGAAACTAGTTGGGTTTCTGATGATAATTGGACAAAAATTCTTAGTGAGAAGTATCTTGAAGAAAGTGGAGCTAAAATTCCAATAGCTGATGGAACTATTGATTGGGATATGCTTAATGAAGCTCTTAAACAAATGATTGCAGGAAATGGTAAAGTTAATATTATTAATTATCCTGATGAAGAAGATATTACTATAAGATTAAGTCCAGGTTGTTGTAATGTTAATCGTCTTAGTCTTAAAGATAGACCTTATGAGCCTGAATATAAAAGTGGTAAAGGATATAAAATAGTTCGCAAGGTCTTACTCCCCGTGGAGGATGATGCTAGTAATGCAGAACAGCTTTTATTTGATGGTTTTCTTGATGATACTTATTGTGAACAATATGGTCAAATAATTCTTAATACTGATAAATATGAAGTTATTAAAACAGATTTAGGTAATACTGCTGGTATTTATTATGATACATATCATAAATTATTTGTTCTTAGAGTTAAGACTGTTCATGATGGAGTTGGTTTTTATAATTATTATACTAGATGGACTATTGTAGAACCTACTGATAGAGTTCATCCTCTACGGGGGGTCAACCCTCCTGTCTATGGAAATAGTGAAGATTATAATATTTATAATACTTGTCTTTCTGATGAACGTCCAAGACTTGGTATTATATATGTTAATTCAGTAGATAATATTAAATATTATTTTAATGAAGAAAATCTAGTTCAAGTTAAGAATAATATTTATCTTAATTATAAAGCTGTTCTTACTCAAGATATGGTCAACGAAGAAAATACTCGTTATATTATTCGTTATGCTTTTGATTTAAGTAGTAAAACTATTACAATGCCTGCTGGTTGTGAACTTGTATTTGAAGGTGGTATTATTGAGAATGGTACTATTGATTTAAATAAATGTAAACTTACAGGTATGGTTGGTGAAGAGTCTGAATATCTTCCTAATGTAACTTGTAGTAATTGGGCTAAAGGTCAGATTGAATATCGTAATGGAAAGATTTGTTATTGGAATGGTACTGAATGGAGAGTAATGGGAGATACTTCTTCATTTGATAGTTATACTAAACAAGAAATTAATAACTTACTTAAAAATTATTATACTAAGTCTGAAACTTATAATAAAGAAGAAGTTAATAATTTGCTTAACGGATATGTTATTAATGATACATTTAATAACTTTAAAGAAGAAATAAATCAAACTATTACTAATAGTGTTAATCTTGATAAGATTCAAAAAGCTATTAATGATGGATGTGGAGTTAATATGACTATGCCTAGTGCAAATAGTAATAAACTTAGTCTTCCAATTTGGACAGGAACTGCTACCCAATATGCAACTCTTACCCCAGTTGCTGGAATGACTTATAATATTATTGATGAATAATGAGTTTAACTCTTGGACGTCAAGGAGGAATTGCTCAACCTCTTAAGAAACGGACAGTAGGTCAAACTAATATTGCTCATGTTTATGATGGTGCTAATCATATTTGGCCTACTTCTGTTATTCATTTTAGTGATTTTACTAGTGTCCAACTTAGATATATTTGGGGTAGTGATGATGGTCGAGATTTGGATACTAAATCATATTATGTTAATTCGCCTATTAATAGTTTAAATTATGTAGCTGTTGGTTGGTCTTGGAATTTAAGTCAAATTCCTTATCTATATTGGGGTGGCGATAATACTGACTCAGGTGCTGAATGTGTTATGTTTAATATTGAATCTATGATTGACCTTGAAGATAAAATGCCTGATATAATGAAAATGAATCTTTGTGCTAATTGGTTTGGAAGTTTGAGTAGAGGTCATGCTACTGTTGAATGTACTGCTTATAAAGGTGGAGTTATTGTTCATGCTTGGCAATTAAAGAATCATGAAATTGATGTTGATAATAGAGGAATGTTTATTTTTCCTTTGGCTGATGGAACTATTAATATGCCTGATGGATATGGTGGTTATAAAGAATGTTGGTATGGTGAAGTTATTAAAAGAGTTGCTAAATCTAATGTTAGATTGTAACTGTACAATAATTGAAAAATATACTTATTCAGCAGTAAATAGAGATCTAATTGAATATATTTCCCAAAATAGTATAGATGAAATTTATTTATGTGGTTTTGATACTGATGGCTGTATATTAAAAACTGCTTTTGATTTATTTGAAAATAATATAAAAACCTATATCTTACAAGAATATTGTATGAGTAGTGGTGGAGAAAAATATCATTATGAGGCAATTGATATTTTAAAAAGGTCAATAGGAGAAAAATTTATTATATAAATATTGCCTACTATGATGTAAATTGATTAATTACCCACTAAAAAGGAGAAATGAATATGATTAAAAATATAATATTTGATATAGGAAATGTAATTCTAAACTTCAATATTAATGAAGTTTTACAAAAATTTACGAGTAATGAAGTTGAGCAAGAGTTTATCTTAAAAAATATAATAAACTCTCCAGAATGGTTAGGAAATGCTTTAATTGATACAGGTTATATATCAAGAGAAAATGCTATAGAAATTGTAAAAGATAGAACCAATCATTGTAACGATAAATTAATAGTCGACTTTTGGAAAAATTATAATGATTTTGCCAAAGTAAATACAAAAGTATTAAATCTAATACAAAAATTAAAAGATAATAATTATAAAATATATTTATTATCAAATATAAATCCATATACATTTGAATTTGTTAATAAGAGTGGATTATTTGATTTAGTAGATGGATATGTATTATCGTATCAAGAACATAAAGTAAAGCCATATAAAGCAATATATAATGTTTTACTAAAAAGATATAGTTTAATACCAGATGAATGCATCTTTTTAGATGATAATCAAAATAATATTGAAACAGGTAATTCAATGGGGATTATTTCAAAAAAAGTTGAACCAGATGATTATTATAGTATAATAAAAATAATAAAAGAATTTAATCTAATCCAAGGAGAAATTTAAATTTGGAAATATTATTAAGTAATAAAATTAAATTTTAAATAGAAAAATTATCTTGGAAGCCAAGTAGGACATATATAGTGCTAATTGTAATACGATAGCATATGTACTATTTTGGATGGAAAGTAGTAAAAAGCATGGAATCTATTAAATATGCATAAAGGAGAGTGATAAAAATGTTAAAAAATGCTATAGCATATATCTTGAGAAAGAGGAGTAGAACAGTTATTATATTTATTATTTTAACAATAGTTCTTTCATGCTTATACTCATGTTTAAACATAATGAAATCAACAATTAGCTTAGAAAATAATTTATATAAGTTATCAAATACATCTTTATCAATAACACAAAATAACAATGAGAACTTTAAAACAAATCAATTTAAAGAAATAGAAAATATAAAAGAGATAAAAGAAACAATTCCCCAATATGATGGACTAGCAAAATCTACAAATATTAAAGCAGTAGAAGGAATGCAAATGATCGAAAGAGACAATATGCCAGAAGAATTTAGAAATATATTTTCAATAGAAGCCACAAATAATACTGGAAAGGACAATTTATTTAATAGTGGAGTTTTTACTCTTATAAAAGGTAGACATATTGAAAAAGATGACAGAGAAAAAATTATTATACATGAAGAACTGGCACAAAAAAACAATTTAGAATTAAATGATAAAATTCGTCTTGAACTATTTGATTTAAACAATAATGAAATAAAAACAGAATATGAATTTGAGATTATTGGGATTTTTTCTGGAAAAAAACAAGAAAAATACACAGGAATGACATCAGACTTTAGCGAAAATATGGTATTTATTGATTATGAATCAAGCCAAGTAGCATTAAACAAAGCAGAAAACAATAAAGTTGTAAATAAACTTGAAATATTTTCAGATAGTCCAAAAGATACAAACATAGTATTAAATAAAATTAAAGAAATAAAAATTGATTGGTCAAAATTCAATATTGAAAAAAATGATGATGTATATGAAGAAACTTTAGAATCTGTAGAAGGTATAAAACATATAATAAAGGTTATGACATATTTAATTATGACAGGAGGAATAATAGTTTTATCATTAATATTAATTTTATGGCTAAGGGAAAGAATTTATGAAATAGGAATATTATTATCAATAGGAATAAGTAAAGCAAAAATTATAGCTCAATTTATATTTGAGTTAATATTTATATCACTACCATCTATATTAGTATCTTTATTTTTAGGAAATGTGATATTAAATCAAATAATAGGTGGATTTATCAATTCTGATAATTCTACAATAAATATTAATAATCTACTAAAAAATGATAATTTGATATCAAATATTACAGTATTTTTACAAAGTTATGGAATATTAATAGGAATTATTGTTTTATCAGTTATTATTGCAAGTGCAATGATATTAGTAAAAAAACCAAAAGAAATATTATCAAAGATAAGTTAGGAGATTGCAATGGATATATTAGAAATAAAAAATGTAACATATAATTATTCAAATTCAAGAGAGAAGATTTTGTTATCAGTAAATCAAAAGTTTGAACTTGGACAATTTTATGCAATAATAGGAAAATCAGGAGCAGGGAAGTCAACATTACTTTCATTATTAGCAGGACTAGACAAACCACAAAAAGGTCAAATTCTATTCAAAAATGAGGATATAGAGAACAAAGGGTATAGTAATCATAGAAAAAACAACATAACATTAGTTTTTCAAAATTATAATTTAATTGATTATTTAACACCAATTGAAAATGTTAGATTAGTAAATAAAAAGGCATCAGAAGATATTTTGCTACAATTGGGACTTGATAAAAGTCAGATAAATAGAAATGTAATGAAACTATCTGGTGGTCAACAGCAAAGAGTAGCCATAGCAAGAGCATTAGCATCAGAAGCACCAATAATTCTAGCTGACGAACCTACAGGAAATCTTGATAGTGACACTGCAGGAGAAATAATAGAAATATTAAAAAGATTGGCTAAAGAGAGAAATAAATGTGTAATAGTTGTAACACATAGTAAGGAAGTTGCAAATTCTGCTGATATTATTTTAGAATTAAGTGACAAAAAATTAAGAAAGATAAGTAAAATTAATTAGGGGGGGTATATTGATGATAAAAAATGCTTTTGCATATGTAACAAGAAAAAGTTTAAAATCAATAATAATATTATTAGTTATTATGGCTATGTCAACACTTAGTCTGATTAGTTTGGCAATTAAAGATGCTACTAATAGAGCTTCAGAAGAAACTTTTAAAAATATAACAAATAGTTTTTCTATGGAAATAAATAGAAGAGTTAATCTTGGAACACCTAGAGGTGGAGGAAATATAAAAGGAGAAGATATAAAAAAAATAGCTGAATCTGAAGATATTGCCTCTTTTGTAAAGAGAATAAATAGTGTAGCTGATTTGGTAGATAATGATATTATAGAAACTAAAAAAACAATTGCAAATCAATCACCAGAAAGAGCAGAAAATTTTAAAAGAACAGTTATGCTAACAGGAGTTAATGATTCATCAAAAGAAAATAAATTTGTGTCAGGAGCTTACAAATTAATAGAAGGAGAACATTTAGAAGAAAATGACAAAAGTAAGATTTTAATACATAAAGACTTAGCTGAAAAAAACAATTTGAAAATTGGAGATAAAATAAAAATTAAGTCCAATTTATTTGATGCAGATAATGAAAAAGGAGCAAATGAAACACTAGAAGTAGAAATAAAAGGAATTTTCGATGGTCACAATAAAAGTAGTGTAACTTCTGCACAAGAACTTTACGAAAATACATTAATAACAGATTTAGATACAGCTGCAAAAGTTTATGGAAACACAGAAGATACAGCAGTATATCAAGATGCAACATTTTTTGTAAAAGGTGATAAAAATTTGGATCAAGTCATTAAAAATATTAAAAAACTTGATATAAATTGGAACCAATACAATTTAATTAAAAGTTCAACAAATTATCCAGCACTACAACAATCAATATCTGGTATATATTCAATAGCAAACAAATTATTTGCTGGTTCATTAATATTTGCAGGTATTACAGTTTCATTATTATTACTTTTATGGATGAACGCTAGAAAAAAAGAAATAGCAATTTTTCTATCATTAGGAATATCAAAATTGAAAATTTTTGGACAATTTGTTATTGAGCTAGTATTTATATCTATTCCTGCATATATAGGATCATATTTTTTAGCTGTTTATGCAGGAAACATGATAGGAAATAATATATTAAATAAAGTTACTGGAAATATAACAAAACAAATAGCAAAGCAATCGGCATCTAGTGGACTTGGTGGAGGAGCAGAAGTAGACGGTTTTAATAAAACTTTAACAAGCTTAGATATTAATATATTACCAAAATCAATAATATATGTAATTTTATTTATGTCTTTGGTACTTATAATATCTTTAGTGTTATCATCTATAAGTAGTTTAAAAAAGAGTCCAAAGGAATTGTTAATTGATACAAAGTAGAATTCAAAAAAACGGAAAAATCATAAATGCCCAGCTGTAAACGTTTGCCATGTTGGAGCATTAAGTCAAAAAGACTTTGAAGCACCCAAAATAGATTATGATAAATGTATAAAATGTGGCAAATGCTCAAATTTTTGTCCTAAAAAAGCATTAGTATTAGATAAAAAAATGCAATGTATAAAGTAGGAACAAAATAATAACTTATTTTCTTGTTTACAATTTTTTATATAATAGTATAATATTAATAAAAGGAGGAGTTTTAAATGAAAGAAAATGCAAAATTTTTAAAATGTCCAATATGTGACAATATAATAGAATTAATTGATGGAGATGTACAAAATATAACTTGTTGTGGTAGAAAAATGGAAGAAATGAAAGCTAATACTACAGATGCAGCAACGGAAAAACATATACCAATATACAAAAAAGTAGAAGATGAAATAGTAGTAAGTGTTGGAGAAGTAGAACATCCAATGGAAAAGGAACATTATATAATGTGGATTGCACAAGTATCAGAAAATAGAATAACTCGTGTAAAATTATATCCAGAGCAAGCAACGGAAACTAGATTTCCATATATATCTGGTGCAACATTATATGCTTATTGCAACAAACATGGATTATGGAAAACAACAATAAAATAGTAAATAGCTATAAGTAGGGTAGATAATCATTGAAATTATCTATCTTTTATTATATAACCATAACAAAAATTAGTAAATTGTATGATAAAAAATAAAAAGTTAAGTTTAAGTGCTAAAATTCTAGTTAAAAATGGTAGATTAAAGTTAAAATAAATATTAAGATATATCTTAATTTATTTTAATATGGAAGGAAATGAGTGAGATATTTGAAATTACTTTAGATGATTTAATAAAAGATACAGAGCCTAATATTGATAAAAATAATAACTTTTTTCTTTCATGGTGTGAATTTTTATAATTTGTGTTATAATGCTAATGTATATAAAAAAGGAGGATATAAATGTTAGAAAATATAGAAGTTTTATACCATAGTAGTATAAGAATTAACAAAGAAAAAACAATTTATATAGATCCATTTAAAATAGATAGAAATTATAATGATGCAGATATTGTTTTTATAACACACGATCATTATGACCATTATTCTGAAGAAGATATAGATAAGGTTATAAATGAAAACACAACTATTATAATACCAGAGGAATTATTAACAAAACTATTAAGAAAAGGCATAAATAAAAATGCAATTATTACAGTAGAGCCAAATAAAAATTATATGGTGCAAGGAATTAAATTTGAAACAATATCAGCATATAATACAAATAAAACATTTCATCCAAAAGAAAATGGTTGGGTTGGTTATATTATTATAATAAATGGTATTAGATATTATATTGCAGGAGATACAGACATTACAGAAGAAAATAAACAAGTAAAGTGTGATGTGGCTTTTGTTCCAGTTGGAGGAACATATACAATGGATTTTAAAGAAGCAGCAAGTTTAATAAATGAAATAAAACCTAAAATAGCAATTCCAATTCATTATGGTAGTATAGTTGGAACAGAGCAAGATGCAATAGATTTTATAAGATTATTACATCCAGAAATAAAAGGTATAATTTTAATGAAAAAATAAATGAAAGAAGGAACAAATAGTGCAATTTTCAAGCAAAGATATTCAATTATTTAATGAATCAGGAATACATGTAGAAGATAAAAATTATACAAATAGTGAAGTTGAAAGATTAAAAATTAAAGTAACAGATTTTATTGTCAGTCAAAGTACAAAAGATATTGATAAATATAGTAAAAAATTTAGTAGTTTATTATGAGGACAAGATATGGATAAAGAAGAAATAATAAAATATTGTTTAACATTAGAAAATACATATAAGGATTGTCCATTTTCAGATGACTTTGAATCTGTAACAATGAAACATTGTAAAAATAAAAAATGGTTTGCGTTATTAATGAATGTAAATAATAAGTTATACCTTAATGTTAAGACAGATCCAAATTATTCTGATATATTGAGAAATACTTATAATTATATAATACCTGCTTATCATATGAATAAGGAACATTGGAATACGATTATTGTAGATGGAAATGTAGATAAAACATTAGTAAAAGAATTGATAGAACAAAGTTATCAATTGACAAAGTAAAAAGAAAATAGTAAGTTATTGTTTAGATTAGTTTGAAATACAACTAATCTATTTTTATATAACTATTTAGAAAAAAATCTAAATAGTTATTGACATTAGAGTTACAAAATAGTATAATCTATTTAGATATATATCGAAATACTATAAGTGAGGTGATTATTTTGGGAATGTCGGAAACATTAAAAGCAATTAGTGATCCTGTAAGAAGAGAGATATTAGAACTATTAAAAGATGGTAGAAAAACAGCAGGAGAAATATCAAGTAGTTTTAATTTAACAGGAGCAACCGTATCATATCATTTATCAAATTTAAAGAAAGCGAATTTAATAACTGAAACAAAGCAAAAGAACTTTATATTTTATGAGTTAAATAGCTCTGTATTTGAAGATGTTTTAGTATGGATTTATAAGTTGGGAGGAAATAAAAATGGAAAAGAAAAATAAAAAAACGCTAATTTTAAGTGTAATTATATGTCTATTACCAATGCTTCTTGGTGCTATACTTTATAATAAACTACCAGAACAAATGCCAATTCATTTTAAAACAAATGATGTACCGGATAATTATGCACATAAAAATTTTGCATTATTTGGGTTACCACTAATTATGGCTATTGTTCAAGCAATATGCTTAATTGCTGTTAATATAAAATTAAATAAATTAAAAAATGAGGAAAAACCTAAAATATTAAAAATAATGGAATGGTTTATTCCTGTTGTAACAGTACTGATATATGTGATTATGGTAGAAGTACCGCTAGGAAGTACAGTATATGTTGGAAAAAGCATATGTTTAATATTAGGAATATTATTTATGATTATAGGAAATTATATTCCTAAAATGAGCTATGAGATTGGAAAGACGACATTTCATCCAATGCCTAAAAGTGAGAAGTCATTTAGAAAAATGAGTAAGATTAAGGGGTATTCATTTATTGTAATGGGAATTGTTTTACTAATAATGATTATATGGGCATAAACACAAATTACAATTTTAAAAAATAAATCATAAAACAACAGGTAAAACATATAAATCTAGTAATATTGTAAAAAAGGGGAAATTGCTGTGAACGAAATCTTAAAAACAACATTACTAGGTTTATTTTTTGGCACATTTGGAACAACAATAGGAGGAATACTAGGAATAGTAATCAAAAAAAATTCAAACAAATTTCTAAGTTTTATACTATCATTTGCATCAGGCCTAATGATGTCAGTAATATGCTTTGACTTAATACCAGAAGCCTTAGGGATTAGTAACATATAC
>OGLN01001457.1_pt1 | contig 16755 bp, 19 predicted proteins | sample 1572641 | NCBI WGS metagenome assembly OGLN01 (sample SAMEA2581903, study PRJEB24529) | metagenome | biome: Human gut stool | place: China | collected 2011
GTATACCTGCTCATCGGGTGAGATTCACTATAAACTAAATTACTGGGATTAGCGCCAGGGGCAAATAACGATCTGGAATCTTTCCTGTCTTCCAACACGAAAGGCAACATCAAAGCAACAGAATCACGCTGAACGACATACAAACTTTCACACTTATCCATTCCATCCGAAAGAGTAAGGAAATTCACGTACGACAAAGCCTCCGCTTTTTGAAATCGTTCCCTATTCCACAAATCTTTATAAGCATCATAACTGATGATCGGATTCGTTGAATCCGGTTCTTCCACCGTAGATAACTTTCTGTCATTTTCCGGTCCATTCAAGATAAACCATGAATTCACAAACGGAACTTTAGTCGTCATGATAAACTCCCGTTCTCTTATCACTCAAGCGGAATTTGACATTATATTTAGTTGCTTGCTTCGGAGGGTAAGCCAGTTCCAATTCTTTCGTAAACACACTATCAACAACATTCTCAGAACCCTCCTTATACGCCACCGTCCACAAATACTCCACATTATCCTCTCCTTCTACCATACTTTGAGTAAAAACCGGGGAATAAGTTACCTTTAATTCTTCCTGTGCCGGTTGACGATATTCATACCTATACGAGTTACCTTCCTCCACAACAATCGGGGTTGGCATAAACATAAGTCCATCAATCGTATTTATTTCTTTGTAGTCGTAATTCCCTTTATCATCATAACATCCCAGACATAGACTTAGCGTCAGCAGGATGGATAAACCTATTACATTTTTCATAGTCTTTATTATTCAATATTACTAAATTAAAGGTCCCACAGCCATTTTCACCGGATTCCCATCCTTGTCCAGATAATCCTCGTAAACCGTCTCCCCTTTTGCCTCCATCTCCTGCAAGTACCTATCTAGTCCTTGGGCGTAAGTACGCTGCCTTTCCATCTCCAGACCGTGCTTTTCGGCAAGGCGGCGGATGATGGCAAGGCTCTCCTGCTCACCCTGATGCGGGATGAAGCGCATGTTCGCGCCGAGCGTTGCCTCCTGCGGCAGGACGTTATACGCATCGGCACCGGACTGCATCGTAAAGGCGATCGTCGTATGCAGCATCGCGCCTGCCTGCGCCGATACGCGCGGCAGCACGATCTTCATCAGCGGCTGGAACAGCCAGAGGTTGCCCATCACGAGCCGCAGTCCGAACGGCGCATAGGGCGCAAGGCGCGCGAACATGGCCGAGACCTCCGGCAGGAACTTTCTGCGGAACGGGTCATGCTTTTCCACATCCGTCACGAATGCGGACAGGCGCGCAATGGGGCTGTTCGCCATCGGCGCACTGGCGTGGCCGCCGTTGCTGCGGGCGGTGAATTTCACGTCCGCCTTGCCCTTTTCAAACACGCCCACCATGGCAAAGTTGCCGGGGATGCCGCCGATCGGCTCTGTGATGATGCCGCCGCCCTCATCACAGACGAGAAACGGGCGCACACCGCGGCGCTTGAGCTCGGCGACGATCTTCGGCGCGCCGTCGCCCGCCCACTCCTCCGTGCAGGACGAGGAGAGATAGACGTCGTTGGCGGGCTCATAGCCGGCGGCGAGCAGCTCCTCGACCGCCTGGAAAAACGCCATGAGCGAGGCCTTGGTATCCGACGCACCGCGTCCCCAGACCTTGCCGTCGGCAATGTCGCCGGAAAACGGCGCGTGCGACCATGTGCCCTCGGCGGGCACGACGTCCTGATGGCTCATGAGCACGATCGGGCGGTCGTGTGCCTTGCCCTTCCAGTAGAAGAGCAGGTTGCCGTCGATGACCGTGCGCTCGAGCTTTTCGTGCACGAGCGGGAACAGCTGCTCAAGCTGCGCGTGGAAGCGCTCGAAGCGCTCCGGGTCATAGACGTTGGCATACGACGTGGTGTCGCAGCGGATCATGGCGGCGAGCTTTTCGGCGCAGACCATGGCGCGCTCTGCGTCCGGCTGCGGCTGATAGGTGGATTTTTTCTTCGGCATGAGCACGGCGTGCGCCACCGCCGCTCCCAGCGGGGCCAGCGGTGCGAGCGTGAGATATCCGGGACGGAATTTCATTTTGTTTCACCCTCCTGATTCTGTTTGCGGTAGAGCGCGTAGGCGATGCCGATGGCCAGCGCGCCGCTCGGAACGATCATGAAGCTGGTCGAGCCCGTCAGCGACGGGACGAGCATAAACAGCACGCTCATCATGACCAGCGGTGCAATGGCAACGCGGATGTTCTTGCGGAAATACTGATACGCCATCGCGCCGAAGAGCGCGGGGACGACGTTTGCAAACGCCGGCTGGAGCACGGGGCTCTGCAGCACGGGCTGCAGCGGCACGAGCAGCGCCACGCCGAGCGCGAGCACGACGATGGTCACGAGCGAGCTTGTCGCGATCGAGAGCGTCGAGATGATCTCGTTTTCCGCAGTGCCGGTCTTGGTGCCGGCAATGTCGCGCGCATTGACCGCGCACGGGATCTTCATGTTGATGAGGTTGCCGGTGATGAAGGCGAGGTAGCCGCCGCCCGCGCCGAGCATGGGCGTGTAGATGAGAAACTCCGCCACGCTTGCGACCGCCCACACAACGCCGACGGACAAAAAGCCCTTGCCGACGGCGCCCATGTCGGGCATCGCGCCGAGAAACGTGCCAATGAGAAACGGTGCGCCGACAAGCAGCACCAGCGTGATCACGCACACGGCGCGGCCGAGCACGTGTGTGCGGCGGTTAAACTGTTCCAGATACACTTTGCGTTCGGTTTCGTTCATGATATTCCCCTCCTTACAGGCGCACGAGCACGGCCGCCGCCATGCCGATGAGCATACTGCCGGCGATGGAAAAGCTCTCGAGCCATGCCATATTCTTCTTCTCGGCCAGATACACAAACAGCGCCATCGCCGCCGCCGACACGGCCACGACCACCAGCGGCGTCCAGTCGCCGACGCAGGTGAACAGCCCCTCGCCGGACACGAACGCACCGATGTAGCTGCCGATGTACGCGCAGACGAGGCCGATGAACATGGCCGTCATGGCGCTGTCGCCGAAGCCGACTCCGGAGGCGGATTTCGCCCCGTCGTTGCCAAGGCGCCTGAGGTAGCGCTTGTTGAAGAAGATGGACAGGAGCATGCCCCAGATGATGCAGAAGCTCATCAGCAGGGCGATCGTCGTGAAGGCCTGCGGCGTCATTTCGGCAGCAGACAGCGCGTGCATGCCGACCTGCTCGGCGGCAGCCTGCGCGACCTGCGTCTCATAATGCAGCGCGCCGATGACGGACAGGCGCAGCCACGGCCACGGCGTGCCGAGGCTGCCGGACAGGGCGATGACGCCGAGCAGGATGCCGACACTCGGCAGGACCGAGAATGTGGCGCTCGACGTGATGGCGCGCTTCATGCGTGCGGGGTCCATACCGATGGCCAGACCCGCGCGGTACGAGCGCACAAGGAACACGACGCACACCGCCGCGACGAATGCGATGATGCCGCCGCAGATCGCGTACATAGGTGCGCTGTTGAGCTGGGCTAAGATGTTGTTCATAAATGTTCTCCTCCCCGGTAACGGCCGGTATCCGTATATGAAAAGGCCCGCATGGCATACACCGTGCAGGCTTTTTTCACAGCTTATTGCGCGCCGCCGGCCGGCCCGGATACAGCCGGGCGGATGTTGGACGCGGTCAGGTAAGACTGAAACAGCAGCATGCCCGCAATGGCGACCAGCATGAGCTGCTGCGCGCCGGCGCGGTCATCCGGCAGGGCGGTGATGCACAGGAACGCCGCAAACTGGCTCCAAAAAATGCTCTTGACGGCTTTCGGGCGGCCATAGGCAAAGCCCGCAAGCTCATAAAACGCGATCAGCGCGGCGCACAGCGCCAGGATCTCGACCGCGTAGGCAGAGATGGTGGGGTTGATGATATTGACCTTGTAGCTCACGATCAGCCAGAACACGAGCAGCACCATCGGCATGGACGCACACACGAGCGCGCCGGCGTCATTCTCCCGTTCACCGGGGGCGAGCATCTGGCGCGCGAACACCACACCCGTCACGACCGCGAGCACGGCAAGCACACGCTGCAGGCCGGGCTCGGAGAGCGCGCCGCTGCTCAGCAGCAGCCAAAGGCCGCCGAGCGCGAGCATCGCACCGAGCAGGACACCGCCGACCGCGCGCGCACGCTTTGACGCCGCGAACGCCGCGGGAAGCGAGTCCGGAAAGCTGGTGTGCGGCTGATTCTTTATCCGGAAGCACACGACGGCCAGCACCGCCGCGGCAACGGCGATCATCAGCGCGACGACGTACGGCCAGATGCTTCCGTGTACGGCAAGGCCGGTCTCGGCCTCAAAGCAGGCCTGATCCTGCAGCCAGCGAAAAAAGATCCCGAATGCCGACAGCACAGCTGTACAGCAGCAGATCACCCAAGCATTTTTGCGCATAACAAACTACCTGTCCCAATACATATTTAACAGAGCTATTTTATACTGATTTCCCCGCTGCGTCAAGGCACAAAACGCCCCGCGCGGCAGAAAGGAGGCGGTGCGGATGCGCAGGGTTTTTCTGCTTTCGCTGCTGCTCGTGGCGCTGTCGCTGCTGATCCCGTGGCTTGCGGTCACGCTCGCCCCGGCCGGAGAGGAGGCTTCACCGCCCGCCCCGTCCGTACCGGTGTCGGACACCGTCGCGCCCGACGGCGCAACGCCCATCACGGCACTGTGCGGTGATGCGCTCATCGAAACGACCATGGCCGACTGGCTGCCCGGCGTGGTAGCCGCCGAGATGCCCGCCTCCTTCGCGCCCGAGGCGCTGCGGGCACAGGCCGTCGCCGCGCGCACCTACATTCTCCGGCGCGTGCGCGGCGGCGGCGCAAACCATCCGGAGGCCGGTATCTGTGACCGGTACACCTGCTGCTGCGCGCACAAGGACGACGAGGCACTGCGCGCGCAGTGGGGCAAGGATTATGCGCACAACATGGCGCGCATCCGGAAAGCCGTTGCCGACACGGACGGGCAGTATCTCGTCTACGACGGGCAGCTCATCCGCGCGGTGTTTCACGCCGCGTCCGCCGGGTCGACCGAGTGCAGCGCCGCACTCTGGGGCGGCGATGCGCCGTATCTTGTGAGCGTGTCCTCCCCGGAGACGGCGCAGGACGTGCCGAACTACGTCTCCACGGCCGAGATCGCAGCCGACGCCGTGCAGGATGCCGTGCTGGACCGTTATCCGGACTGTGTGCTCGGCGACGATCCGAGCACATGGTTCGGCGCGCCGGTGCTCGATGACAGCGGCCGCGTGGCGAGCATCCCCGTCGGCTCGGAGACACTCACGGGTGCGCAGGTGCGCGCGCTCTTTTCCCTGCGCTCGGCGGCGTTTTCCGTCGCATACGGCGGCGGGATATTCACCTTCACCGTCACCGGCAGCGGCCACGGCGTCGGCATGAGCCAGTACGGCGCGAACGTCATGGCGGCGCAGGGCAGCGGCTACGCCGACATTCTCGCGCACTACTACCCCGGCACGGCGCTCATCCGCGCCGAGAGCTGAACGAAGCGTGAAAAAGAGACGTCCGGAGACGTCTCTTTTTCTTATTTTATGCTCACTTTTGCACCGCGGGGTCGGTGTACGTGTTCTCGTCCACATAGTAAACCGTCATGTCTGCGGTCGCGATAAGCTTGTCCGTATCGTCGAACACCTCCGCCGTGACTAGACCGGTCGTGCGGCCTTCCTTGACCACGCGGCCGCGCGCGACGAGCTTTTCCGTGTCCTTGGCGCGGCGCAGGAAGTGGATGTTGCTGTCGAGCGTCACGGTGATGCGCCCGCCGGTGCGCGCGGCGACACCGGTCGCCACGTCGCAGAGCGTGAAGATCAGCCCGCCGTGCGCCATGCCGAGCGGGTTGAGACTCTCCTGCACGAGCTTGACCTCGACAACGCTGGTGCCGTCGCCGACCTCTGTGACGACGATGTGGTTGTGGGAATTGAAGCCCTCGAACTCATTATAACGAAACGGGTCGAGATAGACCGCCTTGTTTTCCGTCTGCATATTCTGTGCCATATTGGGGTACGCCTCCGTCCAGATTACATTCAGGGCGTTATCATACCACGTTCGCACGTTTTCGTCAAAACAATTTTTCCTTCCCGCACCTGCGCCGTGACCACATCGCCGCGCCGGAGCGAGCCGTCGAGCAGCATCCCCGCCGCCTGATCGGCGATCGTGCTCTGGATCGCCCGGCGCAGCGGCCGCGCCCCGTACACGGGGTCGTAGCCCGTCGCTGAGAGCGCATCGAGCGCCGCATCCGGCACGCGCAGCTCCACGCCCGCGCGCTCCATGCGCCGGTTGACCGTGCCGAGGAGCTTCTGCGCGATCCGGCGGGTATCGGCGCGCGTAAGCTTGTGAAAGACGATGATCTCATCGACGCGGTTGAGAAACTCCGGCCGGAACGTCTTTTTCAGATCGGACATGACCATGCTGCGGATCTCGGCATCCGTGCGCCCCGCATCCGCGCCCGTCTGCTGTGCAAAGCCGAGGCTGCGGCGGCTGTCGGTGATGGCCTTCGCCCCGACGTTCGAGGTCATGACCACGACCGCGTTGCGGAAGTTCACCTTGCGCCCGAGCGAGTCCGTGAGCTGCCCGTCCTCCATCACCTGCAGCAGGAGATTGAAGACGTCCTCGTGCGCCTTTTCGATCTCGTCGAAGAGCACGACGGCATAGGGCTTGCGCCGCACCTTTTCCGTGAGCTGGCCGCCCTCCTCGTGTCCGACATACCCCGGCGGCGAGCCGATGAGCCGCGACACACTGTGCCGCTCCATATATTCCGACATATCCACGCGGATGAGCGCCTGCTCATCGCCGAAGAGCGCCTCGGCAAGCGCGCGGCAAAGCTCTGTCTTGCCGACGCCGGTCGGTCCGAGGAAGAGAAAGCTGCCGATCGGCCGGTTCGGATCGCCGAGCCCGACGCGGCTGCGGCGGATGGCGTTCGAGACCGCGCACACCGCCTCCTCCTGCCCGACGACGCGGCGGCGCAGCGACGCCTCCATCTGCAGCAGCTGCTGACTCTCGCTCGACGTGATGCCCGCGACCGGGATGCCCGTCCAGAGCGAGACGATCTCGGCCACGTCCTCGCCCGTCACGGCGCGCGCAGAGCCGGAATTGGCCTGCTCCCAGCGGCTGCGCTGCATGCGCAGCTCCGCACGCAGCTTCTGTTCACGTTCCCGCAGGGCGGCCGCACGCGCAAAGTCCTGTGCACGCACGGCGTGTTCCATCTCCGCCGCTGCGGCGGCGAGCTGCGTCTCGAGCGTGTGCACCCGCTCGGGCTGCACCAGTGCCTGCATCCGCACACGTGAGGCCGCCTCGTCAACGAGGTCAATGGCTTTGTCCGGCAGCCAGCGGTCGCCGATATAGCGCACCGAGAGTGCGACCGCTCTGTCGAGCGCCTCGTCCGTGATCTTCAGGCGGTGGTGCGCCTCGAGCCGCGCGCGCAGGCCGCGCAGGATCTGCAGGCTCTGCTCGGGCGTGGGCTCTGCGATGCGCACGGGCTGAAAGCGCCGCTCGAGCGCCGCGTCCTTTTCAATATACTTGCGGTACTCCTCAAGCGTCGTCGCGCCGATGATCTGCAGCTCGCCGCGCCCGAGTGCGGGCTTGAGGATGTTCGCCGCGTCGATCGCGCCCTCGGCAGAGCCCGCGCCGACGATCGTGTGCAGCTCGTCGATGAAGAGGATGACGCTGCCTGAGCGCTGCACCTCCTGCAGGACGCATTTGACGCGCTCCTCAAAATCGCCGCGGTACTTTGTGCCTGCAAGCATGGCCGTCAGATCCACGCTCACGATGCGCTTGCACTTCAGGTCCTCGGGCACACTGCCGTCGGCGATGCGCTGCGCGAGCCCCTCGGCCACCGCCGTCTTGCCGACGCCGGGCTCGCCGATGAGCACGGGATTATTCTTGCTGCGGCGCGAGAGGATCTGGATGGCGCGCTCGATCTCGCGGTCGCGGCCGATGACCGGGTCCATACGTCCGGCTGCGGCAAGCTCCGTGAGGTCGCGGCCGTACTGGTCGAGCGTTTTCGTCTCGGCAGCGCGGCGCGGCTGTGTGCGCGGCGCGCCCTGCTGTGGCCGGGGCTTATACTCCGGGCGGCCGAAGACGTCCATGATGTCCGTATAGATCTTGTTGAGGTCGCCGCCCGCCGCCACAAGGATACGCGCCCCGGCGCTGTCCGCCTCGCGGAGGATGCCCATGAGCAGGTGCTCCGTGCCGACATAGCAGTGACCGAGGCGGTTGGAATCCTCGGCGGCCAGCTCGATGACGTGCCGCGCGCGGGGGCTGAGTCCCTGCTCGGGCGTGCCGGGCACGCCGCGCCCGACCGTCTCCGTGACCATGCGCGTGAGCACAGAATCGGTAAGCGCGTTGTCCGCCAGAATGCGCGCGCCGAGCCCCTCTCCCTCCCGGATGATCCCGAGCAGGATATGCTCCGTGCCCACATAACTGTGCCCCATTCCCGCCGCCGCATCGTGTGCCTTGCGGATCGCCGTGGATGCCCGCTGTGTAAACCTTTCGCTGCCGCGCATAGATCGTTTGCCTCCTTCGCCGGTCATACGCCTCTATTATCCTCCGGCCGGCGCAAGGAATGTGCCGAATCCGGGAAACTGATTTGTATTATTTCCACGTCTTCCCGGGTTTTAATCAGCACACATTTTCAAATTTCGAAAAACGCGGTTGATTTTTCAGATTTTTGTGCTACAATGACTCTCATACCAGTGGTAGCGATACCCGGTGAAAAACATAGGAGGTAACGACAATGGCTTTTGTTATCAGCGATGATTGCATCATGTGCGGCACCTGCGCTGCCAACTGCCCGGCTGAGGCAATTACCGAGGGCAACGGCAAGTACGTCATCAGCGCGGACAGCTGCATGGAGTGCGGCACCTGCGCTGCGAACTGCCCGGTGGGCGCGATCTCCGTCGACTAAGTTCCGCTCGGAGAACAACGCAAACGAATGAGGCGATATGCAAGCTGCATATCGCCTCTGTCTATATGACGGCAACGGAAGGAGCGTGCGCCATGACCCAACCGGAATATGACGGCCTGTGGCCCGGCGGCCCGCGCTTTGTGCGCTCCGGCGCGGGGTTTGCCCTCGGCACGGACAGCGTGCTGCTGGCCGATTTTGCGGCGCAGCGCCGCGCACGGCGCATTGCCGACCTCGGCTGCGGCGTGGGCGTGCTGACGGTGCTGCTGCTGCGCGCACTGGAGCAGGCGGCCGCCGTCGGCATTGAACTGCAGCCGGACGCGGCACAGCTCGCGCGCGACAACATCAGAGCAAACGGTCTGAGCGACCGGGCGCAGATCCTCTGCGCCGACCTGCGCGCGCACCGCACGCTGCTCCCCGCCGGGAGCTTCGACCTCGTCGTTGCAAACCCACCGTATTTCGCCGCCGGAAGCGGCTACACCTCGCCCGACCCGATGCGGGCGCACGCGCGCGACGAGCGCACCTGCACCATGCAGGACATCTGCACCGCCATGGCCTATCTCACGCGCTGGGGCGGCTCGGCTGCGCTCGTGCACCGGCCGGAGCGGCTCAGCGAGCTGCTGTGCACGCTCACGGCCGCGGGGCTCGAGCCCAAGCGCCTGCGCACCGTGGCATACAAGGCCGACGCCGCGCCCAACCTCGTACTGGTCGAGGCGCGCCGCGGCGGAAAGCCGGGTCTCACCGTTTCGCCGCCGCTGGCGCTGTGCACGCCCGACGGCGCGGACTCGGACGAGATCCGCAGAATTTATCACAGGAGGACGCAACCATGAGCGGAACACTGTATCTGGTCGGCACGCCGATCGGCAACCTCGGCGACCTGTCCGTGCGCGCGCTGGAGACGCTGCGCCGCGCCGACTTCATCGCCGCCGAGGACACGCGCGTGACCGCAAAGCTGCTCAACCACTTTGAGATCAGAAAGCCGTGCGTGAGCTACTACGAGCACAACAAGTACGCCAGCGGCGAGAAGATCGTCGCGCGGCTGCTCGCGGGCGAGACATGCGCGCTCGTGACCGACGCCGGTATGCCCGCCATCTCCGACCCCGGCGAGGACATCGTGCGCCAGTGCGCCGAGCAGGGCATCGATGTGCAGGTCATCCCCGGCCCGTGCGCCGCCATTGCCGCGCTGGCCGTGTCCGGCTTGCCGACGCAGCAGTTTTGCTTCGAGGGCTTTCTCGCCGTGAGCGGCAAGACCCGCCGCGAGCACCTGCAGCGGCTGCGGGGCGAGACGCGCACCATGATCTTCTACGAAGCGCCGCACAAGCTGCTGCGCACGCTCAGCGACCTGCGCGATACGTTCGGCGGCGAGCGGGAGATCACGCTTGCGCGCGAGCTGACAAAGCTGCACGAGCAGACGCTGCGCACGACGCTCGACGGCGCCGTGGCATACTTCACGGAAAACGCGCCGAAGGGCGAATTCGTGCTCGTGCTGCGCGGTGCGCCCGAGCGCTCCGAGCCCGAGGTCACGGCCGAGCAGGCGCTGGAGATCGTGGCGCGCTACCGCAGCGAGGGCCGCGCGCTCAAGGAGGCGTGCAAGCTCGCCGCCGCCGACACCGGCTTCGGCAAAAACGAATTGTATCAGATGGCGCTCAACGCCTGAGCGTAGATGGCAGGATCTTCTATCAAAATAATATTTTGATTTTTGGCGCAAAAAAGTCCCCTGACCAGCGGTCAGGGGACTTTTTTCAGCTCCGCTCAGAGCTTTTCGGTCATGGCGCGGATGCAGTCGGGGCAGATGTTCTTGCCCTTGTAGTTGATGATGTCCTTCGCGTTGTCGCAGAAGATGCAGGCCGGCTGATACTTGCGCAGGATGATGGACTCACCATCCACGAAGATCTCGATGCGGTCCTTCTCCTCGATGCCGAGCGTTCTTCTCAGCTCGATGGGAAGCACGATACGGCCGAGCTCGTCTACTTTTCTAACAATACCGGTAGATTTCATAAATGTGTCCTCCAATACGTATGGGATAAGGGAAAGGATGACTCAAAAATCATTCATTTCAACAACTGCATTATACCAAAGGTTGTCAAAATGTCAACGGATTCGACAAACGTTCACAGCTAATTTACGTTTTTCTACCATTTGCATATTTTGGTTCCCTTGCGCATAATATGCTTTTGTGAATAATCACCGAAAACTTAAAATTTTTTATAGAAAGGAGCGACCAAGATGGCACTGTCCCGGATATGGGTCAGCATGATATGCGTCGCGCTGGCCTTCGGCGCGGCGTCCGGACGCGGTGCGCAGCTCGGCGCGGCAGCGGCGCAGGGCGTGCAGCAGGCTGTGGATTTTTGCCTGACGGTGGGCGGTATGATCTGCCTTTGGTCAGGCGTGATGGAGCTCATGCGGCGCTGCGGCATCGCAGGCGGACTGTCGCGGCTGCTGCGGCCTGTGCTGCGGCGGCTGTTCCCGCACGCTGCGCGCGATGCGCAGGCGCTCGATGCGCTGAGCATGAACGTGAGCGCGAACCTGCTCGGACTCGGCAACGCGGCGACACCGGCCGGTGTGCGCGCGGCGCAGGCAATGGCGCGCGAGCTGCGCGGCGACGCTGCCAGCGACGAGCTGTGCCTGCTGGTGGTGCTCAACACGGCCTCGATCCAGCTGCTGCCGGTCACGATCGCCGCCGTGCGCGAGGCAGCGGGCGCTGCCGTGCCGTTCGACATTCTGCCCGCCGTGTGGGTGAGCTCGCTCTGCTCGGTCACGGCGGGGCTGCTGACCGGAAAGGTGCTCGCGCGCATATGGCCGTGAGTGGACTGCTGACATTGGCCGTGCCGCTGCTGCTGGCGGGAGTCGGGCTCTGCGGCGTGCTGACCGGGACGGATGTGTTCTCTGCGCTGACTGACGGCGCGCGTGACGGGCTGAAAACCGTCATGCGCATCTTCCCTGCGCTTGTAGCGCTGCTGACGGCGGTGAGCATGCTGCGCGCATCCGGCGCGCTCGAGGCGCTCACGCGGCTGTGCGCGCCCGTGCTGGCTTGGCTCGGCATCCCGCCGGAGACGGCGATGCTGTTGCTCGTGCGGCCGATCAGCGGCAGCGGTGCGCTGGCCGCCGCAAGCGACATCATCCAGACCTACGGCGCAGATTCCCGCATCGGGCGCACCGCCGCCGTCATGCTCGGTTCCACCGAGACGACGTTCTACGTGCTGGCGGTCTATTTCGGCGCATGCGGCATCCGGCACAGCCGCTGGGCGATCCCCGCCGCCATCGTCGCCGACGTGACCGGCTTTGTCACGGCCGCGGCGCTGGTGCGCTGTCTCTGGGGTACATAGGCGGACGACAAAGTGCACAAAAGCAGACGGCGAGGTTGATATTTTCTTGACAAAACGCCTATTTTGCAAAAATACGCACTTTTTGCTTTACAACGCCGACGGAATGTGTTATAAAATAATCACGTTAGTTAATAAATTAACTCAACGTTCTTCCGATTTCTTTTCTTTTCTCTTCTTATTTTTGCTCTCTCGACAGCAACGTGTCGCCACTCTCCGGCGGCACGTTGTTGCCGTTTTCGGGCCTATACGAACAAGCTGCCCTCCCCCGCATACGCGGGAGAGGGCAGCTTGTGTTTGTACGAATCACATTTTTTCCGGTGCAGTCACGCCGATGATGCCCAGACCGATCTCGAGCACGCAGCGCGTCGCGTCGGCCAGCTTCAGGCGGGCGTCGCGCACGAGGGGCTCTGCGTCCTTGATGCGGCAGACATTGTAGAAGCGGTGGAAACGCGCGGCCAGCTCCGTCACATAGCGGTTGATGCGGCTGGGATCGTAATCGCGCGCAGCGAGGTGGATCTCCTCCGGGAGCATGGCGAGCTGCTTGATGAGCTCGCGCTCCTGCGGCGTCGAGAGCAGCGCTGCGTCGACATCCGCAGCGGCAGGCACGGTGCAGCCATTCTCCGCCATGGCAGCCAGCAGCGTGCAGATGCGCGCGTGCGCATACTGGACGTAGTAGACGGGGTTTTCGCTGTCCTGCCGCACGGCGAGGTCGAGGTCGAACTCGAGGTGCGTGTCCGGCTTGGCGTTGAAGAAGAAGCGGCAGGCGTCCACGCCGATCTCGTCCATGAGGTCGGCGAGCGAGAGCGCCTTGCCCGTGCGCTTGGAGACCTTGACGATCTCGTCGCCGCGCATGAGGCGCACCATCTGCATGATGAGGAAATCGAGCTTGCGTCCCTCAAGGCCGAGCGCGGGCGCACGCATGGTCGCGGCAAAACGGATGGCGTGGCCGTGATGGTCAGCACCCCAGACATCGATGACGCGGTCAAAGCCGCGCTCGATGAACTTGTTGCGGTGATAGGCGATGTCGACCGCGTAGTAGGTATAAAAGCCGTTCGAGCGGCGCAGGACCTCGTCCTTATCGGCGCCGAGGTCGGTGTTGCGCAGCCAGAGCGCACCGTCCTTTTCATACGTCAGGCCGGCATCCGTGAGCAGCTGCACGGTCTCGGCCACGTAGCCGGAGCTATGCAGGCTGCTCTCGAGGAACCACTGGTCAAAGTGGATGCGGTAGCGCTCAAGGTCGCGCTGCATGCGCGCGATGTTGTACGGCAGACCAAAGGCCACGAACACCGCGCAGCGCTCGGCGCTCGGCACGGTGAGGTACTTGTCGCCGTCACGCTCGTAGATGAGCTTGGCGAGCGCCTTGATGTCGTCGCCGTGGTAGCCGTTGTCCGGGAATTCGACCGCGTCCTCACCCTCGATGAGCTGGAGGTAGCGCGCCTCGATGGACTTGCCGAACAGGTCGACCTGATTGCCGGCGTCATTGACATAGAACTCACGCCAGACATTGTAGCCCGCGCGCTCGAGCACGGACGCGAGCGCGTCGCCGAGCACGCCGCCGCGCGCGTTGCCGATCGTCATGGGGCCGGTGGGGTTGGCGGACACAAACTCCACCATGACTTTCTCCCCGTGACCGTCGTCCACACGGCCGTAGTCCGCGCCGGAGCTCTCGACGGCGGACAGCACGTCCTGATACCACTTGTCGGACAGGCGGAAGTTCAAAAAGCCGGGGCCTGCCGCCTCAACGCCGGAAAACCATGAGCCGCCGAGCTCCATGTGCGCGATGAGCGCCTCGGCGATCTTGCGCGGCGCCATGTGCATGGTCTTGGCCGATGCCATGGCATGGTTTGCGGCAAAGTCGCCGTTGGCGGTGTCCTTTGGCTGCTCAACGCTGCCGCGGATCTCCGCGCCCTCGGGCAGCTCGCCCGCGGCGACGGCACGCAGATATGCTTCCCGGATGCACGCATCCACAGCGGCGCGTGCCTGTTCGATTCGATTGGCCATAATCAGTTACCCTCTATTCTATAATCTTTATTGTTCTCTGACGGTGATCTTAAGCTGGTTGCGGTTGGCGCAGGCGTGGTCAAAATCCACAACGTACAGCAGCTCCAGCACGCCGCCGCGCTCGCCGAGCGTGGAGCGGTAGCGCTGCGTCTCCAGTCCGACCGTGCTCGTGCCGTACGGCGTCTGGTACAAAAACGTGTTGCGCGTGCCGGGGGCAAAAACCATCCGGCTCGTGACGGTGCCGGTGCGCTTGAGCACGGCGTTTGACGGCGTAAAGGTGATGGTGGTGAGCGTGCCGGCCATGCCGGTCAGCTCGCTCTCGGGATAGGTGAGCATACCGCAGCCGTCGACGCAGCTATACTCCCCGTCGGTCGAAAACTGCACCAGTTCATCCGGCTCCTGCTCCAGAACATCCGCCTGAGCGCCCTCGATCGTGATAACGACCCGCATACGCCGCCTCCTTTGCATAATTGTGCGATTCTATTACTATATACTGTTTTGTCCAACTTCGCAACAGAAAAATGGTGTAGAATTTCCCGTCACCGTTTGCTATAATGGTAGCACAAGCGCATCCGCCGCCGTCCGCTGCGGATGCCAGCCATTTTTCGGGGGCGCTGCTCCCGTCGGGAGGGATGACCGGATGAACATTGAACTCACCGACAAGGAGTTCCGGCGGCTGCTGGATCTCGTCTATATCGGCAACTGGATCCTCAACTCCACGCGCGAGAAAGACCGGTTTGAGGACTATGATATTTTGCAGGAGAAGATCTTTGCGCTGTGCGCCAGAAACGGCATGAGCGCGCTCATCTCCCGCTGGCAGGGGCATATCTTCCCCTCGCAGGCTTACGAAAACGGCGGCATCCATGAGGCCATCGCCGACTATGAGGACGCCGTGTTTTTCGACATTCTGGCCGAGGAGCTCGCGCGGCGCGATCTCGGCTGTCTCGACGGCGAGCCCGCCGATCTGACCGAGCTCAACGCGCGCATGGATGAATACATGGATGAGTTTGAAAAGTCCGGCGTGGAAAATCTGGTGATCGAGGCATGAGCACGCGCACGATCGAGACGCTCATCGGCGCACTGACGCTCACCGCGTCGGCGGACGCCATCACAGCCGTCCGCTTCGGCGCGCAGGATGCGCGGGACGTTTCGGCGCTGCTTGACGCGGCCGAGTCGCAGCTGCGCGAATATTTTGCGCGCACGCGGCGCACGTTTGACCTGCCGCTCGATCCGCGCGGCACGGCGTTCGAGCTGCGCGTGTGGGCGGCGCTGCGCACGATCCCCTACGGCGAGACGCGCAGCTACGGCGCGATCGCCGCCGCCATCGGCAGCCCGCGGGCAGCGCGCGCCGTCGGCATGGCAAACCACCGCAACCCGCTGCCGATCCTCATCCCCTGCCACCGTGTCATCAGCGCGGACGGCTCGCTCACGGGCTATGCCGGCGGGCTGGCAACAAAGCGCCGCCTGCTGGCGCTGGAAGGGATCACACATTTAAAATAAACAACCGATCGAAAACACGGCCGCCGGAAACAATCCGGCGGCCGCGTTTTTTGCATAGATTTCGTGCATCGAGCCATACTGTACGCAGGAGATGAGGACAATGCGCATGAGCAGCGACGAATATGCAGCCTTTGTCGACTCGCTCTCGCCGCGCTCGCCCATCTGGGGCGATCTGCTGCGCGCGGGGCTGGTCGGCGGCGTGATCTGCACGCTCGGGCAGGCACTGACAGGCCTGTACACAGCCTGCGGCGCAGCGGCGGACACGGCGGCAGTCTGGTGCTCGATCACGCTGGTGTTTCTCGGTGCGCTGCTGACGGGGCTGGGCGTTTACGACGATCTGGCGCGCTTTGCCGGAGCGGGGTCGCTCGTGCCGATCACGGGATTTGCCAACGCCGTCGTATCACCGGCGCTGGAATTCAAGACCGAGGGGCTCGTCACGGGCACGGCGGTGAAGATCTTCACGATCGCAGGGCCGGTGATCGTCTACGGCATCGGCGCAAGCGTGATCTACGGGCTGATCCTGGCCGTCTTTGGGCTGGCCTGATAAGGAGGAACGCAAGATGAAAGAAGACAAACGCGGCGGGCGCAAGCCCGCGCCGGTGCCGACCGGGCACGATCAGCGCGCGGCGGCGCGCGACCACAGCGTCCCGCACGGCAACCGGAAAAACGATGCCGTCCCGCCGAGCAAGGCGCACGCGCCGGACGGCATCTCCGGCTACTGGGGATAAGGATACCCGCCTTGAATGGAATCCTTTGTTTTTTCTTGCACATGGCGCAAACCGGAAGGCCATCGATGATTGGCAGTCACTTCCAATTACCGCCCCAGCTTCCGTGGAAAACTTCTGGGCAGCGGGGGAGCTCGAGGGGGCGAAGCGCCCGCCTCGAATGGAATCGTTTGCTTTTGTCTATGCCCTGCATAGACAAAAGCGGCCGCTGAGTGATCAGCGGCCGCTTCGGTTTTCTATGGGGTGGCTTACTTCTTGGCAAGACCCTTCTGACGGGCATACTCGGCAGCGCCCAGA
>OGLN01001476.1_pt1 | contig 16566 bp, 9 predicted proteins | sample 1572641 | NCBI WGS metagenome assembly OGLN01 (sample SAMEA2581903, study PRJEB24529) | metagenome | biome: Human gut stool | place: China | collected 2011
AGCCGGTCGATCTGCTGCTGCCACTCGCTGTAACTCCATTTGTGGACCGCCTCGGGAATGTTCGTATCCCAGACCGAATGCAGGTTCGTGTCGCGTCCGAAGAAACGCACGGGCCGCTTGTTGCCGCCCAGGTCGCTCAACCGTCCGAGGTGCATCGGGCAGTGCATGTCCCCGACCAGGTGAATCAGCATCTTGAGCGAGAGCGTCTCCTCCTCGGGTGTGAGGCGTCCCGACTTGAGTTTCTCCGTGAGTCGGGTCACCGCCGTCAGCACGTCGCCCCCGGGATTCCGGGACATGCTCTCCAGCGTCTCGCCTTCGTCGATATTGAGGTAGTGCCAGGTTTTCGAATAGGCGTATTCGGGCCAGTAGCTGGCGAAGTCGAGCCAGTTGGCGATATACACGGGCGAGTAGCCGTCGAGCGCCTTGCGGACCTTCTCTGCCGCTTCGGGCGTCAGACGGCATTCGGCGATATACGCCGTCACGTCGTGCCCCTTCTGTCCCCATGCGAACGCCCCGCGGGCGAAAAGAAGACATAAACTCGTCAGAATCAGCCTTTTCATCTGTACCCGGTGTTTGCGCTCCGTGTGGTTAGTGATTCATCGTGGCGAGGAACTCCTCGTTGGTGTCGGTGAGTCCCATCTGTTTCTGGAGGAACTCCATGGCTTCGACGGGCGTCATGTCCGAGAGGTACTTGCGCAGCACCCACGTGCGGTTCATCACGTCGCGCGGCAGCAGCAGGTCTTCGCGGCGGGTTCCCGAGGCGATCACGTCTACGGCCGGGTATACGCGCTTGTTGGCCAGCTTGCGGTCCAGCTGCAACTCCATGTTGCCCGTACCCTTGAACTCCTCGAAGATCACTTCGTCCATCTTCGAACCGGTGTCGATCAGCGCCGTGGCGATGATCGTCAGCGAACCTTTCTCCTCCGTGTTGCGGGCTGCGCCGAAGAAACGCTTGGGCTTGTGCAGGGCGTTGGCGTCGACACCTCCCGAAAGCACCTTGCCCGAGGCGGGCTGCACGGAGTTGTAGGCGCGGGCCAGACGGGTGATCGAGTCGAGGAAGATCACCACGTCGTGGCCGCTCTCGACCATGCGTTTGGCCTTGTCGAGCACCATTTCGGCCACTTTCACGTGGCGCGAAGCCTGCTCGTCGAAAGTCGAGGCCACGACCTCGGCCTTCGAGTTGCGGGCCATTTCGGTCACCTCCTCGGGGCGTTCGTCGATCAGCAGTACGATGATGTACACCTCGGGATGGTTGTCGGCGATGGCGTTGATGATCGACTGCATGAGCACCGTCTTACCCGTCTTGGGCTGGGCCACGATCAGTGCGCGCTGGCCCTTGCCGATGGGGGAAAAGAGGTCCACGATGCGCGTGGACATGTTGTTGTGGCCGTTGCCCGTGAGGCAGAATTTCTCGCTGGGGAACAGCGGCGTCATAAATTCGAACTGCACGCGGTCGCGGATGTACTCCGGGGCCAGACCGTTGATTTCGTTCACGCGCACCAGCGGGAAGTATTTCTCACCCTCCTTCGGGGGGCGGATCGCGCCGTTCACCGTGTCGCCGGGCTTCAGTCCGAAGAGTTTGATCTGCGAGGGCGAAACGTAGATGTCGTCGGGGGAATTGAGGTAGTTGTAGTCGGCCGAGCGGAGGAATCCGTAGCCGTCGGGCATGATCTCCAGCACGCCTTCGCCTTCGATCTCCCCTGCGAAGTCGTCCTTGGTGATGACCTCCTCTTCGATGTATCGGGGAGCCTGTTCCGTGTGGGTCTCCTGCGCGGCGGCAGGGACCGCCGTTTCCTGCACCGCCTGCACCTCCGGCGTCGCCTGCGCTTTGGGCTTGCGGCCCCGGCGTTTGGGTTCGGCCTTCGCCGGCTCTGCCGCGGGCGTTTCGGCCTGCGGAGGAGCCGCTGCGGCTTCCGGTTCGGCAGCCGTCGCCGGCTTCGTCTCCATCGGGAGTTTCGGCTCTGCCGCGGCCTCCGGCTGCGGGGCTGCGTTTTCGTTCTTCGCCAGTCGCGGACGGCGTCCGCGCGGGGCCTTGGTCTTCGGCGCGGCGGTCTGCGGGGCTGCTTCCTGTGCCGGCTCTGCGGCGGTTCCCGAAACCTCCCCTTTCGCTCCGGCCTCATTTTCCGCAGGAGCCTCCTCCGGGGTGTCCGTCCCGGCTATTTTCTCTATCAGTTCGCGCTTTTTAATCATAACGTTCTTGATACCCAATGCTTTGGCTATCTCACGCAACTCGGCAAGGCTTTTCCCTTCCAGCGCTTTCAGATCTTGCATAGTTTATTTCCGTTGAATGTGATTTTCAGAAACAGGACGGTCGTCCTGTTCGTTGGAATTCGCATGCAAAGATAGTGCATTATTTCGAATTACAAAATAAAAAAGCGCCTTTACTTCCCTGAACGGCAGGGTGAAGGGCATTGTCCGGGGCCGAAATACCTACTAATGGCGATTGCGGGTCCCGGAATTTTGCGCGACCTTTGTCCCGAAAACAATGAAACGGGGATTTTCGGCCATTGCATTGTTTGTATTGTTAATGTTTGTGTGTGAAAAACCCTTCCGCGGCGCGGAAGGGTTTTTTGTGTCAGTTTGCGGTCCGGTATTCGTTGGGCGAACACCCCACCACCTTCTTGAACAGACGCGTGAAGTGCTGCGGGTAGCGGAATCCCAGCGAGTAGGCGATTTCGCTGATCGAGCGTCCGGGGTCGAAGATGCGTTCCTTGGCGATGTCGATCACCTTGAGCTGGATGTACTCCTGCGCCGATTTCCCGGTCTCCTTCTTCACCAGGTCGCCGAAATAGTTCGCCGACAGGTACAGCTGCTCGGCGCACCAGCGCACCGACGGCACGCCGTCCCGCTCGGGGCGGTCTCCTGCGAAATAGTCGCCCAGCAGACGCTCGAATCCGGCCAGCACGTCGCGGTTGACGTTGTTGCGCGTGATGAACTGCCGTTCGTAAAACCGTGTGCTGTAATTCAACAGCAGCTCGATGTTCGAGACGATCAGCGTGCGGCTGTGTTTGTCGATCGCATGTTTCAGCTCCGATTGGATGTTTTGCAGGCAGTCCATCACGACCTGGCGCTCCTGCTCCGAAAGGTGCAGGGCCTCGTTCACCTCGTAGGAGAAGAACGTGTAGCCCGCGATGTTGCGCCCGAGCGAGGTGCCGCGCAGCAGGTCGGGATGGAACAGCAGCGCCCGGCCTTTGGGCGGAACCTGCGGCTTATCCTTCACCTCCACCTCGACCACCTGTCCCGGAGCCATGAATACGAGCGTTCCCTCCTGATAGTCGTAGTAGTTACGTCCGTAGCGCAAATCGCCGCACTTCACGTCCTTGAGGAAAACGGCGTAAAATCCGAAGCGGTGGCGGTAATGGCCGGTAGGAATGGGTTCCGCCTTCGAAAAGTCGATGACGCTCACCAGCGGATGCAGCGTCTCCACGCCGCGCGATTCGTTGTACTGGAAGATGTTGTCGTATTTGACCACCGTGCCCATATGCTGAAATAGTTTTGTTTGTCGCAAAATTAGCGGAATTTTCGATACCTGCTCCGCCTTCCGCCCCGAATCGGTAATTATGGTACGACGAACCGTAATCGGGGTATGCCCGGCTCCCGGCGTCCGCCCTACTTTTGCGGTGTGAAACCGTGTAAATGGATAGAACGATGAAAAAGAGACTTATTTTGGCGACGATGGCGGCATTCGCAGTTTCGGGAGCCGGGGCGCAGCAGCCCTCCGGAAAAGTGCTGGTGGCCTATTTCTCCCACAGCGGCAACACCCGTGAGGTGGCGCGGCAGATCAGCGAGGCCACGGGCGGAGATCTGTTCGAGATCGTTCCCGCGACGCCCTACCCCACGGAATACCGGGCCGTGGTCGATCAGGGCAAAAAGGAGATCGAAGCCGGGGTGCGCCCCGCGCTGAAAAACCCCGTCGGCGACCTTTCGCAGTACGACGTGATTTTCGTCGGCTCGCCCTGCTGGTGGGCGACCATAGCGCCTCCCGTGGCGACGTTCCTCACCTCCTGCGACTTGGCGGGCAAGACCGTCGTGCCGTTTATGACCCACGAGGGCAGCGGCATGGGACACAGCGAGGCCGACATCCGCAAACTCTGCCCGCGGTCGACCGTCCCCGACGGACTCGCCGTCCGCGGCAGTGCGGTGCGCAACTCGAAGGATGAGGTCGGCAGGTGGGTCCGCACCCGCTTGAAAAACGGATTTTAGAAAGCGGCCGGTTGCTTCAGCGCGCCTTCCTTCCGTTTCGCGCCCGGATAACCCGAACGATTCGGGTTTCCGGGCGTCTTTATCCGCAGAAATAGACGCAGCCGTAGATCAGTCCGGCCGCCAGGGCGCCCAGCAGCGGTCCCGCCACGGGAACCCAGCTGTAATCCCATCCGCTGCCTCCTTTGCCCCGGATCGGCAGGAGGGCGTGCGCCAGCCGCGGCGGCAGGTCGCGCGCGGGATTGATCGCGTAGCCCGTCGTGCCGCCCAGCGACATGCCGATGGCCATGATGAGCATCGTCACCGGAAGGCTTCCCAGACTTCCCATCCCGATTTCGGGGGTGTTCTGCTCGTTGCCGATGGCCAGGATCACGAACACCAGCAGGAACGTGCCGACCACCTCGCAGAAGAGGTTGCGCGGTTTGTCCATGATGGCGGGCATCGTGCAGAAGACGCCCAGCTTCGCCGCGGGGTCGTCCGTCGCGTCGAAATGGTCCTTATAATAAAGGTAGACCACGACGGCGCCGCAGAATCCGCCCAGCAGCTGCGCGGCGACGTATCCCGGGACGTACGCCCACGGGAACGACCCCGCCACGGCCAGTCCCACCGAGACCGCAGGATTGAGGTGCGCGCCCGAATAAGGCCCTGCGATCAGCACGCCGCACATCACGGCCAGTCCCCAGGCGATCGTAATCACGATCCAGCCGCCGTCGAAACCTTTCGATCGTTTGAGGACGGTCGATGCGACCACCCCGTCGCCCAGCAGTACGAGCACCAGCGTTCCGATGAACTCGAACAGGCATTTGGTGAACAAGCTAATTTCCATATCCGCTTTCGTTTTAGTCGTTTTTCTCGCGCAAAACCCGCCGCACGGCGTCTTCCCAGCCGGCGACGGCCTTTGCGATCTGCGTGCGGTCGGCCGCGGGTTCGAAAATATGCTCCGCCTGCCACTGCTTCCTGATCTCTCCGACGCTTTCCCAATACCCCACGGCCAGCCCCGCCAGGTAGGCGGCGCCCAGCGCCGTGGTCTCCGTCACGCGGGGACGGATGACCTTCGTCGCGAGCAGGTCGGCCTGGAACTGCATCAGCAGGTCGTTGCGCGCCGCCCCGCCGTCGACCTTCAGTTCCACCAGCGAGACTCCGGCGTCGCGCTGCATCGCGCCCACGATGTCCAGCGTCTGGTAGGCGATGCCCTCCAGCGCCGCGCGGGCTATGTGCGCAGCCGTCGTTCCGCGGCTGATGCCGCTGATCGCGCCCCGGGCGTACTGGTCCCAGTGCGGGGCCGCCAGTCCCGTCAGCGCGGGCACGAAGTAGACGCCTCCGGTGTCGGGAACCGACGCCGCCAGCGCCTCCACCTCCGACGAGGAGCGGATGATCCCCAGCCCGTCGCGCAGCCACTGCACCACCGATCCGCCGACGAAGATGCTCCCTTCGAGGGCGTAGTTGACCTTGTCGCCGATCTTCCAGGCGATGGTCGTCAGCAGGTTGTTTTTCGAGGCGATGGGCTTTTCGCCGCTGTTCATCAGCAGGAAGCAGCCCGTGCCGTAGGTGTTTTTCACCGATCCCGGCTCGACGCACATCTGTCCGAACAGGGCCGCCTGCTGGTCGCCGGCGATGCCCGCGATGGGGACTTTGTGGGCGAAGATCGTGGTTTTCGTCGCTCCGTAAACCTCGCTCGACGAGCGCACCTCGGGCATCATCGACGCCGGAATGTCGAACAGCTTCAGCAACTCCTCGTCCCATTGCAGCGTGCGGATGTTGAACAGCATCGTGCGTGAGGCGTTGCTCGGGTCGGTCACGTGCACTTCGCCGCGCGTCAGCCGCCAGATCAGCCATGTGTCGACCGTTCCGAACATCAGCTTGCCCTTCTCGGCCCGCTCCCGCGCGCCCGGCACGTTGTCCAGAATCCATTTGATCTTCGTGGCGCTGAAATAGGCGTCGATGATCAGGCCCGTCTTTTCGCGGATCCACTCGGTTTTTCCTTCGGCCTTCAGCGAGTCGCAGTACTCCGAGGTCCGGCGGTCCTGCCACACGATGGCGTTGTAGACCGGTTCCTCCGTTTCGCGGTCCCACACGATCGTCGTCTCGCGCTGGTTGGTGATGCCTATTCCGGCTATGTTCAGCCCGTTGATGTCGATGGCCGCGATGGCTTCGGCGATCACCGACGCCTGCGACGACCAGATTTCGTGCGGATTGTGCTCCACCCATCCCGGTTTGGGGAAATACTGGGTGAACTCCCGCTGGGCCATCGAGCAAATCTGCCCCTTGCGGTCGAAAACGATCGCGCGGGAACTGCTCGTTCCCTGATCCAATGACAAAATGTACTGCTCCATATTTTTTCGGTTTAATCGTTGCGCCGGAATCCGGCCGGGCGGTCCCCGGGCCGTCCGATTACAAATCTATGAAAAAATTCCGGGATTCGAAACGAAACCGGCGGGTTTTTTATCGAAACTTTTCGGGAGGCTGTTTTCGGGAATATTCCGCCTGACGGGTCCGCCGACCCGCTGCCCCGATCCATCGGTCCGTTCCCCGGCCTGCTCCGCTCCTTCGGGAAAGACGTTCGCCGGGTCCCGGTTGAAGAAGCCTGCCGCTCCCTTCTGCCGTACCGAACAAGGGGTTGCCTCCGGAAAGGCAACCCCTTGCAGGCATATTGATATTTCGCAAATTACAGCACCGTCACATTTTCCGCCGGGGTGTACATATCGGGCAGGTCGCTGCAAAAGAAAGAGTTCTCCTGATTGTACATCTTCACGAAATCACGCTCCGAAGGGTGCCCGGGGAACACCGAGAAATAGTGCGTCCCGCTCTCCATCGGGTCGTACTTGTTGCGCCACGTCACCACCATGCTCACACGGCGTCCCGTCAGCGGAGCATGGATGTTCGTGGTCCAGTAGTCGGTCGCCGTGAAGCCTTCGACGCCCGTCTCGGTTACGCCGCACGGCTTGAGTTTGGCCAGCGAAACCTTCGAAATGGCTTTCAGATTCGTCACGAAAACCGCATTGTTGATACCCTGATAGCAGTCCATGCCTACGAAATCGACCCATTCGTCGCCCGGCCAGCGGAAGTAGAAGTCATCGACGGTCTTCGCGCTGTCCATCTGCGGGGAGATGGCGTAGATGAAATTATGCACGCCCTTCGTGTCGCGCAGATACTTCACCGTGAATTTCCACAGGTTGACGAACTCTTCGGTCGTCGTGCACGACGCGCCCCACCAGGACCAGGTCTGCGTATGTTCGTGGAACGGGCGGAAAATCACGGGAATCAGCTTGCCGTCGCTGCCCCGCAGGTTGTGTGCGATGTCGGCCAGGCGGTCGAGCCACTCCTTGAAAGTCCTATTCGTGGCGCTGCCCTCCGTCAGAATCTCTGCGGCCACCCGATTGCTGGAGTTGTCCCACGAATCGCCGCCGGTAAGCGGATTGTTGATGTGAATGCACGATGTGAGCACCATGCCGCGGTCGTAAGCCTCCCGGCAGCAGCGCAGCCGCAGCGCCTGGGCATCCGGGTCCGAAGCGTGGCGATCGTCGATATGCTCCGCAAAATCGAAACTGTATACGGCGGGATAGTCGCCGCAGACGGCCTTCGTGTCGGAACCGCCTTCGGTGCCGTACCACGTGCGGCCGTACATCAGGTCATCGTGGTGACCGAACATGAACCCCTTGCTCTGGATGGCCCAGAGGTTCGAATAGAGCGCTTTGGTCTCTTCGGTGGCATTCGGGTCCGACAGCGTGAGGGTCACGGGATCGCTCTCCCGCTCCTTTTTCGGCCCTTCGCTGTCATCGCTGCACGCCACGCCGGAAAGCAGCAGCGCCAATAACACAAACGGAATTCTTTTCATGGTTTCAGGTATTTGATTATTCGACATTGGTCAACAGAACGAAACTTTCGGCGGGAACCGTCGTGCGGAAACGCTTCCCCGCAATGCCGCGTTCGCACGGCGCGGGAAATCCGTTTGCGTCGCACGCCCGGTCGCTCTCCGTATAACGGTAAAGAACGCCTCCGGCAAAGTCTCCGGGCAGGACAATCTCAAGGGTGCACGGCTCCTGCGAGAAGTTGACCGCAGCGACGCTGTATGCCGCATCCTTGCGGGCTGCCGCCACGCGCAGCCCCTCGCGCTGCGGGACCTCGCAGGCGAGGATGTCGCACCCGGCGGGAAAATGACGGCACATCAGCGACCAGGTGTAGTACCAGGGCCGCAGTTCCTCCTGCGAAGCGTCGCCGAAGACCTCCTCGCCGAGGATGTTCCACATTCCCCAGATCTTCACGTCCTCCGTGCGGCCCGAATCGCCGTTCGAATGCATGGCGTCGTCGAGCATCCACGCCGCCACCCCCGAAAGGCCGTTGTTCATCACCTCCATCGCCAGCAGCGGCATATCCAGCCCGTAGAAATAGTCGTAGCAGAGCATGTTGCAGTCCGAGCCTTTGGTGAAGGGATGCCCGGCGACCCGACGGTCGTACTCGGCTTTCAGCAGCGAATCCTCCGGCGCCGAGTACTTGTACCCGGCCTCGCCGAGAATCAGTTTTTTCCCGGCCGGGACTTCGGCGCGGATGCGGCGCAGCTTTTCGGCGTAAGCCCCGCTGCGCACCTCGTGCTGGCCGGGATAGGCATGCACGTCGTAGATGCCGATCTGCGCGCCGAGGTCCTGCGCGCTCCGGGCCACCCATCCCGCCGTGTCGTACTCCGACGCCGGGTTCTTGTAACTCATCACCACGTCGGGCGCCGCAAGCGACACCTTTCGTTTCAGGTCCGGATACCGGGCCATTTCGGCGTCGAAACGCTGCGCCATCGAGCGCCACAGGTCGTAATCGCCATCGGTCGAGGCCCAGTTGCCGTCGGGTTCGTTGAAGATGATGAAATGGCGGATGCAGTCGAACCCGAGGTCGCAGACCAGAAAATTCAGGTAATCGACCGACATCTCCACCCATTGCTGCGAATCCTTCATCGCCCACGTCGGCGGATTGTATTCACCGTAGGCCACCGTGATGCCGTTGTCCTGACAATATTGCAGCAGGCGGCGGAGCGACGCGAGGTTGCGCATGCGGTCGTAACGGCCCGTCGCGGCATCGTAATAGCGGTAGGGGCTGTTGATCATGCAGCGCACATAACCCGGGCGCATGAAATCGAGGCGTTCGGAGAGCTTCGCCCAATCGGCGTCGCTCACCTCCGCGCCCCACGCTTCGGCTTCGTCGTAAGGGTCCCACTCGACGCCGTTGCCGACGTAATCCGAACTGATGACCCGGTCGGTCACTTCGACCCGGAGGGTCTGCCCCGCATCGCAGGCGGAGAACAGTACGGCCGCGGCAAGCGCGGGTGTCAGAAATCTTTTCATAATCAATCGTTTTGTTCGGTCAGTAAAATCATCGACTCTCCGGGCATATCGTACTCCGCGCCGGAGCGGAAATCAATCCGCAGGCCGGTGGCGTCGGGCAACAGCGTGTGGTCGCCCTCCGTGCGCATCAGCCCCTCGCCGTAGCGATAGCGGGTTGCCTGCCTGAACCGCTCCCAGCCCGGACACTCGATCCGCACGCGGCGCGGTTCGCGCGACACGTTCACGACGGCGACGGTGCGCCGTCCGTCTTTCACGGCGGCGACGGCCTTGACCCCTGCGGCACCCCGCACGTCGGCTGCGAAGAAGTCGCTTCCCGGCCGCAGCGTGCGGCACAGCAGCGACCAGGCATAATACCACGGGCGCACCCGTTCCTCGCCGGCTCCGAAAATCTCGTCGCCGAAGATGTTCCAGAAACCCCATATCTTGAGTTTGTCGGGCGCCTCCTTGAAGTGCATCGCATCGTCGAGCATCCACGCGATGCAGCCCGAATAGCCCGCATGAATCGTCTGGAACAACGCATCGGCCATGTCCGTGCCGTACATAGGGTCGTATACGAACATCTGCGAATCGTCCGTCGAGGCGTTCGGATGCGCTGCGGCCCGGCGCAGGTTCTCGGCCTGCAAAAGCGAATCGGCCGGCTCGACGAACTTGAAGCCGATCTCCCCCATCACGATCTTCTTCCCGGCGGGAACCTCCCTGCGGTAAGCCTCCAGGATACGGGTGTACTCCCCCGAGTTGACCGTGCATTTCGACGGATAGGTGTGGATGTCGTACAGGCCGATCCTGTCGCCCAGCTCATCGCGGCTGCGGCTCACCCACCACGCCTCTTCGGGTCCCCAGATCGCGGCGTCGGGACCGACCAGCTCCACTTTCCCGGCAAGCCCCTCGGCGTCGAGCCGCCCGCGGAAATAACTCACGCCCTTCGCCCACAGGTCGAAATCGCCGTCGGCCGCCGACCAGAAGCCGTTGGGTTCGTTGACGAGGTTGTAGTAACGGATGCAGTCATAGCCCTTTTCGCCGACCAGCCAGGCGACATAGGCCGCGGCGTGGTCCAGCAGCGTGCGGTTGACCGTCCCGGCCCGGGCGTCCATGAGCGATCCGCCCCAGTCGCCGAACATCACCGTCACGCCGCGCGACTGGCAGTAGCCGAGTATGTGCGAGAGGTGTTCGAATCCGCGCATGCGATCGAGCCGTCCGTTGCGCACGACCGAGGTCGTGTTGGTCATCACGCGGATAAAGGCCGGCCGCATGAAATCGAGCCGGGCATAGAGTTTCGCCCAGTCGGCATCGCTGATCTCGACGCGCCCCTTTCCGTAGTCGAGCGCATAAGGGTCCCACTGGACCCCGTTGCCGATATAGCCGCGATTGACGACGCTGTCGGCATCGATACGCACCACGGCGTCGCATTTCCCGGCGGATTCTCCCGCACAGGCCCCCAGCAGCGCCGCCATGCATGCGAGCAGAAGGTTTCCGAAGTTTTTCATAGGCATCGGTTATAAGTCCGCATGCAGGTCGGACCTGCATGCGGACGTTGTCGGATCATTCGCCGGCTTCCGCCTGCTTGTTGAAGAGCATCACGTAGTTGCGCGGCCCGACGGCGAACCGGTCGTAATCGGTCCAGGGATAGGCCCCCTGCGTCGTCTGCCCGGGCAGAGCGAAGTCGAAGGCGATTCCGGGAACGCTGAGCGTCGAGGAGCCGTAGCTGTAATCCCCCTCCCGCAGGAGCTTCGCCGTGATGGAGACGATTCCCGAGGTGAACACCACGGTTCCGGCTTCGGCGTCATATACGTAGGCGCTTTTGCCGTGGGGCAGCAGGCCGTAATATTTGGTCAGGTCGAGAGCGCCCGTTCCCTCCTTGTTGTAGTCGGCTTTGAGGATGTAATTCCAGTATCCGCCGTCCTCACCGGGCAGGTATTCGCACTCGCCCGTCTCGCGGCCGGCGTCGTCGGTGCCCGTGGCGGTCATTGCCAGGATGTTGTCGGACTCCTTCCCGATCGAATCGTCCCACACCCAGCTCTTGTCCACCGGGTTGACGAACGCGGGGTCGGCCGAACCGCCGTAGACCGTCAGACGGCCTACGGAGTAGGTTCCGGCGAGCGAGGTCTCCTCCGGATCTGGCTCCGGTTCCGGTTCGGGATCGACCGGCTCCTCGATCGTCTTCGACGCCTCGGGAACCTCGAAACCGGCCGGCTGCTTCACGATCTCGATGTAATACGTCACCGGATTGCGGGCGAAGACCCCGTAATCGTTGTAGGTGTTGTTCCAGTCCTCCGTGCCTTTCAGGTTGAATTTGAAGGCCTCGGATTCGAGCGTCAGCGGAATCGGCGGCACATTGGGCATCTGGTAGGTGCCCTTCGGCACGAGCGTGCAGGAGGTCTTGTTCCCGTCGGCATCGGTGAAGGTGATCGTCCCGTCGGAATAGTTGCGCAGCCAGGTGCTTTCGCCCTTGGGAATCTGACGGTAGAACTGCGTCAGGTCCACCGGCTTTCCGGTGTCGGGATTCGACGCCCCGGCAAAGACGCAGTCCCAGTTTTTAGCGTCCTCGCCGGCCCAGTTCATGCAGGTTCCGGTCGTATTGCCGTCGGCGAGGATCTCTCCGAGCGTGAACACCAGGTAGTTGTCCATCTCGGCGGCAGGTCCCCGGCCTTCGCCGTTCCAGCACCACGACTTGTCGGCGGGCTTGTAAAGCTTCGTACAGTTGTAAGCGGCGCCCGTGCCTCCGTAGACCCAGAGGTTGCTGATCGTATACGTCCCGGTCAGCGTCTCCGTGAACTCGGTCATTTCGAGCGTATAGGTGCGCGATTCGCCGTTGGGAGAGGTCACGACGATCTGCGGATCGCCCTTCGTGAAGTCGATCGTCCCGCCCGAGGCGACATTGGCCGTGGCCTTATAGGAGAGCGTCAGCGTTTCGACCCGGACCTTCGACATGTCCGCGACCATGTCCGACGCCAGTTGCAGTTCGATGACGCCCGTTTCGGAATCGGTCTCCGTGATGGTCGGCGTTCCGGCCTGACCCTCGAACTTGACGTCGATGATCGACCGCTCGTGGTTCCAGCCGCCGTCGGCGACATCTTCCCACGGATCGTCCTTGCAGGATGCGAAGCACAGCAGGACGAAAGCGCTCAGCAAATATTTCAGCTTGTTCATAATTCTGCGTTTTCTTAAAAGGTTAAAGATTCGGGTTCAGGTCGGACTCGACGGACGGGATCGGATAGAACACCATCTGCTCGGCGCTCAGCCCCTGTCCCTTGGCTTCGGCGATGTCCGTGTGCAGGCGGTTCCAGCGGCGCAGGTCATAGCAGCGGTTTCCCTCGAAAGCCAGTTCGAAACGGCGCTCGTCCATCACGCGCTCCCGGAACGTCTCCTTGTCCAGCCCCGGCTCCAGATCGCCCAGCCCGGCGCGGTTGCGGATGAAGTTCACCAGTTCATACGCCTTGACCGTAGGTCCGGCGGCTTCGGCATAGGTCAATGCGACGTCTGAATAGCGGAGCAGGTAGGGACGCGTGGAGGTTTTGTCTCCCGAGAAATTCGGGTCGATGAATTTGCGGCAGAACGGATAGTTCAGTTTGCCGTCGGCCGTTGAAGCCACCACATTGCCCGCGGCGTCGTACACCTTGTCGACGATCAGCCAGTCGTGACGGCGGTCGCCCGAGGCGAACGCATCGTAGAACGACAGCGCGGTCCGGTACTCGCCCCAGCCGTCGTGGGTCGGGACCATCTGGTCGGAATCGCCCTGCTTGAGATAGATCGTGGCTCCCGAAACATAGGGCAGGTACATCTTCGAGATCTTCGAATACTGCCCCTCCGATTCTCCCGTGCGGTCCATCGACATGATGAAGATATGCTCGGGTCCGGCCGGCCGCTCGACGTCGTAAATATCGAGCAGGTTGTCGTCGAAACGGAAGACCGTCTGCTCGGGATTGTCGACCACCAGCCCGGCGTATTTCACCGCCTCGGCATAGTATTCGTCCACGTCGTGCGACATGGCGGCGTACTGGGGCACGCCGTGCTCCTTGGCCGATGCGATGTAGAGATAAGCCTTGGCCAGCATTCCGTAGGCCGCGGCGCGGTCCGCACGGCCCGTTTCGGGCGCCGCGAAGAACGGCAGCAGCGTACCGGCGGTCTTGAAGTCCTCGATGACGAGCTTCCACATGGCGTCGAGCGACTCGGCGGCGGGGACGGCCGTATCTTCGAGCGTCTCGACAGGCGTCGTGTGGACGGGCACGCAGCCGAAGTTGCGCGCGAGGTTGAAATACGAATAGGCGCGCATGAAATAGGCCTCGCCGAGGAAGCGGTTCCTGCGGCCCTCGTCGATGTTCATCCCCGGCACCTTCTTGATCACGGCGTTGGCACGGTTGATCGTGATGTAGGAGTACTTGTAGAAATTGCCGAGCGTGGTGTTGGTCTTGAAATTGTTGATCTTCCATCCGTCCAGCTCCTTGTTGGCCGCCGCGGCGTCGCCTTTCGGCTCCATGTCGTCGGTGTTCATGTCGCCCAGGAAGACGATCGAACGCGAATATTCGATGTAATTGATCGCGTCGTAGATATAGTTCACGGCCGACTCGGCGTCCGCCTCCGTCTTGTAGAAGTTGTCCTCGGAGTAGAAGCCGTAGGGATACTCGTCCAGATTGCAGGCCGCCAGGAGAGAGGCTCCCCCGAACGCAAGTATAAGGTGTTTGATTTTCATGGTTGGCAATGTTTAGAAGGTGAAGTCGGCTCCGAACGTCCATTTGCGCAGGCGCGGATAGCCGCCCGAATAGATACCCGTCATCCCCACTTCGGGATCGTAGCCCTCGAAGCCGGTGAAGGTGTAGAGATTGTCGGCACTGACGTAGAGGCGTATCTTGCGTGCCGCATCCTTCTTCGAGAAGGGGATCGAATATCCCAGCGTCATGGTCTGGATGCGCACGAACGAACCGTCCTCGACCCACCAGTCGGAGAGCTTGGTTTGGCGGTTGGCGTTCAGCCGCGGGTAGGAATTGGTCGGGTTGTCGGTCGTCCAGCGCATCGGCATATTGCTCGGCTGGTCGAAACGCTTGGTGTTCAGCACGTCGTTGCCGAAGACGCCGTTGAAGAAGATGCTGAAGTCGAAACGGCGCCACGAAACGTCGATGCCCAGCGAGGCCATCCAGTCGGGATTCGGGTCGCCGATGATGCACATGTCGTTCTCGTCGACGGTCTCCAATCCGTCGCCGTCGTAAATATCCACATACTTGAACTCACCCGGCTGGGCGTCGTCGCCCGAAAGACCGGCGCTCAGGCCCTCGGCCAGCGACTGCACGATGCCGTCGGTCCTGTATCCGTAAAAGACGTACATCGGCTGCCCTACGGCGAGGATATTCGTATAGGCGCGGAACTGTTCGCTCTGGTTGCCGTAATATTCATACTGCATGCCGGTGCGCAGGTCGGTTTTCAGACCGGTCTGCACGGCGTTTCCGAGGCTGAGCACCTTGTTGCGGTTGCGCGAGAAGACGAAGGTGCCGCCCACGCGCCAGTCGCGGTTCTGGAACGCCACGCCGTCGATCGTCAGTTCGATGCCGCGGTTGCGGATCTCGCCGTCGTTGACCCACATCTTGTCGTAACCCGACGAAGGCGCGATGTTGCGCTCGCGCAGCAGGTCCGAGGTGCGCTTGTCGTACCAGTCGAAAGTCACGTTCAGACGGTTGCCGAAGAACGACATGTCCAGTCCGAGGTCGACCTGCGCGGTGGTCTCCCATTTCAGACCCTTGTTCGGGATGCCGCTCCAAAGCGCATAGATGCCGTCCTGCCCCGTGGTGCCCGACTGATAGCCGGGTCCGATGGCCGTCACCCACTTGCCTCCGTTGAAATACTTGTGCTGTCCGTAGCGGCTCAGCGTCTGGTAGGCCGAAATACCCTGGTTGCCCGAAATACCGTAGGAGGCGCGGATCTTCAGCACGTCGAAAACGTTCAGGTTCCGGATGAACCGCTCCTCGTGCATCTTCCAGCTGAACGCCCCCGAGGGGAAGAAGGCCCACTTGTTGTTGGAGCCGAATTTCGAAGAACCGTCGGCGCGGGCCGTGAAGGTGAAGAGGAACCGGTTGTCGAACGTGTAGTTGATACGCGTGAGGGCCGAGACCAGCTCGGTCTTGTAGGAGCCGTTGCCGATCGAATAGGTCTCCGAATCGCCCGCGGCGAGGTTCTCGTTGCCCAGCGATTCGTTGATGAAGCCCTTGGCGGCCAGCGACGAACTGCGCGACTGGTAGTTCTCGTAAGAGTAACCGCCCATCACCGTCAGCCGGTGCTTTTCAGCAAAGGTCCGATCGAACGTGGCGTAGGCTTCGAAAACGATGTTGTCGTCCTTCCAGTTGTCGATCGACCCGTAACCGTCGTTGAACACGCCCGTCTCGGAATACTTCTTCGGGAAATATTTGTCGGTGATCTGCTCGCCGTGCTTGTAGTTGAACTGCGCCATGACGTTCAGGCAGGGAAGCACGTCCCAGTTCACCGAAGCGAACGAGATGATGTCTAACCCCTTCGAATCGTTCTTCTGCAAATTGGTCAGGGCCAGCGGATGCGAATAGTCCTGGGCGCCGTACAGCCAGTAATCGCCGTTGTCGTCGTAGACCGGGAAGATCGGGTTGCGCCAGTAGGCCAGTCCGCCGTTGTTGTGACGCTTGTTGCTGGTGATGTTGGTGCTGGCCTTCATGCGCAGGTTGTCCAGCAGCTTGTGCTCGACCGAGAAATTACCGCCGTATTTGCGGTAGGTGTCCTCGATGTACATGCCGTTGTCGAGGTAGTAGTTGGCGCTGGCCTGGAACATCGTGCGGTCGTTGCTGCTCTGCACCTGTACGGTGGTGTTGTTCGACACGGGCGTCGGGCGGAAGACCAGGTCGTCCCAGCGCGTGTTGGTCGTCCAGGTCGTCTGCAACTCCGCAATCGAGGGATAATAGACGCCGTTGGCATTGGTCGCACCGATGTAGGTCGGCGTCAGTCCGGCGTTGATGCTGCTTTCGTTCGAGAGCATCGCCATCAGCACGGGATCGCGCCAGAGGTTCAGCTCGGAGCTGAATCCCGAAAC